>Ga0335085_10004137_pt1 | contig 24279 bp, 22 predicted proteins | sample Lox_Sample_45_FD_206712 | JGI IMG/M metagenome (GOLD analysis project Ga0335085, IMG submission 206712) | Soil microbial communities from Loxahatchee National Wildlife Refuge, Florida, United States - Lox_Sample_4.5 | ecosystem: Environmental > Terrestrial > Soil > Wetlands | place: USA...
CCCCGTAGGGAAGGAAATGCCCGTACCTGGAGTGAGGCGCCGTAATCTCATGAGCATGCTTGGTGGGGCACCAGTGTTGCTCAGTGCGACCCGCGATTTCGACGATATAGGCCATCAACCCATTCGCATATGAACAATATCTGCAATTGACCCGCTCAAGAGCATTGAGATAACGCAACTTGCTCCGGTCAAAGACCAGATGGTCCGAACGAGGAACCTTTGGTATCCCGTAGATCGGAAAACAGACAGTCTGATAGGTAGTGACGAAGAGATCGCAGAGCATAAAAGGAACGATGCCAAGGTAAATGAAGGGTGCTGAGAGCACTACGAAAAACCGGGAATGAAGAAGGTAATTCCAGACAGAAATCCTGAGGCGCCGATGCTCGCGTTGTGTCTCCGGAGAAAATACAATCTTCCGTCCGTGGACCTTATAGTTAGCTGCGTCCCGAACCGATCCCCCATGAATTTGGGTAGGAGCGTCTAATATCGCCGGCCGGACTGCTCTCATGTATCACCCCGTCAATCCGAAAGTTATAAGCCAGCGTTAGTATAGGAAGCGATGGCCTCAACGACGGTGATGGCGCGCACACTCTCATGTGATTTCGATTGCGTCCAGAAGACCATCATCTTAAGAAATTGCGCGTGCAGGGATAAATTGTAGCGAGAGTATTGATTACATATAATCTTTGCGTTCGATACCCAGTTTTTTCATCTTGGAGTTGAGCGTGGTCCTGATGAGGCCTAGCCGAGCCGCCGCTCCCTTGGGCCCAGCGACCCTACCCTTGGTTTCACGGAGTACTCGGAGAATGTGCTCTCGCTCGTTTGCTTCGAGCGAAGAGCCCTGTGCAGGTGTTGTTTCTTCCATGACTTCGAGTTCAGACAGGGGTGCGCGCAAGACTGGCCCCTTTGTGAGGATTACGGCCCTCTCGATAAAGTTCTCCAGCTCTCGGATATTTCCAGGCCAATCCCATCGTGTGAGGGCGCGCATGGTATCCGGGTGAATCGTTTCAATTTTCTTATACAGTTGTCGGGAATGCCTATCGACGAAGTGCCGGACCAGAAGGGGGATGTCCTCGCGCCGCTCGCGCAACGGCGGAAGCAGGATCGGAAATACTCTCAGACGATAATAAAGGTCGCTGCGAAACTCCTTGTCAGCCACCATTTGTGCAAGGTCACGATTGGTGGCTGCCACTAACCGGACGTTAACTGGTATGGTCCGCGTGCTACCGAGTCTTTCGAATTCCTTCTCTTGCAAGGCACGGAGAATCTTCGGTTGAAGCTCGAGTGGGAGATCCCCGATTTCATCCAGAAACAATGTTCCCTCGTGCGCCAACTCCAGGCGGCCGATCTTGCGGTCAATGGCCCCCGTAAAGGCTCCCTTCTCGTGTCCAAATAATTCGCTTTCGAGGAGCCCGGCTGGAATGGCCGCGCAATTCAATTTGACAAGGGTGCGGTTGTTTCTGGCGCTCAGTCGGTGAATTGCCCGCGCAATGACCTCTTTTCCTGTGCCCGTTTCACCCAGAATCAAAACGGTCACGTCCGTAGAGGCCACTGTCTCGACATATTTCAAAACTCTTTTGAGTCCAATGCTCTCACCTATGATTTCGTCGAATCGAGATTCGGTTTCCAGTTCCTCTTCGAGGTATTGTTTTTCCTGTTCGCTGCGTCGTAGCGCTTCCTCAGCCTCTCTTTTTTCGGTGAGATCTCTGATCACACTCAGCACAATAGGACCCTCAGCTGTCTCTACCGGACCAAGCATGATGTCAACTGGGAATTCGCTGCCATCCTTGCGCCGGCCATAGAGCTCCAGGCCGATGCCCATTTGTCGCACGCGAGCTTGATCCGAATAGTTCTTGCGATGGGTGGGGTGTGTCCGACGGAATCGCTCGGGAACCAAGATATCGATCGATTGGCCCAGCAATTCAGTCCGGTTGTAGCCGAAGGTGCTTTCCACTCGGGCATTCACTTGAGTGATTCGTCCCTGCTGATCGCTAGCGATGATCGCATCGGGCGAGAATTCGAATAGTGCGCGCAGCTGTTGTTCGCTGCTTCGAAGAGCTTCTTCGGCTCTCTTTCGTTCGGAAATGTCACGGATGACACTGACTGTAACTCGGCCTTCCGAAGTATCAACGGGACTGAGCATGATATCGACAGGGAATTCGGTGCCATCCTTGCGCCTGCCAAAAAGCTCTAGCCCTGCGCCCATTGGGCGAACGCTGGGTTGTGCGTTGTAAGCTGCGCGGTTGTATGGATGTGTGCCTCGAAACCGCTCAGGGACTAACAATTCGACGGGCTGGCCCGCCAGCTCTTCGCGCGTGTACCCAAAGACACGCTCCACCTGCGCATTGGCCTCTGTGATCCGACCGTCCGGCCCAGTCACGACGATAGCATCCGGTGAGAACTGGAAGAGTGACCGTAGCTGCTGTTCGCTCCGTCTCAGGGCCTCTTGATCTCGCTTTCTCTCAGAAACGTCACGAATTACGCTGAGAACAACCTTACCCCCTTCTGTTTCCACAGGACTGAGCATGATATCCACAGGAAACTCACTACCATCTTTACGCCTACCGAAAAGTTCGAGGCCTGCTCCCATAGGGCGCAAGGTCGATTGAGCGCGGTAACTCTCTCTGCGTTGGGGATGCTCCTTGCGGAATCGCTCCGGGATAAGGATCTCGACCGGCTGGCCCATCAATTCTTCACGGCTAAAGCCAAACATTCGTTCAATTTGCGCATTAAGTGAAGTTATTCGGCCCTCAGAATCCGTCACTACAATGGCATCGGGAGAGAATTCGAACAACTTCTCAAACAGGGCCTGAGAGTGGATCGAACGCGGCATTTTTGGTGATGTCCCGTTCATATTTCCCTTCAGACGGCTAGGATTTGATCCTGGTTGCGCGCCAAACCTGCAAAGCAGCACAAGGGGAAACGGACGATGCCCAATGGGTACAAGGGAAGCCTTGAACCACGTAAACTAGCATTGTAAATGCAGCGTTACAAGAGTGACTTAAATTACGTCGCATTGTGATCTCGATCACAATGGCTGCGCGAAGGATCTAGTAAAAAGAAGCTACTCACGGTAGATCATGTCGCATCATGACTGTCCGGAGGGAGCGCGTGATTAGATTCCTGACTCGGGTTGACACCGCCAGCAATAGACAACGAGATTGAGGAGAACATAGATGAGCGCACAATCAGCAACAGCAATGCAACAAACGAAAACAGCAGTACCGGCCAAACAATCCGTCACCGATGATGTCTTCGATCGCATCCAGAAGACCTACGACACGATTGCTCGAAGAGCGTTCGAGATATTTGACAGCAACGGCAGGTGGTTCGGCCACGAATTGGAGGATTGGCTCCGTGCCGAGTCCGAATTGCTGCATCCCGTACACTTGGAAATAACAGAAACAGACGACAACCTTGCAGTTCGGGCTGAGGTGCCCGGCTTCAACACCAAGGAACTTACAATCGATGTTGAACCGCGTCGGGTGACGATTACCGGCAAGCACGAAGCCAAGGAAGAGGCCAAGAAGGGCAAGACGGTCTATTCCGAGCGATGCGCGAAAGAGATCCTCCGGGTCGTTGACCTGCCGGCAGAGGTTGATACTTCCAAAGTGAACGCGACTCTCAAAGATGGCATCTTGAACCTCGACATGCCCAAGGTCGCTCACGCCAAATCAGTCCGCGTTGAACCAAAGGTTTCGAGTTAATAAGAACTACGAGGGCGGGCATGGCCTTCGATCTGTGCCCGCTTGTCAAACCGGTAAGCGACTACAGCTAGGTTGCCCGATGACGAGGAGACGGCGTGTTCGCGAAATGCGCAAATCCTGATTGTGCCGCGCCATTCGATTACCGCAAAGGTCAACTGGTTCGGTTTTGCAAGCCCCCATTGGATCATCAGGCATCCACAGGCCAGCATCATGTCGAGCATTTTTGGCTCTGCGGAAGTTGCTCAGAACTTTACGTATTGGAGTGTGAGCGCGGAGCGGGCATGAAGATCAGGCTCCGCGCAAAAGAACTGAGGGAAAGACCGGCTCTCAGTTTCGTCGCAACTGCATGATGGCGGGACCGGTGCAACTCTGCAGTTGCGCAAAAGCAGGCACCTGTTTCGCAGACGAGCAGTTCATGCAGCCTTAAAACTGTATCCCAGGGAGGGCAAAACTATGGTTAACAAACCGAAAAAAGACGTCTTTGTGGGAAACCTGGAACATCGGGGTGGCAAGAAGTTGTCCCAGCTGGGGACCGAATTCTTTCACAAGACCAAGGAAGTCCGCAAACATCCCACGCGTGGTTTTAGAGGCAAGAAAGGCTAATGCCCATAGATCGGGGCTTCGTGCTCGATGGATTTGGCTCGGCGGTACTGGCCCAGAAGTGCTTGATGTCGTGGGCCATGAGGATCAAGCCTCGTGTCAGAGAACTGTGGCAAAAGCGACGGCTCGCTGTTTCGCCGGGACTGCGTATCAGCGGGGCTGATACGGACCGGCAAGAATGGGTCACATACAACGATGAAGTTAGTGGGTTTTCAAAACCAGGAACAGGTTTAGGCGGTTCAATGCATAAGGGAAACAAGAGTGGAACCAATAGTCATTGCCGAAAATTTGTGGAAGGTGTACCGGTCTGGGAAAGTCGAAGTTCCAGCGCTGCGCGGTATCAACCTCAAGGTGCTCCCCAGCGAGTTCGTTTCCGTGATGGGTCCGTCGGGGTGCGGCAAATCGACGCTGCTCTATGTTCTCGGCGGGTTGACACAGGCTTCGCGCGGACACGTACTCGTCGACGGCAATGACCTGGTCACCATGAATGATGCGGACCGTACCAAGCTGCGCCGCCAGAAGATTGGATTCGTATTTCAGAGGTTTAACCTATTGCCGACGCTCGATGCGCGAGGAAATATCGCGATCGCGCAATATATCCATGGAGACCGTTTCGATCCGCACCGTTTTGAAGTTGTCACCAACTTGCTGGGGCTCGAGGCTTGTCTGCGCCACCGGCCCTCGGAACTTTCAGGAGGGGAGCAACAACGCGTGGCCATCGCGCGGGCGGTTATCAACGATCCAAAAATCGTACTGGCGGACGAGCCCACCGGAAACCTGGACACACAAAACTCGGAAATTGTCCTATCCATGTTGCGTCGATTGAACAAGGAATTGGGCCAGACCATCGTCATGATTACGCACAATCCGGAAGCAGCAGCTTATTCTGATCGCCTGGTCTACATGCGGGATGGCGTGATTGTCGATGAGGTCCCTGCCAATCAATATGCAAACGTTCTAGCGAGCCATTATGTCGGTAGCAGCCCGTGATCATTCGCAACGGGCCATTCATGCCCGCTGTTTGGATCGTAACTCATCTTTGGACTCTGCAGCCTCATTGTCTGGGACGAAGAATGCCTCCGCCTTGATGAAATTCTCATCCCACCCTCGGCGTCCTAGGATTCCTCTGGAATTCTCAATCATGCCCGGGTGTCCGCATAGATAGACCATGGTGTCTTCTGGCGTAAGCCCCCAGGCGTCGGTGTATTTTCGGACCAAATCATCCACGCGGCCAATTTCGCCTTTCCACACTTTGTCTTCACCTGGGCGGCTCACAGTGGGAACGTAAGTGAGCCATGAAACTTCGCTGGCAGTCCGAATCATCTCTTCCCGATAGCCTAGTTCCCAGGACCGGCTGGCGCCTTCGATTAGGAATAATCTATGAGCGTCAGAAAATCCTGATGACTTCCATTGTTGATGGAACGAACGGATGTGACTCACGAATGGTGAAACTCCGGTGACAGTGGCGAGTAAGAGATGGTTGGCGTGTCTATTGGAAAGATCGAGAGTGAAGATCCCCTTGGCGGTTTTTCGCAAGGTGATCTCGTCGCCGACGCCGCAGGTGTGAAGACGTGGCGTGACCTGGCCATGCGGTACCAGTTCGAGAAAGAACTCCAGAAATTTCTCGTGGGGCGAGGAAACAATCGAGTATGGTCGCTCATAATGACCAGTCGGCGAAGGAACACCCAGTGTTGCATACTGGCCCGGAACATACGTAAATTCCCCGCCTGGGTCAACGCGGATAATCCACAGATCGTCTGAAATATCGCGCCGTTCCAGGATCCGACCGGAATAGTGTGTTTTCGAAAAGGGCTGCATAAGAAATACATTAACCGCGGACGGTCAAAACTGGACAGGCCGCTTGGCTAGCGACTTGGTAAGCAACGGAGCGAGAAAAATGCGTAATCGCTGTGGTGGCATGTCCAGGAACACTCCGTACGCCGAGAACAATCATGTCGACGCGATGCTTTGCGGCGACGTCGAGAATTGTAGCTTGGGGCATTCCCCGCTCTACAATGCACCTCAGTTTGGATTCGAGGCGCACGCTAGCGGGCACAACTTCTCGAAGAGAGTGGTAAGCGGAGTTCACTTCATCTGTCTCGGCATTCTGGATCGAATGCATGAGGATCAGCTCTGCCCGATTTTCCTTCGCCAAATACGTCGCATACGGGGCAGCCGCTAGAGATTCCAGACTGAAATCAGTTGCGTATAGAATCCGGCCCAATGGCGCAGCTGTGGCGTGGCTTGCCTTTGGCGGAACATAAGGCCCCACCGTGAGGACGGGGCATGTTGCTTGCCTGAAGATCTTCTCTGCCACGGAACCCAACAGTATCTTTTCCATTCCGGTGCGTCCATGCGTGCCTAGGATTAGTAGATCGATATTCTTGTCCTCGACAATGTTTGCAATGTTTTCCCAAACATTGCCCGCTGGAAAGAGAAATTCGTGCGGAAGCCCCTGAAATTCTTCTTCGAGTTGGTTTCTTTTCTCTTCGCGAAATTCCTTTTCCTCTTGAGCCATTTTTTGCCACTCGGACGGTGGAACGAGAGGATAAATGTCTGGCTGGACTACATGGACTGCATGGATAGTAGCCCCTGATCGACGCGCAATTTCCACCGCAAAAGGCAGAGCCAATCCCGTAGTGGATGAAAAGTCCATCGCAAACAAGATGTTCTTGAACGCGATCTGAACAGGTGTCGGCAAATGTACCCCCTTATACTTCCCCGGCTCGAGGCCTGGAACGTGTGATCGTTCTTGATATCCATCTGTAGGATTCATTGCACTGGCGTCCCTCTATTAGTTATGGCTAAGCGATTCGAGCTTTTTAGTCTATATAGCCGCCCGGATTCCGTTGCGCGTTTCAAGAGGAAGTCACCTGCTCGCGACTGGTTGTTCTTCGATGATGAGCGCGGGTTCCAAAACGACCGGGCAAGCAATGGAGCGCCCGACCAAACAATTATCCTTAGCCTTATGCAACAGGCGATTACCTAACCCTCGTTGTTCTGCCCGCGCGATCGTGAGTCTGGGGTGAAGGATAACCTCCCGGAAGTGCCAGCCAGCTTGATCTTGTGCGACGATTCCTTCCGTCTCCAATTCAAGAGAGAAAAATTCAAAATTGGAGTTGAACGCGATCCCGGAAAAAGTGCTGACGTAACAGCTTGCCACGGCCGCGACGAAGAAATGTTCTGGTGTCCAATGTCCCGCTTGACCCTTAAATTCCGGCGGTGCACTGAAAGCGATCGAGGGTTCGATTCCCTCGACGACCGCCAGACCGCTTCTGACTGTTGTGGAATTGGTTCTGATTCGGTATTTGTGTATTACGTTCATTTTCCCTCCGATTCCATACAACTGAAATCACTACAAATTAAATTAGCAGCCGGTTGACGAAAGGACTGTGGCCAATATCACTTTAGGAAGTGACGATCATCACAGTGCGATTCTCATTTCAACCTCAAAATGACTATTGAATTAGGCAGTCCCCAATGGCTTTTCTGGTTCAAGCTGCTACTGACCGAGTCTTAGGGACTGCTCAGCTGGATTTGGCGGGGGCCGGAGGAGTCTTCCCATGATTTTCGGTCCAGTGAATGAACGGAATGACATAGAGCGCGAGGTTTCCATCGAGCTAGGCAAAGTAACGCTCAAAGGCAATCTGGGTCTGCCGCCGGCAGCGAAAGGTATCGTTCTCTTTGCTCATGGGAGCGGCAGTAGTCGGCATAGCTCGCGCAACCGATCTGTCGCTCAAGAGCTTCAATCCCATGGAATGGCAACATTACTCTTCGATCTGCTTACGGCTGACGAAGAGGCTGTTGACCAGAGAACAATGCTGCTACGTTTCAATATTCGCCTTCTCGCAAAACGCCTCGTTGGCGCGACCCGCTGGGTCATGCGCGATTCGAAGTTGTCTGGCATGGATATTGGCTATTTTGGAGCAAGTACGGGCGCTGCCGCCGCACTCATGGCCGCCGTACAACTTCCTGACTTAATTGCGGCCATCGTATCCCGGGGAGGCAGACCAGATCTCGCTGGAGAGGCCCTCGGCGCTGTCCAGTCGCCGACACTACTCATCGTCGGTGGGATGGATGCGCCAGTCATCACTCTAAACCAGCAAGTTTTGGCCCAGCTCCACTGCCCTGAGAAGAAGCTCGTGATTATTCCCGGAGCGACTCATTTGTTCGAGGAACCGGGGGCTCTCGCGGAAGTAGCCGCCATTGCGAGGGAGTGGTTCGTGAGGCACTTTACAACAGTTGGCCATGCTCTGGTCCGACGCGCAGTACCAACAAGATAAGGAGATACTCGTGGTTTCCAAACGATTGCTGTTTCGATCCGCCGCACGTGAAAAAATTCTGAGTGGCGCTACTGCTTTAGCGGATGCCGTGCGCATCACTTTGGGACCAAAGTCCAAGTGCGTTCTAATTCAGAAGAAGTGGGGCAGGCCGATTGTCTGTAACGACGGAATAACGATTGCGAAGGAGATCGAACTCGAGGATCCCGAAGCGAACCTCGGAGCACAAATGATCCGTGAAGCATCCGAACGCACGGGAGACACAGTCGGCGACGGGACGAGCACGGCGGCAATCCTGGCTCATGCGATTTTTGCCGAAGGTTTGCACAATGTCGCCGCTGGTGCCAGCGCCGTCGATCTCAAACGGGGCCTGGATCGCGGATTGGGAGTTGCCGTAAAGGCGCTAAAGAGTCTTTCGCGCCCGGTAGCTAGCCGCCTGGAGAAAGCCCAGATTGCGACCATATCGGCACACAACGACGTGACGATTGGCGAACTCGTGGCCGATGCCTACGAGAAGGTCGGGCCGGAAGGAGTTATCACCGTTGAGGAATCGAAGACCACGGAATCGACTCTCGAAGTTGTGGAAGGGATGCAATTTGATCGTGGATTCATTTCTCCGTATTTCATTACCGATCCGGAAAAAATGGAAGTGGTTCTCGACGATCCGCTGATCCTGCTCTACGAAAAGAAACTCGCGAATATGAAGGATATGCTGCCGCTTTTGGAGCAAGTGGCGAAGGCGGGCCGCCCTCTCTTGATCATCGCCGAAGATGTGGAAGGGGAGGCGCTGGCGACGCTTGTCGTCAATAAGATTCGCGGCACTTTGATCTCCGCCGCTGTGAAGGCGCCCGGATTCGGCGATCGACGGAAGGAAATGTTGCAGGACATCGCGATACTTACCAATGGTCAACTAATCGCCGAAGAACTTGGAATGAAACTCGAAAATCTCACACTCGAGCAGCTGGGCCGATCCAAGCGAGTTCTGATCGACAAGGATAAGACAACGATTATCGAAGGCGGTGGATCGAAAGCCGCCATTCAAGGCCGCTGTGCCGAGATCCGCAAACAGATCGAAAAGAGCACTTCCGACTATGACAAAGAGAAATTGCAGGAACGGCTGGCAAAACTATCGGGAGGAGTGGCTGTCATCCGAGTGGGAGCGCCATCTGAAACAGAAATGAAAAACCGCAAGGAAGCCATCGAAGATGCGATCAATGCAACCAAGGCAGCTCTCGCAGAAGGTATCGTGCCGGGTGGCGGTTTGGCGCTGCTGCGGCTAATCGATGCCATCAATTACGAAGAGCAAAATTGTTCTGGAGACGAGCGCACCGGACTTCTGATTCTGCGACGCGCCCTTGAGGCTCCCACCCGTCAGATTGCCGAGAACTCAACTGTTGATGGCGGTGTCGTTGTCGATCGCATGCGGTCGGGCAAGGGAAACTTCGGATTTGATGCCGCCCGCTGCGAATATCTGGATTTGGTAGAGGCTGGAATCATCGATCCGACCAAAGTCGTTCGGATCGCGCTTGAGAATGCGGTTTCTGTTGCGAGCGTCTTGCTGTTAGCCGAAGCGACGCTTACGGAAAAGCCGGAAGAGAAGAAGGAGGCTCAGCCGGCGCGCGAATCTTTTGAATAGGGACCGCGATAGTTGAGAGTGTATGTTGAGCGCCCGACTGTGACGAGCTGAACACCGTGAGAAACGTATGAAGCAACAATGCGATCAACAGCCCGCCCGTGATAAGCATCGGCGAGGCCTTCCAGTGAGAATGTATGGCGGCGTGGCGATTTGCTGCTTATTCGGACTCGCGGTTATCAGTGGAGTTCACGCAACGCAGCATGACGGCCAACAAGAATTGTCTCAGTCAGGTGCCTCCGCGAAAACATCTCCCGGAAAAGAGACACAGAGAGCAAAACTCGCCGAAGGTGAATACGAAATCCAGGAAGAGGGAAACAGCGGGGCGGTCGGGCCCGCAGGCGAAGAGGTCTATGATTTTCACGAATCCTGGACATTGTGGCGCTTGGGAAAAGGGCAATACGAAGTGGAAGGAGTGCGAAAGTTCGAATCCCCGCGCGACGTGAAGCATGCAGACCGATTTCTCATTCAGCTTTCGCGAGACCTGACGCCCATCCGTATGACAGAGTTCGCGAAATTGGTCTGGCGGCGTGATTCCGGGCCCCTTACCTGTGAGTTCCTCGTCAAAGAGGTCCATTGTTCATCTGGCGCACGCAATACCAGGCAGGCTATCGACCTGCGCGTCCCGATGGAGTTTCCATACGGTTTCCTGTGGCCTATCTCGCCGTTCTCGCTGAGCGGCCTGACGCGGCAAGCGGAACGCGATTTGAACCGTCCGAATCCAATACAGCTCTTGTCGGTCGAACAGCCCAGCGTGGACAACCCGATACTGACCATTGTCCGAAACGGCCAACTTCAGTACCTAGGAGACGAAGACATCGATGTCGCTGAGCAAACTTGGCACGCCCATGAATTCTCGCTTAAGGTGCCATCTTATCCGCGGTTTCTTATCTGGACCTCAAGGAGCGGACTTCTTCTCTCCGTGACTGTGGAGCACCTTGACCCAAATTGGCCAAAAGAATGGATGAAATTAGTGCGATTTTGGAAGTGGGCGGACTTTTAGACGATTGAAAGAGATCAGGAACTAGCTGGAGACGTTCCAATCGTGGAGAAGCGATGAAGGTTTTCGTTGGCATTGACGACCCACAATCATCTGAGGCTACTCTGCAGACACTGATCGACCAATTTGATCCGACTTCGACAGAGGTGAGGACGCTGCATGTTGTCGCACCACTCATTTTTTCGACTCAACCTGAAATGGCTGCCGGCTACGCCCCGGAACTCCAGGATCAGTTCAGTGAGGGGCGCGACTCTGTCGAGCGCGCGGCGAATATCCTAGGCAATGCCGGGTTCAAAGTGGACACGTCAGTCAAGCAAGGAGATATCCGAGAGACAATCATTGACTCGGCGGCTGAATGCGGCGCAGATCTGATCCTTCTGGGTTCACATGGGCGCAGTGGGCTGCGACGTTTTCTGCTCGGCAGTGTTGCAGAATCTATGGCCCGGCATGCCTCTTGTTCAGTGGAGATTGTGCGCGGTCCGGTCCATCGATGATGTGCGGATGGGAGATCCGTAAGGCGTGTCGATAACAATGATGCAAGGAGACCGTTACTTCCCGCGGAGTAGAAAAATTAGGTCGAGTACTGCAAGCATGGCCACGAACACTTCCAGGACAAACGATCGCGATTCATTGAACTGATCGATCATGAAATCGTAGAGGTCCCCTGCGGTATGAAGCTTTTCATCGACAAGCGTTCGGTAGTCGGGAACGCCGATCCGCGTTGCCGCTAACCGATAGACGCGCGCATAGTAGACGTCGCTGACAAACTTGATTGCATTATCGATGCGCTCGGTCAACTCCATCACATCCAATCGAACAGTATTGAAACGCTGGGCATCGCGGGGCGAGCTCCAGCGCGACAACAGAACATTTCTCTTTCGGTCAAGAGTGTCGTAGAAATCGGCCAGCACTCGGGTCATTAATCGATCGTAGTAACGGAATTCCAGCAGTTGCATTTTTGCGTACTCCAGAATCTGCGTAACCGCTGCGGCGTCTTCGGAGCGGTCGCAGACAACCGCCGCATACGATCCCACGACGACCAAGTCCCGCGGGTAATACGAAAGACTGGCCTGCAGTGCTTCCTCACATGCTTTCGCCGAAAGAGGAATCGTCTCTCCCCGCACGAGTTGCACAATTTCCTCTCCATGCGAGGCTAGCAATTCATCGGCGGCCGGGTGTTTGCCAAGCGCGTCCTGAATCTCATGTATTTCAGTGACGAGGTAGGTTTCCTGTAGCCAATCCACCGTGGGACGGATCACGGCGCGCGAGATATGCTCTAAATGCCGGCGGGCCGTTTCGCGAACGTCTTTGTCCACATCGGAAGTATCCATCCATCGCGAGTTCTGAGAGAGTAGAAATTGCCAGTCACAATCGAATGGAATCTCAACCTGAACCACGACAACACCGAATGCATAATATTTGATCGAGCAGGTCGCCTTCGTGTCGCTCCCGATCGACAGCGGCTCAACAGGTTCGACGATCGGTACGTGCTCAAAACGGACGTATTGAGGTGTACGTTTTGGAAAGGGACGTTCAACGGGGCCCGCATGCGTACCGAGCAAGTTCTGGAGCATTCCTAGATCAATGGCTTCGGCCACGTCGTAGAGAAAGAGTAATCGAAAGCATCCGCGTAATCTCACAATGTCTTTTACCATTCTTGACCACCGAAAGTAGAGTGATATGAGCGTTTCCAAGTCCTCGAGTCGGCCTTTGCCTCACTCTTGGTTAACCTGGCCTCACTAAGGACTGTGATTTGGCTCACAGAGCTTAGCTTAGCAGGCCATTACTCTTTCAATGATGAAGAGAGGGATGTTATGACGCTAGCCATCCAGAAAGATAAAGAATTGAGCAGAGAGACGAAACTGGTTCTATGGTTCGACGAATGCGGCATTGCCGACGTACCCCTCGTGGGCGGCAAGAACGCATCGTTGGGTGAAATGGTCGGGTACCTTGCGCCCCAGGGAATTCGCATTCCTAACGGCTTTGCCACAACTGCCTTTGCATATCGCCAATTTCTGGCCGTCACAGGAATTGATGAGAAACTGCGCGCGCTTTTTGCAGGGCTTGCTTTTGAGGACATCGGCCAAGTCCACGATATCGGCCAACGCGCGAGGTCGCTGATCCTGGAAGCATCGCTTCCGGATGATTTGGCTAGAGGCATCCGCGATGGATATTTGAAGCTGTGCGAGCAATACGGTCCGAACACGGACGTGGCCGTCCGATCCAGTGCGACGGCGGAGGATCTTCCAGATGCCAGCTTTGCGGGGCAGCACGAAACATTTCTCAACGTGCACGGAGTGAAAGGAGTGCTGGAGGCGTGCAAGAAATGCTTTGCCTCGATTTTTACGGATCGTGCGATTCATTATCGGCAGACACATGGTTTTGATCAGTTCTCGATTGCGCTTTCGATCGGCATTCAGAAGATGGTTCGCTCGGATTTGGCCAGTTCCGGAGTAATTTTCTCGATAGATACAGAAACCGGCTTCAAAGACGCAGTGCTGATCAGCGCTTCCTATGGATTAGGTGAAAACGTTGTCCAGGGAGCAGTAAATCCGGACGAATACGTCGTTTTCAAAACAACGCTGAAACAGGGATTCCGCCCGATCCTCAGCAAAACCGCCGGAACGAAAGAATTCAAGATGATCTACGACACGGGTGGAAGCAAGATGACGAAAAATGTCCCGGTGCCGCCGGAAGAGCGGCGCCGCTTAGCGCTGCGGGACGATGAAATCGTGCAGCTCGCGAAATGGGCCTGCGTGATCGAGGACCATTATTCTCAGGTCCGCGGCGCCTTTACTCCGATGGATATGGAATGGGCAAAGGACGGGCTCACAAACGAAATATTCATCGTGCAGGCTCGTCCCGAGACGGTTCAGTCACGGAAGAGCAAGCTCGCTTTGAGGACTTATCGCCTAAAAGAAAAGGGCAAGCTGCTCGTCAGCGGCCGTAGCATAGGTGAGGCAATAGGGGCCGGGCGCGCACGAATTATTCTGGACGCCCACAATCTTGCCGAGTTTCAGCCGGGTGAAGTTCTCGTCACCGATAAGACCGATCCCGATTGGGAACCTATCATGAAGAAAGCTTCTGCGATTGTGACCAATCAAGGAGGCCGGACGTGCCACGCGGCGATTGTCGCCCGTGAGCTAGGGATTCCCGGGATCGTTGGTGCTCAAACAGCTACAGGGTCTCTCAAAACGGGCGGGACAATCACCGTTTGCTGCGCTGAAGGAGAAGAGGGGCATGTCTACGAAGGCATCCTCCCGTTTGAAGTCTCCGATGTTTCCGTTGATCAGCTTCCGAAGACGCGCACCACTATCATGATGAATGTCGGAAATCCGCAGGACGCCTTCAGCCTCGCAGAGATTCCGAATGATGGAGTCGGATTGGCGAGACTCGAATTCATCATCGCCAACCACATCCAGGCCCATCCGCTTGCCTTGATTCATTTTGATGAGATCGCCGATCCAGCCACTAAGAAGAAACTGGCGGATATGACATTTCTATATGATGACAAACCACAATTCTTTGTGGATCGGCTGGCGGAAGGCGTCGCAACCATCGCGGCGGCATTTTATCCGAGGCCTGTAATTGTGCGCCTCTCGGATTTTAAGACGAACGAATACGCCCATTTGGTTGGTGGTGAGCAATTTGAGCCCCGTGAGGACAACCCCATGATCGGCTGGCGCGGCGCCTCCCGCTACTGCGACCCCAAGTATCGCGAAGGTTTCGCGCTGGAATGCCGGGCGATGAAGCGTGTTCGTGAAGAGATGGGTCTGATGAACGTAATTTTGATGATCCCGTTTTGCAGAACTCCGGAAGAAGGCAAAGCCGTTTTAGCGGAGATGGCCAAACACGGTTTGGAACGCGGGACCAACGACCTTCAGGTTTACGTGATGTGCGAAATTCCGAGCAATGTCATTCTGGCCGATGCGTTCTTCGAAGTGTTCGATGGGTTCTCGATTGGGTCGAACGATCTTACCCAACTGACACTTGGATTGGATCGCGACTCCCCTTTGGTTGCTCGATTGTTCGATGAGCGCAATGAGGCTGTGAAGCGCATGGTGACCATGGCAATCGATGCAGCCAAACGGAACGGCAAGAAGATCGGGATCTGCGGCCAGGCTCCCAGCGACTATCCGGAGTTCACGCGGTTTTTGGTCGAGCAAGGGATAGACTCAATCAGCCTTAACCCGGACACCGTGCTCAAGACCAGGATCGCAGTTGCGGCGATCGAATCGAAGTAACATTGCCCTGCCCCATTTGCCGAACAAAAGGTTTATCGACCTCTTCCGTAATCCACCACCCTATTTCGCTGCTGGCACATAAACTTTGTCTGCAGTGACCAACTCGGCGTTCGGGACCTCAGTCTCTAACCGAACATGCTGATAGCTGGGCTTGTTATCCGCCTTAGCAAGAAATGTGAGTTTATATTGATGGTCAAGCCGATCTGCAAACTGATCCAAGAAGGGCGCGAAAGCAATGGGCGTATTGAATCCCTGAAAATAGGATTCGCCGCCGGTTTCATCGGTGAGTTGTGAAAGATTGTTTTGTCCCTGGCTGATTCTCCAGAGGGTGTGACCGAAATGACCTGCGCGGGATGCGTAAATCGCGTAGACCTGCGTTCCGGTTCGTTGAGCCTGTTGAATCGCTCCGTCAAGGTACGAATCGGAGATGCCAGGCTGTAGAGGATCTATACCATCCGAAATGAGGAGAACCGCATGGCGAGCGGAGCTTTCCGGCCAGCGCTTGATCGCATCGGCGATCGACAGATATGGGCTGTTTCCGCCAGCCCCAGCGCCTAGCGGTATCCGCAATGTCTTTCCAGCAGCTGCATGATCCTTTGTGAAGTTCTGAACGACTTGGACCGTGCCGTTCTGCATGTATCCTATAGCTACTGCGGTCATCGGCGGTTGCGAAGTCAGAAAGCGCCGCAAATCATCAAACTGGGAAGCAACACTTGTGCCACTCGTTTCGTCGATCAGTACGAACAATTCCAGTCCAGCCTGGTTTCCTTGCAGTGGAACCCAGTTCGTTACCTGATCCCGATCCTTGCCCTGAAATACCCTCACATCTTCACGGTATACCGCAGGGACATCTTTGCCGTGGCGCGCCTCGACAGATACCACGGTGCTGACGGGAACTGTTCCAGGGGAGGGCTGCTGCGCTCGCCCTGATAACGCTACCAAACCAAGGTCGATTACCACTCCAAGAATTGTTAGCCACTTCATGTGTCGGCGTTTCATGGAAGTTCCTCTCGTAAGACGGGATCACACTTCGGATGGTGTGCCAAGGTTTTGGACGCATCCAATCGCCTAGATTCCTGTCGCTCTCTGAAATGTCTTTTGCAGTCGTCATTCACCCTCTCACAATTCTAATCTCTTCCGTAAGATAGATTCGGTGATGTACGTCACTGGGTAAATTGGGCCGCCATCAAATTCGTCTCAGTAAAGGCCGCGGTTATTCGGCACAAATGGCTTGGCTATTCAGGGAATCATGTGCGAGCGCACGATGAGGCGGTTCGGAGCAGGTCCGACGTAAGAGAAAGGATAGCAAGTCACGAGTGTAAGGATTGCGTCACCGGAAGGATCGAGAACTTCAGTGTCGGTAGGTTCGACGACTTCGGAGAAATCTACAACATAGCGAAAGGATCCGTTCAAGGTCGTCAGTGTGATTTCGTCATTCTTTTCGATTTTCCGCAAATCCCGAAAGAAAGTGTCCCGATGTCCGGCGATGCCAACATTTCCTGCTTGTCCAGGTAATGCTGTTTCCGGGATATGCCCGACGGCGCGCCGCAGTGATCGACTGTCGGTACCTTCGACAATCATGACAGTGAGACCGAGCTTCTTTATGTCGATTCGGCCAAGTACGGAATCCGTACTACCGCGAGTGTCAAAGCCAAAAGCATTCGACCGAGCCGCTTGCGGCGGCGGTCCACCGATGGGTATTGGCGGATTGGGGATTTCAACAACGGGAGATCCCGGCGTTGGATGCCTCACGGCCTGTTCAAACCGCCGCGTTTCGAAGGCCTGGAAAATCCTTGCATCGGCCGATGCATACCCATAGTAGCCAAGCGCCAGAATCCCGATCACAAAGAGGGTGTTTCGGCTCCGACGCAGGAGCGAAAGGTTGCGCCCTCGATGATCTGGCCACGTACTGATTTGAACTCTCATAATGGGGGAACTATGGACTCGCGTTTGGATTCCGTGTTCAAGGGCGCATAGTAGCCGCCACGCGCGCGGACCGTTAAGTGTCCACGATCCGGGGCATTTATCTTCACTTTGATGCTCCGGTGCGATCCATCCTGTTTCTTGTTCGATGATACATAAGTGACGGTATATTGACTCCGAATCTCAAGAGCGATGCGCTCACAAATAGTCAAAACATCCCTAGTTGATTCAGGAAAGAACGCATCGCCACCGGTAGCTTTCGCAATTTCCTTAAGCACGTGGGAATTTCGATCAGGGTCATCAAGATCAAAAAGACCGATGGTGTAAATCATCGCGTCGGATTTCACCGCCAGCGCGATGGTTTCGGGCAAGGAGTGCTTGCTGGCGTTATCCCCACCATCACTGACTACAATAAGCGCTTTTTTTTCATAGCTTCCCTGTTTGAGATGTCCCACCGCATCGGATACGGCATCGTAAAGCGCTGTTCTGCCCGACGGCTCCGTACTGGAAAGCGCCAATTTCAACTGGTCTTGCTGATCCGTGAATGATGTATTCCGCGGCAGGCCGAACGAAACACTGTCGTCGAAGTTCACCACGAACATTTCATCTTGTGAATTGCTGGATCGGACAAAGGCCAGCGCTGAAGTGTTCACTTCGGGACGCTTCGGTTTCATGCTTCCGCTGTTGTCGACCACCAAGCCTACCGTAACCGGAATGTCTTCGTGACTGAAGGAATCAATTTGCTGGGGAACGCCGTCTTCATAAATCTGGAAGTCATTTTTATTGAGTTGCCCGACAAGATTGCCGGAGCGGTCTCGCACCGTGATATGCAACAGGACCTCGTTCACGCTCGATTTAATTTCAAATTGATTTGCCTGAACGGGTTGGTTCTGGAAAAGTTCCTTGGACCACGATGCAGTCAGAGCGAAGGTCAAGGCGAAAACTGGAAATGTACAAGATAGAAAGACTGCGATTCTTCGGTTTGACCGAAACGTCGTAGCTTGTTTTCTCATGGCGCCTACCCGCTGTGAATCTTGAATGCGAAGCGAATGGGCTCACCCATCTTGCCGGGGCACTGTTGTGCGTGTTCGAAGCATTCTTGATGGGCAAGCCCTTCGCCTCACCTTCATCTCCTCGCTAGCCAATTCTCTTTGTGACTATCAGGAGCGTGAATGCAGCGGCCAGTGACAGCAAACCAATCAGGCCGACTAGCGGCGTTGAGCTGGCCGTCTTCGGCAAGCTTGCCACTTCAGTTGCGGACGCGAAAGCCCTGGCGATGGGGAGTTCTTCTCCACTTGGTTCTTCCGCCTTGAGTGGTGCCTTCTCCAGCGCCACGACTGGCTCATCTTTGGCTGATGTGGTCGGTGAAGTAATGTTTGGCGTCAGTTCAGTGGGCATCGATGGGACAGGCTCGTTTGTCAACTGTGCCAGTTCCACGGCCCTCGCCTTCGGGTAAACGAATTCATGCCCGTACTTTTCTCCTGGATGAAACCAGGCCTTGATCGCTTCAGGAGAGCCAGAGGCTCGTTCCGCGAAGTTCATGATTGTATTTTCTGGCGCTTCCAAGCGTTGATTCGGGATTGCCAGGATTGTGGCATAGACGTGTGTCTGGTCTTCGTTAAAGATCTGGACGACGTCCCGATCGTACGGAGAATCCAGGAGCTTGAATACATACGTGCCTGCTGGCAATACCTGCCCACCCGGGATTTCGAACGGCTGGCTGAACGTCAGTGTTGTCTTCTTATTCCAGACGTCGTTGCCCGCTTTGAGTCCAGGCGTCAACATCAAAAGCAGCAGGGCAAGACTGCCAATTGCTGTCAGAACCTTGAATAGTTTCATTTTCTTTCCTCCTTTGGTCTGAAAGCTGGTCACTATGAAGCGGCTCACGTCAAATGTCCCATGCTGATCGCCACTTGTCTCATGTACAATTTGAGCGCCATTTGTGTCATCGACAGTGATACGCGTCACGCATCGATGTGCGTTCGAGCACACCGAGGGAAAAGCGTTCGAGGCTCGCATCAAATACACGGATCGCACGGGTGCATGATAAAAGGAGGGTGGATTGCGCTTTCTTTTACTGCCACTTTTGACGTTTGGACTCCTTTTTGCTTCACTTCAACCTGCGCCTGCAAATGCGGCGGACGCTCCATTGCAGCAATACCGATTGCGACTCTTTCATACCCACACGAATGAACGCATTGACGTCGTTTATCGCATTGGAGACGTGTACATCCCTGAGGCGGCCAATCGCCTGGATCAGTTTCTACGCGATCATCGGACGGGCGACGTGCGCCAATTGGATGGAAGATTGTTTGATCTGCTGCATGATTTGACTGAATCCCTCGGCAGGGTAGAAGCTGAAATCAATATCGTCTGCGGGTACCGCACGCCGTGGAGTAACGAGTTTCTGCGCAGCACGACTTCGGGCGTTGCCTCCCACAGTTTGCACATGGAAGGTGAAGCGATCGATATCCGGATACCAGGTATCTCAACCGCCCAATTGCGCGATGCTGCTCTAGCCCTGCACCGCGGTGGAGTCGGCTACTACCCGAAATCTCAATTCGTACACGTGGATGTTGGCCGGATTCGTCATTGGTGACAATGAATCCCCGGGACCCCGTTTGCTGACCTTCTAGTCGGAGTTGGGGTAATCCTCATTCAACACGCGCTCCAGGGCTGCGTCATATCCATAGATATCATCGAAAAATTGAATTTCACCGTCTTCCTTTACCACTGCGGTTCCGTAGAGAATCAATACTGGAATCGGGTCTTTTATGTCGACTTGGATTGTCTCGTCCCCATTCAGCGCGTTGCGGATAGCTTCCGTAGTCCATTCCGGTTTGTCTCGCAAAATCCATGCAGCCAAGGCCACGGGGTCTTCAACACGTATGCATCCATGACTAAAGTCACGCCGGGACCGGGAAAACAATTCCTTCACAGGTGTGCCATGCATATAGACATCGTACGAATTCGGAAATTCGAATTTCACCAATCCCAAGGCATTGTCTGGGCCGGGCCTCTGCCGGACGGCTAACTTCCCCGATCTGAGGGAATCCTTCAAAGCATCACTTACCGCGCCTTCGCTGACGACGTGCCCGCTTCGATCCACAATCTCGTACGAGTTTTCTAAGAGGTAGGACGGATTCTTCTCAATGTGAGGCAAGATCTCAGCCCGTTGAATCGATAGGGGCACATTCCAATAAGGCCTGAAAATCACGGATTTGATCTGATTGGCGAACACCGGAGTCTTGTGTCGGTAAGCTCTGCCGACCACGACCTTCATCGACAAAGCCCATTGATAGTCTTTGTTGTCGGCATGCAGTCGGAACTCCGGGATGTTTACGACAATCGGAGGTCTCTCAAATTGATGGGGCAACCAGCGCCAGCGGTCTAAGGTGAGCTGGAGCTGAACCACGCGCCGCCAGAGCGGCGTGTTGAGCTGCTTGAATGTCTGCGCATCGATTCGACCGCTTGAATCCAGCCCGTGGCGCTCCTGAAAATGTTTCACTGCGTTGACGACGCCACCCTGGTAAATCAAGCCAGTAGTCGACGCTTCGTCTTGTGCTGAAAGATCTCCGACAAGTCGCAATCGTTTCGCGAGAAGCGCCATGCCTGGGTATGAGTCGCCAGGCTTCACGACTTTCGCTGGCACAGGCAGAGGCTCACCATCGTCTTGGCGCGCGAGTTCAAGATATCGATTCAAAGCGTCGATGGTTCGACGGTATGCAGGAAACGGTGGTTCGATTTTGTCCATCACTTCGCTGACGTCTTTTGCATGAACCAGTTCTAATCTCAGGAATTCGGACAAATCAAATTGCTTCCGGTCAATATCGAGTCCGAAATGAAACAGGCGTGGATTGACGCGCCCGATATGAAGATCCGAGATATACCTCATCGTTGAAACCGTAAGTGCGAGGTCGAACCGGACAAGATCAGATTCCGGTGCCGGCTTTGCCTGCTGCAGGGTTTCGGTACGCTCATCCCACCTGGGACCGTCGTAGTCTTCAGCCCTCAGGCCCTTCGTCTCCGCACGTTTCAACGCCTGAGTGATTGCGAGCGCCTGAGGGGTAGGTTCAGAATCTTGGATCCATGGCAAGGTCTCATTGAACGCGCCGTAAAATTCCTTCACTTCCTCTTGGTAGTTTTGAAAACCGGGCCATCGAAGATCGGGGAGATCTGCAGCTTCAAGAAGGGCCCGTAATCTGGATGTGCCCTCGCTCGTGAGATGTTGAGGTCCCGAAGCAGCATGCGTCTTTCCAATGCCGACACTGAGAGGCGCATTCCTGGGATTGCCCAAACGCTTCTCGCAGCTCACTGCGAGAATGACTACGAGGAGCCCTAACCAATAGACGCGATAAAGACTCATCCCGGATCGGACTACGTTTAGCGATAAACCGCACGCCATTTTTAGTTTCTTTCCTGCTCAGTGACCGTTTCGGCGATCCGAAGTGCCTACAAACTAGACGGGCCATCTCGGTCTTTTCTCACACTTCTTACCGTACGGCAGGGTTTGTCGATCCGCTGTGAGCAATGCCACAGGCGGAAGTGATCGATGTCACATACAGATCGCATCGCAGAAGCAAAACTACCGGTGTCATGAAGCGGAATGGCATCAGTCGGATACAGGACTGCTGATCATGAACATAGAGAAGCCACGTATTTCAGTGAGGCAAATGATTTTTGATGACGTTCCGGCGCTCGTGGAAATGCAAGGCCGCATTTTCCCAGGAATGCCAACGTGGACACCGGAGGAACTTATACATCACCTCGATGTCTTTCCCGACGGCCAGCTTGTAGCCGCGGACGAAACGGGACGAGTGCTGGGCTCCGCAAGTTCGCTCATCATTGACTGGGACGATTATGCCGAATCGGCGCAATGGTCGGTAATAACCGGGGATGGAACATTCGACACGCATAACCCGTTAGGTAAGACTCTCTTTGGTGCCGACATGGGCGTCGATCCACTTGCACACAGACGTGGCATCGGATCTCTTTTGTACGAGGCGCGCAAAAAGATGGTGAAAAGCCGCGGGCTGAAGCGCCTCCTGACAGGCGGGCGAATTCCCGGATACGCCCAGGTCGCTGGCGACATGACTCCGGCTGAATATGTGGCAGAGGTCGTCAAAGGCACCCGAAAAGATCCGACGCTGAGTTTCCAACTCGCGAACGACATGGTCGTCCTCGATGTAGTACCAGAATATTTGGAAGACACGGAGTCGCGCGGATTCGCGACGTTGCTCGAATGGCTGAATCCTGAGTATGTGACAACCGTAGGCCTTCAGGCGAGTGAACAGTACGCGGTCTTGGAGGGCGAGGAGGCACTGCGGACGCTTCCTCGTCCCGCTCGCGTGAGAATTGCCGCAATGCAGTATCTGCTACGCCCTATCAGCCGTTTTGAGGATTTTGCAACGCAAGTCGAGTTCTTTGTACGCAGCGCCAAGGAGTATGGGGCCCAATTTGTGGTGTTTCCGGAATATTTCTCGATGCAATTGCTTAGCTACTTGCGCGAGCCCAGCCCAGGTCGAGCCGTGCGCCGCCTTGCGCAGCTTACTCCGGAGTACGAGAAACTCTTCATAACGTTGGCCACCGAAAATAAGCTTTATGTTATCGCGGGGACACATCCCGTGATCCAGCACGGCCAGTTGTTCAACGCGGCCCATCTCTTTACTCCGAACGGTCGGATGTTTCGCCAGAAAAAAGTGCACCTGACTCAGACGGAAAAAGGCCCCTATCAGATGAGCCGGGGGCACGGTTTTTATCTCTATCACACAGAGTACGGCAAGATTGCGATCCTCGTCTGTTACGACGTGGAGTTCCCTGAAGCGGCCCGGGTGCTGGCTGAAGCTGGTGCCCAGATACTTTTTGTTCCTTCCTGCACGGATGAGCGCCAGGGGTTCTGCCGGGTTCGTTACTGTGCGCAAGCCCGCGCTATCGAGAATCAGATCTACGTCGTCATGGCAGGCACCGTCGGCAATCTTCCCGAAGTGCCCTATATGGCCACTCACTATGGACAGGCAGCGATCCTGACGCCCTCGGACTATTTCTTTGCACGGGATGGGATCGCGGCAGAGGGCACCGTCAACCAGGAACAAATGGTCATATCAGACGTGAACCTCGATCTGCTCGATGAGCGGCGGATAAACGGCACAGTCATACCCCTCAATGACTTGATCAGGGACGCCTACGATCGTGTGATCCACTATGCTGACCGGCGCAACGGGGATACTCCCATGGAGCCGCGCGCAATAACTCCTGCGACTAGAATGGAGCTGATAAGTCCAAACCCGGACGGCCCTAATCCTTGAGGGTTTACGAAAGTTGGTCCCGGCATTTCCAGGAGGAGGCGATTATGTCGGCCAAGAAAGAGCGCCTGGTGTTTGGCGTCGTGATGTGGGTTACTAGGACTTTCGGGTGGATCTTGATTGCTCTCGCGATCCTTGGACTCCCGCAAATGCGATCTCTTACGGGGCGTCTGGCAGTCAGCTTCGGCCTGCTTACGTCTGTGGCACTCGGGTTGGGGGGCGTCGTGTGGCTGATCGGAGTGGAGTTGTTCCTACATTTTTTTGATGAATACCTGTCACGCAATTAACTCGGCTGCGCATCATGGAATTAGACATCTTCATCGCGACGGCTGGAACCCTCTAAGACCACTTACGCTTCCCGAAGTTAATTCCTTCGTGAAATTTGCTCAACTTCAGTTGTGAGGCAGATCCGGACTCATCTTCACTCGCAGAAAAAGGATAGGCCTTTATTATAGATTTGTGCGAGTCGTCGCAGCTCCACGAAATCCACTTACCCTTCGCCGAACTCGCATTTTGAAATAAACCTGATTCATGCTGCATTACTCTCGGCATGAACTTTCTGTATTGCGCAAGCTTTGGGCAAATCAATC
>Ga0335085_10004138_pt1 | contig 24275 bp, 20 predicted proteins | sample Lox_Sample_45_FD_206712 | JGI IMG/M metagenome (GOLD analysis project Ga0335085, IMG submission 206712) | Soil microbial communities from Loxahatchee National Wildlife Refuge, Florida, United States - Lox_Sample_4.5 | ecosystem: Environmental > Terrestrial > Soil > Wetlands | place: USA...
CCGGACGTTCACCAGCTTGGACCACTTGTCGTGTTTCGCCACGGCGTCAACAACGCGCGCTGGCAAGGAGTCCTTTGCCAACGCTTTCAGCAATTGCGATTCGTTCAAAAACGCGTTGTCGAGGGCGATGCGCGCGACCTGCATCGTTCCCTCTGCGATGAGTCCCGCCGCGACACGCGCCGAACCGCGACGCGCCAACATTAATTTCTGCCCGAGCGGCAGTTGAGGCAATTGGGCGAGCACGCGTTCGTCCGCAATGCGCCGGAGCTCCATGGAAGAAGAAGGCAGCAGGCTGATTCGCACGAGGTCCATCAAGTGCAGTTCGCGCAAGAGGCGTGCCGCGAGGAGGCGCGGCGTGTGCGGATGAGCCGCGAGACCTAAACGAATGCGATAGCTCGCGCGCCACGATTTGCGCTTGCCAATTTCCTCGAGCAACGTGCCGGACAGATCTTTTCGCTCCAGCAACAGGCAAACGTGTGTCTCGTTAAATACCGGATTGTCGATCAGAGACCGAAGAACGTACTCGCTGCTCGACGCGAGCAGTTCGGGAATCGCCTCCAGGGCGACCGTGCGGGCACCCTCTCGGTGCAAGCGGTCTTCAAGCGCCATGACCCGTGGCTTTCTCCGGCGACTCGGAGAGTCGCGCGGCCCTGCGCGCTGCTCCGACGGCCGGAGAAATCTCGAGACGCGAAATTTTTGCACGGAGGGCGCCGCTGGCGAGCACGGAGTCCAGCAAATCGTCGAGCATCCGGCTGTGACCAAACACACCGCCACATTTCACGAGGGGGAATTCCTTCTCCCTCATTTTCAAGCGGCGGATGACAGTCATGGCGAGATTTCCGAGGCCAATCGCCGAGGAAAACAGAATTTCCTTCGCGGCGCTGTCGTCGGAATTTGCCGCATCGGCTACGATGGGAAACAATTTCGGAAACACATCGTCCGGATCCTTCATGATTCGCTGCGTCAAATCGTCCCAGTCCGGACAATCGAGCGCGGCGGGGATCATCTCCGTCAGCAGCGTGACAGGCCCATCCATGTCTCGCGTGCGCGCCACAGCGGAGACAGCGCGGCGCCCAATTTCAAATGCACTGCCTTCATCGCCGATCCACGGGCCGTAGCCGCCCGCGCGCGCCGTTTCGCCCGCTGGGTTGCGGCCATACGCTACCGATCCCGTGCCAGCGATCAATACGACTCCAGGACCCGGTCCAGTAGCTGCCTCCAGCGCGATTTCGTAGTCGCTGCAGACTTGTGTCACAGCACCCGGGAATTCCTGCGAAAGAAAAACCATGACCCGGCGTACCACGCTGCGGCGGCCCGCTCCCGCCAGGCCGGCGCAAACTCCGGCAATATCGCTCTGGCGCACTTTCGCAGCCGTAAGAGCTGCCGCAGCGGCTTCGCGAAGCGACGCGAATGCGGCATCGTAGCCGGACCGCAATGGATTCGCCGGACCGCCATGCCCTTCGCCGATGACTTCTCCCGTGGCGTTCAACAAAACGCAGTCGGTCTTCGTTCCGCCGCCGTCAAACCCTATCGAGTAGGCCATAGGTCCTCATCGTAGCTGGCTCCGTCACCGAGCGGCAGGCCCCCGCGCTTGACGGCGCCCGGATGCGCACTTATATTGCCGCGGGCTCCAGATTCCTGCCTGCCGAGAAGCAGGGATCCCGCACCCAACATCGCGACACCCCCAACATGCGCCTGACTTCTCTGGACCTTGCCATCATCGTCGCGTATCTGGCCGGCATCACGTTGTTCGGCGTCGCGTTCCGGCGTGGACAAAGCACTGTGCGCGATTACTTTCTCGGCGGACGTACAGCGCCCTGGTGGGCTCTCGCCCTGTCGATCGTTGCGACCGAAACATCCACGCTCACGATTGTTGGCGCGCCGGCGCTGGCCTTTGCCGGAAACCTGACGTTCCTGCAACTCGTGCTCGGATACCTCGTGGGACGTCTGGTGATCGTCCTGGTGTTTCTGCCCCACTACTTCCGCGGGGAATATTATACGGCCTACCAACTGATGGAAAGGCGGTTTGGCGCAAAGGTAAAGGCGGCCGCGGCGTCTACGTTTCTCGTGACTCGCATTCTCGCGGAGGGCGTGCGCGTCGCGGCCATCGCCCTCGTCGTCAAGGCTGCATTTGGCACCGGGCAACGGACCTCCATTTTGTTCATTATGGCTCTCGTGCTCGTCTATACGTTTGAAGGCGGCATGAAGGCCGTGATTTGGACCGATGTCGTGCAATTTCTTCTCTATTTTTGCGGCTCCTTCGCCGCGTTCTTTCTGTTGTTGCACAGGGTTCCCGGCGGCTGGGAAGCAATCGTACAAGCGGCTGCGCCGGCGCATAAATTTCGCGTTTTCGATTTCTCCTTCAGTTGGACGGATCCGGCCAAGCTTTACACGTTTTGGTCCGGCGTGATCGGAGGAACGTTTTTTACGATGGCAAGCCACGGAACCGATCAGACCATCGTGCAGCGCCTGCTGGCCGCCAAATCCGAGCGGGACAGCAAAATCGCGCTGCTTGCGAGCGGCGGCGTCATTTTTGTGCAATTCGCGCTGTTTCTGGTCTTGGGCGTAATGCTCTACGCGTGGCAGGGCTCGCCGGCATTGATTCCCGGCCGGAGCTATGATTCCGTCTTTCCCGATTTCATCGTCACGGCGATGCCGAGCGGAGCGCGTGGCGCGATCATCGCCGCGATTTTTGCGGTCGCCATGTCCAATGCCAGCGGCTCGCTCAACTCGCTGGCGGCGTCAAGCGTGGTCGATTTCCAGGAACTGTTCAGCTCGCCAGCCAGCCAAGATCCCGGAACATTTCTGCGCCTCTCGCGGTGGATGACACTTGTCTGGGGCATTGCGCTTGCCGCCCTCGGCACGATCCAGTGGGGGCCGATGCTCGAAGCGGGATTGACCATTGCCGCGATTACGTTCGGAAGCTTGCTCGGACTTTTCCTTCTGACGTTTCTGTTTTCCCGCGCGACCGCCAAAGGCGTCCTTGCCGGCATGTTCGTCGGCCTAGCTGTGATTCTCTACGTTCACTTCCGCACCGCGCTGCTGTGGCCCTGGTACGTTCCGCTGAGCGGGGGAATCACATTTTTCACGGGAATGCTCGTCAGTCTTGCAACGCAGGATCGCCTTAGCCCGAAGCGGCGACGCGTGTGAAAAGCGGTTCCGCCTCAATTGGCGACGGAGATGTTTGCACTTTTCCGTGGATCGCATTGGCGAGAATTGCCATCCCGACAGTGAGACGCGGCCCGGGCCGAGAAAAATAGCCTGACGCCTCAACGACAAAAACGCGGTCATTTTGAACAGCAGGCAAATCCTGCCATCCGGACGGCAGGGTGAGATTCCGAAATTCTGCCTTGGCGTTCGCAAGGCGATAGCCGCACGGCATGATGACAATCACATCCGGTCGCGCGGCGGAAATCGCCTCCCATTTCACCCGAAATGACGGGCTTCCCGCATGGCCAAGCACATCCTTGCCGCCCGCGCGCTCGACCATCTCAGGCACCCAGTGTCCCGCCACGTAGAACGGATCGAGCCATTCAAGACACACGACCCGCAGGCGCTCTCGCCCGGCGACGGACTGCTCTACGCGGGCGACCTCCCGCTCGAATCGCACAACGAAAGCGTCGGCCCTGGCGGCGCGCCCCGTCGCTTCACCGACCGCGCGGATGTCCGCACACACGTCGGCGAGAGAATGTGGATTGAGCGTCACAATTTGCGGCTGGTGTTCGATCCGCGCAAGCGCCGAGGCCAAATCGTCGGGCGTCGCGGCACACACATGGCAAAGATCCTGCGTGACGATGAGGTCCGGCTCGATGGCGCGGAGCAAATCAAAATCGACGCTGTAAAGACTCTCGCCTCGCGCGAGAAACTCGCGCACCTCGCGGTCAATATCCGCGGCACCTTGGGATGGGGAAATGCGCGAATGAATTAGAACGGGCTTGGACTGGGCCTCTGGCGGGAAATCGCACTCGTGGCTGACTCCGGCCACATCGTCCCCAAGCCCCAACGCAAACAGAATCTCAGTCGCCGAAGGTAGCAGCGAGCAAATCTTCATGCCCCGCAATCTACCACGAAATGGAAGTTGTTCCTTCTCAACTTCCTCGCGTTTCTGCCTCTCTTCCCTACCCCTACCGATACAACAGATATTTGGAGCGCAGCTTGCGGAATGCTTCGATTTCCTCGTTCCAGCCGGCCACAATCATCTCTGCATCGATTCCCGCCGCAAGCTTCTGGACCGTCGCAGCATTCCCAAGAAGGGCCATCGTTTTCCCCGGCTCGAATTTGCCGGGATAAAGTGTCTGGAGGGCGAGAACAATTTCGATCCCCATCTGCAGCGGTTGCAGCGCATCCCGGCTAGTCAGGATGATCCTCACTCCGTCGCACCGCTGGCCTTTATACGGGGCGGAATCGGGGGTGAATGCCTCCGTCTCGAATCGCACACCCGGAATCGCGCGTCGATTGAGAGCCGTTGCCAATTCGCCGCCGCGTATCCAAGGCGCGCCCAAGAGTTCGAAAGGCCGGTCCGTTCCCCTCCCCACCGACACGCCGCCCGCTTGCAGGATTTCCAGGCCGGGATACAGAATGCCCGCCGTAAGAGAACGTAGGTTTGGAGAAGGATTTCTCCACGGCAGGCCCGTCTCATCAAACCAAAACCGGCGGCGCCAATTCTCCATACGAATAACGTGCAGATCGCAACCGGTCTTATTTTGCTCGTTGAACATCAGCGCCATTTCGCCGAGCGTCATCCCCATCCGCACGGGCATCGGAAAGTAGCCGACGAAATTCGTGCGATCGCGATCGAGGATGGGCCCTTCGACGATCCCACCGCCTAGCGGATCGGGGCGATCTAGGACGTAAAACGCGACGTGATGCGCTGCCGCGGCTTCCATCGCGTATCCCATCGTCGTGACGTACGTGTAGAAACGTACACCCGCATCCTGAACGTCGAAGACCAGCGCGTCGAGGCCCGCCATCTGCCCGTCCGTAGGCCGCAGTGTATCTCCGTAGAGGCTGTAGACGGGCAAGCCGGTCGTTTTGTCCGTTGAGGATGCAACGCGGTCGTCGGCGGTGCCGCGAATCCCGTGCTCCGGACTGAACAACGCCGTGAGCTTCACGCCGGGCGCATGAGCGAGCAGGTCGATCGTGCTGCGTCCCCCGCGGTCGATGCCGGTTTGATTGGTGATGAGGCCGATGCGCTTCCCGGCAAGAGGCACGAAATTCTGCGCCTCAAGCACGTCAATCCCCGTGAGTGTGGTGCCGCCTTCGGCCTCGGCATGGGCGTAGGCAGAAGCTTGGAACCACGGATGCACACAGATAAGCACGGAAAAAAAGAAATAGAAAAACGGGACTCGAGCGACAGACGCAAACAGGGTGCGGGCGCAGCATGGCAGACGGTTCATTTCAAACCACAATTCCAAGCCGGTGAATCGCCAGTTTTATCTTTGGCCTTCATCCGTGTTTATCTGTGTGCATCGGTGGTTCCAAACGGATTTGTAACACCGTTGCACGGGTGCTATAAATGACCGCGGCATGCGGGCGAACAAATTGGAATCCGCGCGATGCAAAACCTAAGTCGCTGGCTCCTGCTGCTCGCTCTCCTCGGCTGCGGGATCTACTTGGAGCCGGTCAAACTCGTAATGGCTACCACAGGCCAAACAGAAAAATCTCCCCGCGCGCTGGCCGCGTCGAAGCAGGCCAAGCTTTCCCCCGAGGCCGAGCGCTGGGTTTCGCACACTTTGAAAAGCATGTCGCTCGATGAAAAGATCGGGCAGCTTTTCGCCGTCTGGGCGTATGGTTCTTTCCATTCCACTGAAAGCCAAGACTACAAGGATCTTCTCCGAGATGTCGAGGAAAAGCACATCGGCTCGTTCGCGATCCAAACGCAGGGTTCTCCGCTCGGCATTGAGCGCAGCCAGGTCTATCCGACCGCTGTCCTCGTGAATTTCCTGCAACGCCACGCGAAGGTTCCGCTTTTGGTGGCCGCGGATTTCGAGCGCGGCACATCCATGCGCGTCGAAGAAGGTTCCTCGTTTCCGCACGCGATGGCGGTTGCGGCCACGGGCCGCCCGGAAGACGCTTACACGATGGGGAAGATTACCGCGATCGAAGCGAGAGCCGCCGGTGTGCCGTGGATTTTCGCGCCCGACGCCGATGTCAACAGTAACCCGGGCAATCCCATTATCAATACGCGCTCGTTCGGCGAAGATCCCGCCCGCGTTTCTGAATTCGTGGCCGCATTTGTGCGCGGCGTCGAGGAAAACGGCGGCCTCGCCACCGCGAAACATTTCCCCGGCCACGGCGATACGAGCACGGATTCGCACCTCGATCTTCCGACTGTGATGAGCGACCGCGCTCACCTCGACCGCGTGGAGCTTGCCCCGTTTCGCGCGGCGATCGAAGCGGGCGTGAGCACGATCATGACGGGTCACCTTGCTGTCCCCGCCCTCGAGCCCGATCCGGACGTGCCCGCGACAATGTCTCCCAAAATCACGACCGCCCTTCTGCGCGGTGAGATGCACTTCGATGGTCTCGTCGTAACCGACGCGCTCGATATGGGCGGTGTGACCGTGCGATATCCTCCCGGCGAGGTTGCCGTGCGCTCCATTCTCGCGGGCGCTGACGTATTGCTCGTGCCGCCGGTGCTGGATGCTGCCCTTGGAGCCGTGCATGAGGCCGTGACCTCTGGGCGAATCCCGATGTCGCGGCTCGACCAAGCCGTGACGCGCGTTCTGCGCGCCAAGGCCAAGCTCGGCCTCAACAAATCGAAACTCGTCGACCTCGATGCCCTCGCCGATAATTTTGACCGGCCGGAATTCGACCGTGCGGCCCTTGACATCGCCGACCGCGGCGTCACGCTCTTTCGCGACGATCAGCATATTTTGCCGCTCGACTCGACGAAGCCGCAGCGGGTTTTGCTCGTCGCCGTTTCCGGCGATAATGACCCTTTCCCCGCCGGCAATCTCGAAAATGAAATTCGCTGGCGCGCCGATTCACTTACGACGGTTCGCATGGACACGCGCTTCGTCCGCGCGGACACCGTGAGACTTCCTTCGCCCGATACGTACGATGTCGCGATCGCCGCCATTTTCGTGCGTGTGGCCGATCGCAAGGGCAATGTCGGTCTGCCCGACGACGAAGCCGCCGTAGTGGAGCGTCTGCTTGGCACAGGAAAGCCTGTGGTCGTGGCCTGCTTCGGGAGTCCGTACCTGGCGGCCCGTTTTCCTGACGCCAAAACGTGGATCGCGGCGTTCAGCACCGTCGATGTGGCGCAATGGGCAATGGGCCGCGCGCTTTTTGGCCAGGTGTCCGTAGGAGGCCGCTTGCCAGTCAGCGTGCCGGGCGTTGCGACGCTGGGCGCGGGCCTCGATCTCGCCTCCAATCCGATGAAGCTCCGCGCCGCCGACTCGCAAACGGGTGCAAAGCTTCAGCCCGCCTATGATGTGCTCGACCGCGCTGCTGCCAATCATGCCTTTCCCGGCGGCGTGGTCGCCGTCGGCTATCAAGGCGAACTGTTCGTGCACAGTTTTGGCCGCCAGACATATGATGCGGATTCGCCTCCCGCCACGCCGGACACGATCTACGACGCGGCTTCGCTGACCAAGTCCGTCGTGACGACTACACTCGTTGCAATGCAAGTGGAAGCCGGACGTATCGCCCTCGATTCGCCTGTGTCGCGTTTCATTCCCGAGTGGAACGACGGTCCAAATCCGGACTGGCGCAAAGCCGTCACGATCCGCCATCTGCTGACCCATTCCTCAGGACTGCCCGCGCATAAGGATTATTTCCTCACGATGCACTCGAAGAGTGACTTCATCGCCGCGATTTGCCGCGAGCCTCTCGAATACGAGCCGGGAACGAAAACGATCTACTCCGATCTCGGTTTCATCCTGCTCGGAGAAATTCTCGAACGGGCGACGGGCAAACCGCTGGATCAGCTTGCGCGCGAGCAAATTTTCACGCCGCTCGGCATGGCTGACACATCGTTCAATCCGCCGAGGAATCTTCTCAGTCGGATCGCGCCAACCGAGAACGATGCCTCGTTCCGGAAGCGCCTCTTGCGCGGCGAAGTTGACGACGAAAACGCATTCGGCATGGGCGGCGCCGCCGGGCACGCTGGAATGTTTACGACGGCGCCCGATCTCGCAGCCTTCTGCCAGATGCTTCTCAACGGCGGAATCTACGGTCACCGCCGCTTACTCATTCGCGCGACGATTACGCAATTTACCTCCGCGCAAGCTGTCGCCGCAGGCGCACGCACTCTCGGATGGATGGTCCCGACTCCTGATTCCACGAGCGGCCGCTATTTTTCGCCTCGCAGCTTTGGTCATCTCGGGTTTACCGGCACGTCCATTTGGATCGATCCGGACCGCCGACTCTTCGTCGTCCTGCTGACCAACCGTGTGTATCCCACGCGCGACAACGACAGGATTGCGGCTGTTCGGCCCGCGCTGCATGACGCCGTCATCGAGTCGCTGGGACTCGCGCCACCCGTAAAGTAGCTTCCCGCCTGTGTTTCCCCCTTACTGAATCGCCATTCCCGCCGATTCACTCCAACAAAATCGCTTGCGCGCATGCGAAGATAGTGTTCCAGCCCACTCTTGGGAACCATGTGACTGGTTAGAAATCCCAATCATTGCGGCGACTGCCGTCAGGAGGATTTTCGCGCTACCCCGACTATGAATTCGCCGAGAGCAACGGAGCAGCGGAATCCGCGCACACGCGGGATCGACGGCAAATCTACGGTCGAAATTCTGCGGGCAATTCATCGCGAAGACGCGTCCGTGGCCGGAGCGGTGCTTGGCGCGCTTCCCTCCATTGCGCGAGCAGTGGATGCGATTGCCGGGGCGCTTGGCCGCGGAGGGCGCCTCTTTTACGTGGGTGCCGGCACGAGCGGTCGTCTGGCGGCGCTCGATGCCGCGGAGCTTCCGCCGACCTTCGGCACGCCGGCGCGCGCGGTGCAGACCGTGATTGCGGGAGGCAGGCGTGCGCTAACGCGCGCCATCGAAGGAGCGGAAGATAGTCGCGCCCAGGGCGCTCGCGACCTTGCGGCGCACGGAGTGAGCAGGCAAGACGTCGTTGCGGGAATCGCGGCGAGCGGCGCAACGCCCTATGTGCTCGGAGCCCTTGCGTATGCGCGGCAAAAAGGCGCGGTGACCATCGGCATCACGTGCAATCCGCGAACACCGATTGTGCAGGCTTCCAAAATCGCGATTGTCACGCCGACCGGCCCGGAAGTCATCACGGGCTCGACGCGAATGAAGGCCGGCACAGCGCAAAAGATGGTCCTGAACATGCTCTCTACGGCCACGATGATTCGTCTCGGCCGCGTCTACGACAACTGGATGATCGGCGTGGCGCTGACGAATCGCAAGTTGCGGGCCCGAGGATTGCGAATCCTGAGGGAGGCGTCCGGGGCGAACGTGGACGAAGCGACACGCGCCCTGCGTCAATCGGGACACGACCTGAGCGCAGCGCTGATCATACTAAAGACAGGAGCAAGCGCATGGCAGGCCAAGCGCCTGTTGCGCGATACCCACGGCCATGTCTACAACGCCCTTCGCCGTACCGCACAAAATACAAACAGTTCGGGCAAAAGGAATGGATAAACTCCTAATCGAGGGCGGCAGGCCGCTCGAAGGGTCCGTGCGCATTAGCGGAGCGAAGAATGCCGCCCTGCCCGCGATGGCCGCGGCGCTGCTGACGAGCGACCGCGTCGAACTCGAAAATATTCCGCGCGTCCGGGACATCATCACGATGGGCCGCCTCCTCGCACACCTGAGCGCGACGGTTGAGACGCCCGAGATTCCCCCCACCGGAATGATCATCCAGGCAGAACAGATCAACGGGGCCGAAGCGCCCTACGAACTCGTGAAAACGATGCGCGCTTCGATCCTCACGTTTGGCCCTCTCGTCGCGCGCAGCGGCCACGCGCGCGTGTCCTTGCCCGGCGGATGCGCGATCGGCGCGCGCCCGGTCGACCTGCATCTGAAGGCGCTCGAACAAATGGGCGCCGAAATCGGAATGTCCCACGGATATGTCGAAGCGCGCGTACCAGGCGGAGGCCGCTTGCCGGGCGGGCGCGTTATCTTCGATAAAATCACGGTCACCGGAACAGAAAACGTGCTGATGGCCGCGTCACTCGCGAAGGGCGAAACCATCATCGAGAACGCGGCGCGTGAGCCGGAGATCGGCGACCTCGCCGGTCTTTTGATCAAGATGGGGGCGCGCATCGAAGGTGCGGGAAGTTCCACGATTCGCGTGCGCGGAGTGGAGCGGCTTCACGGCGCGAAACACACGGTCATTCCGGACCGCATCGAGGCCGGCACGTTTCTCGTGGCCGGGGCGATCACGAACGGCTCGCTTGAGCTCACCCATTGCGCGCCCGAGCACCTTGCCTCGGTTATCGCGAAGCTTCGGGAGACCGGCGTCGAAATCCAGAAAACGGGACCGGGAACGCTGACCGTCCGCGGCGCGAGAAAACTCGTCGGCGCCGACGTGTGCACAGAGGAATATCCCGGCTTCGCGACGGACATGCAGGCGCAGTTCATGGCGCTCATGACGCAGGCCGAAGGAACGTCGGTGATCACGGAGACGATTTTCGAGAACCGCTTCCTGCACGCAAGCGAAATGATCCGCATGGGCGCGAATATTTCCATCGAGGGGCGCCGGGCGGTGGTCCACGGCCCGACGGCGCTTTCCGGCACGAACGTGATCGCCTCGGACCTGCGCGCGAGCGCCTCGCTTGTGCTCGCAGCACTCGTCGCGCGGGGAGAAACGGTTGTCGACCGCGTCTATCACATTGACCGCGGCTACGAACGCATCGAAGAGAAGCTTTCGGCAGTCGGCGCGCGCATCCGCCGCATCACGTAGCCGCAAACAGTCCGCTAAAAATCGAAACAGGGAGGCGGTAGCCGCCTCCCTGTTTGGTCTTTCTCCCCTCGAGCGAGCCCCGGCATGAGCGCCTGCCCGCGGGCTAATTTCCGGCCGCTTCCTTCTGCTGTTTTTCGCGCTGCTCGCGCAGGACTGCCTTCCTCGACAGGCGAATTTTGTTGCCCTCGATGGCCAGCACCTTGACGAGCACCTGGTCGCCGAGCTTTAGCGCGTCGCGCACGTCCCGGAGTCGCTGCTCGGCGATTTCGCTGATGTGCAGCAAACCGTCCGTGCCCGGGAAGAGCTCGACGAACGCGCCGAAGTCCGCCAGGCGCACGACCTTCCCGAGATACGTTTTGCCGATCTCGGCGGAAGCCGTCACTTCGCGGATCATCTGCAACGCCTGATCGGCGGCAGTTCCGTTGTTCGCAAATACGTGCACTTTGCCGTCGTCCATGACGTCGATTTTCACGCCGGTCGCTTCAATGATCGAACGAATCTTCTTTCCGCCGGGACCGATGAGGTCGCGAATCTTGTCCGTCGGAATCTGCAATTGATAGAGCCGTGGAGCGAAGACCGACATCTTGGGCCGCGCCGTTGAAATCGTTTGATCCATGATGTCGAGAATCTGCAATCGTGCTCGGCGGGCTTGCTCAAGCGCCTGCCGCATCAGCGCCACGCTGATGCCGCCGACCTTGATGTCCATTTGCAGCGCGGTAATTCCGGCGCGTGTGCCCGCAACCTTGAAGTCCATGTCGCCGTAGTGGTCTTCCGCGCCGGCGATGTCCGTGAGAACCGCGTGTTTCTCGCCCTCTACGACGAGTCCCATGGCGATGCCCGCGCACGCCGCGGTGATCGGCACGCCCGCGTCCATGAGCGAGAGCGACCCTCCGCAAACCGTGGCCATGGAAGACGAACCGTTTGACTCCATAATGTCCGAAACCAGGCGCATTGCGTACGGGAAATCGGTTTCGGGCGGAAGCAGGTTCATGAGCGCGCGTTCAGCGAGCGCCCCGTGCCCGATCTCGCGGCGGCCCGGTCCGCGCAGGAATTTCACTTCGCCGACAGAGAACGGCGGGAAGTTGTAATGCAGCATGAAACGCTTGAACGCTTCATCCTCGAAGAGAAGGTCGAGCCGCTGCTTGTCTTCCTTCGTGCCAAGCGTCGTCGTCGCCAGGGCCTGCGTCTCGCCGCGCGTGAAGAGCGCCGAGCCGTGCGCGCGCGGCAACACACCCACTTCGCACGTGATGGCGCGGATTTCATCAAAGGCGCGGCCGTCCGGGCGCCGGTGCCGGTCGAGAATGTCGTCGCGGAAATAGCGCTCGCGCAGCCGCTCGAAAGCGCGCTCGGCGAGCGCGCGCTTTTCCTCGTTCTCCTCGGGGACCGACTCCATCACTTCCTTTTTAAGCTCGTCGAGCAAATGATAGCTTTCCTTTTTCGGATACTTTGCGGTGTCGAGCGCGTCGTGCAGCTTCGCGCCATACTTTTGTTCGATTTCCTTAGCGAGCGCTTCATCAAACGGCAACGGCGCGACCGTCACCTTCGCCGGATTGAGTTTTCTGTGCAACTCGCGGATTGCACCGATGATGAGCTTGATCTGGTCGTGGGCGAATTGCAGCGCATCGGCAACGGTGTCCTCGCTGACTTGGGTGGCGCCTGCCTCCACCATCACGATAGCTTTCTCCGTCGCGACGACCACGATGTTCAACAGACTCGTCTTCTGCTCGGCCGTCGTCGGATTCGCTAGGAATTTTCCTTCGAGCAGGCCGACGCGCACGGCCGCCACCGGGTCGGTGAACGGCAGATCGGAAACATAAGAAGCGGCAGAGGCCGCCGTAATGGCGATCACGTCCGGATCGTTTTCGCTGTCTGCGGAAAGCACCATGGCCACGACTTGCGTTTCATTGCGCCACGCTTCCGGAAACAGCGGGCGCAACGGCCGGTCGATCATTCGGGAAGTAAGAATTTCCCGCTCTGAGGGACGCCCTTCACGCTTGAAAAACCCGCCGGGAATCTTTCCCGCGGCGTAGGTGTATTCACGGTAGTCGACCGTGAGAGGAAGAAAATCCCTGTCATTCGGTTTGCTGTCCATGCAGGCGGTGACGAGCACCACTGTATCGCCATACCGCGCCACGACGGCACCGTTGGCCTGTTTTGCAATTTTGCCTGTTTCGAGGGTCAGCGTACGTCCGCCGACCTCAACGCTGACGAGGTGGGGAGCTGGAGCTGCTTGCGCCATATCCTAAGGTCCTTTCGATTTTCCGTCGCGGACTGCCCACTCGGCGTCGCGCGCGGAAATTCCTTTCGAGTGCGGGAACATGACTTCCCGTTTTGTTTGGAAGAGAACAATGACGGTGAGAAATGCGCAGTCCTGCCTACAAAAAAAGCGGCCCAGCGATTTCGCCAGGGGCCGCTAGAAGTGAGCAGAACTCCGCAACGATCGGGAGATGTTGTTCGCGCAACTGCGCTCCACTCAGGGAGCCGTTACTTGCGCAAGCTAAGGCGTTCGACAATCTCGCGATACCGATCCGGGTCACGACGGTTGAGATAATCCAAAAGACGGCGGCGCTTGTTGACCATCATAATCAGCCCGCGTCGCGATGCATGGTCCTTGAGGTGCGACTTCAGATGCGTTGTCAAATAGTTGATTCGCTCGCTCAATAAGGCAATTTGCACTTCCGGCGAGCCCGTATCTTTCACATGCGTTCGATACTGCTCGATCAACATTGACTTGGCTTCTCTCAAGTCGCCCTCTCCGCCCAACCCACTCGACTGCGCTCTCGTTTCGTCTTCTCTTCGACCCTAGAAGCCTACCATAGACCCAATGCGACATGCAAAATTTTTCCTCTTGGAAGACCTTTTCGAATCGCAGGCCAGCCGCGCCGCTATTTTGCGCGAATCAGCGACAGAAATTCTTCGCGCGTCTTGGGATTTTCCTTGAACGAACCCAGCATCGCACTGGTGACCGTGTGCGAGCTTTCCTTTTCGACCCCGCGCATCACCATACAAAGGTGGCGCGCCTCGATGACGACTCCCACCCCCAACGGCGCAATCTTCTGCTGGATCGCGTTTGCAATCTGATTGTTTAGCCGTTCCTGAATCTGCAACCGCCGCGCGAACATATTCACGAGCCGCGGAATTTTCGACAGGCCCACCACCTTCTGATCCGGAATATACGCGACGTGACATTTTCCAAAAAATGGCAGCAGGTGATGCTCGCACAAGCTGTAGAACTCGATGTCCTTCACGAGCACCATCTGGTCATAGCAGACGCTGAACATCGCTCCGTTCAACAGCTTTTCGGGGTCTTGGTGATACCCGCTCGTCAGGAAGCGCAGGGCTTTCTCGAAACGCTCGGGCGTGTGCCGCAAGCCGTCACGCTCGGCGTCCTCTCCGATCAGGCGCAGCATGCGCCGCATCAGGGCCGCGACAGACTCGTGTTTTTCCTCGCTGCTCGGCTCGGTCAACGTCAATTCCTCGATTCGTTTTCTTTCTTCACTCATCGGTCGCTCCGGCAGGCTCTCCTGCGTATTCGAATGTGTTCTTACCCGTCTCCTCGACGCGCACGCTCTCCAGCCTGGCGTAGGGAAAACGGCTCAGGCGCTTGAAAATCTCAATGCACACATTTTCGGTGGTCGGAACGGTGTCGCAAAATTCCGCAACGTCCTCGTTCAGATTCTTGTGATCGAACGGTTCGAGAACTTCGTGCGCGACGAATGCGTCTAGATCGCCGAGATTCGTCACCATTCCCGTCGCCGGATCGACCGGTCCTGAAACAGCCACTTCAATGACGTAATTGTGACCATGCCCGTACGGATTGTTGCATTTGCCATACAGGCGCCGGTTCTCTTCCTCGCCAAGTTGCGCGCTGTGCAGGCGGTGCGACGCCGAAAACGGGTAGCGCCGCGCCAGGTAAAACTTCATCGCGCGCCTCCCGCTCCGTTCGCCTCACCGTAGCAATCGACAAACAGATCCGGCGTCTCGTACAAACGCACCCGATGAAGGTTTCCCCGCATGATCTTTGGCTGCAACAGGCGCCAAATCACTCCCGCTATGTTTTCGCACGTCGGAATCTGCCCTGCGAGTTCCGGGACTTCGTAATTGAGAAAACGATGATCCATCCGGTCGGCGACTTCCCGCTGCAGAATGTCTTTCAATTCCTTGAGATCGAGCACCATGCCGGTCGCTGGGTCCGGGTCGCCCGCAATCGTCACCTCCAGGACGTAATTGTGCCCGTGGCCGTGTGGATTATTGCATTTTCCGAAGACGCGACGGTTCTCCTCGGCCGAAAACGCCGGGTTATGATAGAGATGCGACGCCGAAAACTCGATTTTGCGCGTCAGATAAACCATAACGTGGACGACTTCGCCTGCGAGTTCCGCGAGCGAATCAGAAGCCTCCTTTCACGACTCACAAATCACGCTTCACCGGATACTCGCGTCCCTTCCATGTGACGCTTCCCCTTGCATAGCGCCATTCCGAGGTGAGCAGCGCCGACGCGTAAAGCGCCACGCCCGGCAAATAGTATACGGCAAGCGCCATATCAAAACGATTTCGCCGGAGTTCTGCGGCATACGCGGCGTGTCGCCCCGCGAGCAGCGCCACGCCCAGCACACCCCAGATTAGATGCAATGGCGTGAGAGGAAGTAGCAACAGCGGGATCCAGGGCACGGCACGGAAAAGCTCCCGTTCGACCGCGCGGGATGTGCCTCCCATCAGCGGATACAGATTTTTCGTCCAGCCCTGCCACATCGCCTGGAACGTGCGGTACATCCGCACCCGCATGATACCCTGGCCGGACGCAAAATAGAGACGCACGCCCCTTTGCTTGGCAAGCCGCGCGAGGGCCACGTCTTCGAGGACCTCGCCCGCGACGGCCGCATGCCCACCAATCCGCGCATACTCCTCGCGCCGGATGAGCAAATATTGTCCGCTAGCCGCCGCGACCGGCAAATCGGGATCATTGACCTCGGCATAGGAGTATTGGTGCGCGAGCCGCGTATACACAAACGGTATCAGCGCTTTCTCCCACGAGGAATGCGCCTCCTGCTCGGGAGAGTATGACACGAGGCCCGATCGGTTCGCGGCGGCATCGGCAAGGGCATGCGCCGCAGAGCCTGCCAGGTGCACGCCGTCCGCGTCGGTGAACAACAGCCATTGTCCCGTCGCCTGCGCCGCGCCAAGCGACACCGCGTAGTTCTTTCCCACCCAGCCGGCAGGCAACTCTTTCGTTTCGAGCACGCGCAATTGCGAATATCGCGCGGCCAGTTCGCGCAATCGCCCGGCCGTTCCGTCAGCCGACTGATCGTTGATGACAAAAATTTCCCTGATTTCAGGCTGCGCGGCGAGGGAATCGACCGCGGCCGCAATCGTAGCTTCCTCATTGCGAGCGGGAATGATCGCGGAAATAACGGAATCGGCATTCATCGGTGAACAGGACGCGGGCTTCGCGCCGTCGCCAAAGCCCGCCGCGGGGGGGTCAGCGACTTGGCGCCCGCCTTAACGTCGAACGCAAATCGGCTCGCGCGACGCCAGATCAGGCGGTATTATATAAGGGCTGGGGAGAAAACATTGAAGCATAAGATTCTAGGTCCCATTGCACTCATTTTTGTCGCGGCAGTGCTGTACGTGTTTGCGGCTCCCACGTACCGCCAGGGGGAACCGAGCCTCGCAGGGCGCAGGGCGGAGGATTTTCCGTTGCAAATTCAGGGCGCCTCGCGCCTCTCGGACTTGCGCGGCAAGGTCGTCGTTCTCAATTTCTGGGCTTCCTGGTGTCCTCCGTGCCTTGAAGAAACGCAATCGCTCAACACTTTGCAGCAGGAGATTACCGCAAAGGGCGGAGTTGTGCTTGGAGTCAGCGTCGACGAAGACAAGAACGCGTACGAGAAATTTTTGGCAGACAATCACGTGGTCTTCCCCACCTATCGCGACGCTTCCAAGAAAACGGCAACAGACTACGGCACCTCGATGTATCCCGAAACCTATCTGATCGATCGCCAGGGGCGCCTCGCGCGCAAGATCGTAGGCCCCCAGGATTGGCAGTCGCCCGAAATCGTTCGCTCCATCAATGTCCTGCTGAGTCAAAACTAGAATTTCGTAGCAACCATTGCTTCAGGATCGGGCAAACTTTGCTGAGGGCGAGAGATTGGCGTCTCTCCGCGGGCTCACCGGCGTGAGGGCAGGTATTTGACGAGCGTGGTGCGGGCCACACCATTTTCGGTGTTGTAGAGAATGCGGTCCACCCGAGAAAGCAGTTCCAGGCCATTGAGCCCGCACGGCCCTCCGGCATCCGTTCCGGAAAACACAAAGGTTTCGAGGCCGGCGGCGGGCATTGACTGTCCTCGGCAGTGAATCGCGATCTCGATGCGGTCTAAAAACGTCTCGAGAGTAACGTCCAGGCCGCTGCCTTCACCTTCGAGTTGGGAAATCGTCTCGCGGCAAACGTCTTCCGCGGCCGTCGCAAGTTGTCCGGTAGCTTCTGTCTCGAGCCCCGCCTGCAGCGCCTGAAATTGCACGGCGCTGCGAAGGACCGCGATCAGGCGCGGATCCTGCTGCAGGTGAAATACCACGCGAACAGGTTCATCGGTCATCGGATTCGGCTATGCGGATTTCGCAGGCTTCCCGGCAATCCGGGCAATAATACTTTCCGTCAACACACAGGCGAATTCCTTCCAACCCCTGGCAGTAGCAGCAGTAGCGGTCACACTCGCACTTGCTCACCTGCTGGTCGCATTGCGCACACAGGACCGTCGTTTGCATCCTTATTCCTTCTTGGCCTTCCCTATCCGTTGGGAAGGCAGCACCGCCTCATCCGCCCGCTAACTAGCACTATAGGCCACGGCGCCTCGGGAGAACAAGCGCCGGCGACCTCTTATGCACTCCCAGTCCGGCGGGAGCGGCCGGGCCATTGAAATTTGTCAGATTTTGGCCCAACATGTGCCCGCTTGGAATCCAAAGCGAGATTGGATCATCGAAAAAGTCATAGAAAATGGCACCGAGGTAGGAGGGAGAACTATGGCGAAAGTCGCTTTGGTAACCGGCGCATCATCGGGAATTGGCGCGGAGGTGGCGCGGCTCTTCCAACGGCGGGGATACGTGACCTTCGGCACGTCCCGCAAGCCCGATCCTGTCGCGGCTTCCGGATTCTTCATGTTGAAGCTGGACGTCAACTCCGACTCTTCCGCAAAGGAGTCCGTGGCCGAGGTTCTTTCGCGCGCCGGCAAAATAGACGTTTTGGTGAATAACGCCGGCTACGCGCTTTCCGGCGCCGCTGAAGAGACCAGCGTCGAAGAAGCCAAAGAACAATTTGAAACCAATTTCTTCGGGGTCGTGCGCATGGTCAATGCCGTTTTGCCGGCCATGCGCGAGGCGCGTTCCGGCAGAATCATCACCATTGGCTCGCTGGCGGGCTTGGTGGGGCTGCCCTACAGCGCTTTTTACAGCAGTACAAAATTCGCGCTCGAGGGATACATAGAAGCGTTGTGGCACGAGCTGAAGCCGTTCAGCATCTCCGCGTCCCTAATCGAGCCAGGATTCGTTCGGACGGCCATCAATCAGGCCACGCGCATGGCGGGCGAGCCGATCACGGCCTACGACGGGCCCCGGAACCGCGCGATTGCCGTCGTCGACCGCTCGGTGGACAAGGGAATCGCCCCGGAAATCGTCGCGCAGGCCGTACTGCATGCCGCCGAGACCCGGAACCCTCGGCTGCGCTATCGCGTCGGTGCCGACTCCCGTTGGCTGCCGCGTCTCAAAAAGGTTGCCCCCTGGAATTTCTTCGCCTCCGGTGTGCGGCGGACCTTCGAACTGGATTCGCCCAAGCACGCGGAGACGCAGGCTCCTGTGAATCCCCATCAGGCGGGACATTGAGCTGTGCTTGCATTCCAACGCTGCTGCTTAAGCTAAACCGCCGCTTTTCTTGACACGTTTCAAAGCTGCGTGTTAGGTTCGATTTTGCGTTGCGCCAACCGGGAATTCCGAGTGACGGCTCCGACTACGACACAACTTCGCAAGACTGCGCTGAATGGCGTTCACCGGCGCCTAAGAGCCAAGATGGTCAATTTTGGCGGCTGGGACATGCCCGTCGAGTATTCGGGCATCGTGGCGGAGCACATGGCCACGCGCACGGCCGCGGGACTGTTTGACGTTAGCCACATGGGTGAAATCGAAGTGCGCGGCGAAGGCGCGCTCGACCTCATTCAGCACGTCACGTGCAACGACGCCTCGAAGCTCGCTGCCGGGCAAGCGCAATATTCCGGCCTAATGACCGAGCGGGGCACCTTCGTTGACGATCTGCTTGTACACAAGATTTCAGATACGCACTACTGTCTGTGCGTCAATGCGGCCAATCAGGATCAGGATTTCGAGCACATCCGCGCGCACAATCGAGTAGGCGCGCAAATTGAAAACGCGGGCGATCGCTATTCGCAACTTGCCATCCAGGGACCCAAGGCGCTGAAAATCCTGCAACGCTTTGCGGCTGTGCCGCTGGAATCGATTCGCTACTACCACTTTACATTCGGCGCGGTGGACGGCGTCGAATGCCTGATCGCGCGCACCGGCTACACGGGAGAGGACGGATTCGAGATTTACTTCGCACCGGAGCATTCGGAAAAGCTCTGGTCGGATCTGCTCGACGCGGGCTCCGGCCAGGGAATGCTGCCCTGCGGCCTGGGCGCGCGAAACACGCTGCGCCTCGAAGCTTCGATGTGCCTGTACGGCCACGAAATCGATGACACGATCACACCGTGGGAGGCGGGCCTCGGCTGGATTTGTAAGGTAGGGAAGGGAGAGTTTCTTGGGCGCGAACATCTCGTTCGGCAAAAGGAGATGGGCGTAGACCGCGCGCTGGTCGGCTTTGAAATGCTGGGCCGGCTCATCGCGCGTGACAGCTGCACGGTTTGGATCGATGGCCGGCGGAACGGGCGTGTCACAAGCGGATCGCCGGCCCCCTTCTTGAAGAAGAATATCGGTATGGCGTACGTTCCTATCGCAGCGACGGAACCCGGAACAGAAGTAACCGTTGAGGTGCGGGCCAACCAAGCCGCCGCCCGAATTGTTCCCATGCCGTTTTACAAGCGGACGAAGTAGAATCATGAAGGCCGAAGAATCAGGGGAGTGTTCTACCGGCACATGTTTCCCATGGTGCTGTGCAGGGTGTCGCGAACGCCCGCTGCGGCGGACGCCGGCAACTTGCAGCCCGCCTAAATCTTAAGGAGCCGTAATGTACCCGAGCGACTACCGCTACACCAAGGAGCACGAGTGGATCAAGGTGTCCGGGAACACCGGCACGATTGGAATCACCGATTACGCCCAGCATGAGTTGGGCGACGTCGTCTTTGTCGAGTTGCCCGCGGCCGGCGCAAAGATCACGGCCGGACAAGTCTTTGGCACCGTGGAATCGGTCAAAGCCGTGAGCGAGATTTATGCGCCCGTGTCCGGAGAAATACTTGAGGCCAACGCCGCACTTTCGAACGCGCCCGAAACCGTGAACTCAGACCCTCACGGCGCCGCGTGGCTCGTCAAGGTCAGGCTCGCCAACGCCGCGGAGCTCTCGGGCCTCATGGACGCCGCCACGTATCAATCGTTTGTCTCCGAAAAGGAAGCCTCGGCCTGATGCGCTATCTTCCGAAGAGCACGGCCGAGCGCCGGGAGATGTTGGACGGCATCGGCGTGCAATCCATCGAGAATTTGTTTGCGTCGATTCCGCAGCAATTCCGGCTGAAGGGCCCGCTGCGCCTGCCGGGGCCAATGTCCGAGCAGGAAATCATCGAGTATTTTCGCGCGCGCGCAGCGGAGAATTCCTGCGGCTACACCAGTTTTCTCGGCGCGGGCGTCTACCCGCACTTGCGGTCCGTCGTCACGGATTCGCTGATCCAGCGCGGCGAATTCCTCACTTCCTATACGCCCTATCAGGCCGAAATCAGCCAGGGCACGCTGCAGGCGATCTTCGAGTTTCAGACCCTGATGTGCCAACTGACGGGAATGGAAGTCGCCAATGCATCGATGTGGGACGGCTCAACTGCGGCGACCGAAGCCGTTCTGATGGCCGAGCGCCTGACGGGGCGGCATCGCGTCGTCGTGGCGCGCTCCCTGCATCCGGAATACAGGCAGGTGCTCGAAACGTACACCCGAAATCTCGGACTGCGCATCGACGAAATCGGTTTCGCGAGTTCAGGCCAGGCGGACGCGGGCCGCCTGGAAGGCGCGATTACGAGCGAGACCGCCGCAGTGGTTATCCAATCGCCCAACTTTTTTGGTGTCCTCGAGCAGATCCCGCGCATTGCCTCGCTCGCGCACGCCAAGGGAGCTTTGTTGGTCGTCGCCATCACCGAGGGCGTGTCGCTCGGCGCCGTGCGTCCTCCGACGGAGGCGGACATCGTGGCGATGGAGGCGCAAAGTTTCGGACTGCCCCCAAGCTACGGAGGCCCGTACGCTGGGGTGATTGCGACACGTGAGAAATTTGTGCGGCAAATGCCGGGGCGTCTCGCGGGAGAAACGGTCGATAGCGCTGGTCGGCGCGGCTACGTGCTCACGCTGGCGACACGCGAACAGCACATCCGCCGCGAAAAGGCCACGTCGAACATTTGCACGAATCAGGCGCTGTGCGCCCTGGCCGTCGCGATCCATCTGTGCCTCCTGGGCAAGGAGGGTCTGAAGGACTTAGCGGCTCAGAACCTCGCCAAGGCGCGCTTTGCGCTCGAGGAACTCGAAAAAATCCGCGGCGTGCGGCGCGCGTTTTCCGGACCGTTTTTCAACGAATTCGTCGTCGAATTTCCTCGCTCGGTGAAACTCGTGAACGCGGAATTGCTGAGGCACAAAATCATCGGGCCTTTGCCCGTCGGAAGCTTCTATGCGGACCTGACCAAGCGCGCCCTGTTTTGCGTCACCGAAACGACCTCGCGCGCCGAAATCGAACGGATGGCCGCCGCGATTCGAGACATTTTGGCCAGGCCGGTTTGAAGTCTTGGTCGCAACGGCAATTTTGCCCTCGAGGGCTTTGATGCACTCCTCGCGGAGGCCCGGGATCCAGAATGGCGATATTGCTGAAACAGGAAAAAATGGCACCAACCGATCGCATCAAAAAAGCGGGACGCCACATCAGTCAGAACGAGGGCCTGATCTTCACGGAATCGGCGCCCGGCAAGCGCGGCCTCGACTTGCCTCCATTGGACGTGCCCGCCGCGGACCCGCTCACCGCGCTCGGCGCGGACCACGCCCGTGAAGCCGTCGAAGGTTTCCCGGAGGTCAGCGAAATCGAGGTCATTCGGCACTTCACGCGGCTTTCGACCTGGAACTACGCGATCGATCTCGGAATGTATCCACTCGGCTCCTGCACAATGAAGTACAACCCGCGCGTCAATGAATTCGTGGCGCGCCTCGACGGCATCGCCACGGAACATCCTTACCAGCCGCAGGAGCTTTCCCAGGGCTGCCTGAAAATCCTGCAGCTGCTCCTTTCGTGTCTTGCGGAAATCACGGGCATGGACACTGGCACGCTGGAACCCGCGGCGGGCGCGCAAGGCGAACTCACCGGCCTGCTGCTCATTCGCGCTTATCTTGAGGACAGCGAGGGACGCCCGAGAAAAAAGGTCCTGATTCCGGACTCTGCACATGGGACAAATCCCGCGACCGCGGTCATCGCCGGCTACGAAGTGGAAAACGTGCGATCGGATGAGCGCGGCCAGATCGACGTCGCGCGCCTCCGGGAAATCGTGAATGGCGACGTGGCCGCCATGATGGTTACGAATCCTTCGACGCTCGGTGTATTCGAGCAAAATATCGCCGCGGCGGCACAAATTCTTCACGCGCATGGCGCGTTGCTCTACATGGACGGCGCGAACATGAACGCGCTTGCCGGCGTCACGCGTCCCGGGGACTTTGGCGTGGACGTGATGCACCTGAACCTGCACAAGACGTTTTCCACGCCGCACGGCGGCGGCGGTCCAGGCGCCGGGCCCGTTATGGTCAAGAAAATCCTTGAACCGTATTTGCCCATTCCGGTCCTGGCGGAAAAAAACGGACGGCTCGCGCTGGAGAGTCACCGGCTGAAATCCATCGGCAGGATGCGCGCGTTCTGCGGCAATTTTGGCGTGCTCGTGCGGGCGCTGGCCTACACTCTGGCCTACGGTCCTGGGATCCGACAGGCGACCGAAGACGCGGTCCTCAACGCCAATTACATCCGCAAGAAACTCGAAGACGTATACGACTTGCCCTTCAACTCGCCTTCCATGCACGAGGTCGTGTTCAGCGACGCCCGGCAGAAAAAGAATGGCGTGAACACGATGGATATCGCCAAGCGCCTGATCGACTACGGCTTTCACCCCTACACGACGGCGTTCCCGCTGATTGTCCCCGGAGCCCTCATGATTGAGCCGACCGAATCGGAGTCGAAGCAGGAATGCGACCATTTCGTGGACGCGATGCGCGCGATCGCCGAGGAAGCCGCCACGAATCCAGAGATCGTCAAGACCGCGCCGCATTCGACGCGCGTCGGCCGGCTCGACGAAGTTGCCGCCGCACGCAAACCCGTACTGCGCTGGAAGCCCAGGGCGTAGCGCTCCCAACTCCCAATCGCAAACATGAGAAGCGCGACAGGCACCCGCTGCCGCAGGTCTGTGCCGCGTTCCGTTGGTTTCGCTCGTCGCAACGGGCAGCGAACAGGCTCAAGGCCTAAAGGGAACTTCAGGGCGTGACGGGCCCTGAATTCGTCGCCGGGGCTCTCAATCTTTCTTCCCCTGCTCCGCCAGCGACGCTGCGCGCGGCCGACGCGCGTGCAGGCCGCCGCGGCGGGGCGGGAATGGCGGCGCCCTGCCCTTCGCGGTGAAATGAGCAGCTCCGCGTTTCAGCGTCCCAATCGATGACGAGCATGTCACCAAAGCGAATCTGTTCCGTCGCCAGCAGGTTTGCCAGCGGATACACCACATACTTCTCAATCGCCCTCTTCAAATGCCGCGCCCCGTACTTGATATCGGTCCCTTCTTGCAGCAAAAATCCACGCGCCGGCCCCGTCACTCGAAACAAAAACTGTCCCCGTCCCGTGTCCAATACCCTCTGCTGCACCATCCCCAACTCAATCTCTAAGATCTGTTCGAGTTGTTCCTGCCGCAGCGGATGGAACACCACCACCTTGTCCAACCGGTTCATAAACTCCGGCGAAAACTTCTTCTTCGCCGCTTCCTGCGCCGTTCGCTCCACCTTATGATCCAACCGGTCTTCCGTCTTGTCCGCCGGCTGCACGAATCCCATCCCTCCCGTCATCAACTCCGTGATTTCTCCCCCACCCAGGTTCGACGTCAGAAAAATCATCGTCTGCGACAGGTCCACTCGACGGTTATCTCCCAAGGTCAGCGTTGCCTTATCCAGTATCCCCAGCAGCAACTGCCACAATGCGTCCGACGCCTTCTCAA
>Ga0335085_10004141_pt1 | contig 24259 bp, 21 predicted proteins | sample Lox_Sample_45_FD_206712 | JGI IMG/M metagenome (GOLD analysis project Ga0335085, IMG submission 206712) | Soil microbial communities from Loxahatchee National Wildlife Refuge, Florida, United States - Lox_Sample_4.5 | ecosystem: Environmental > Terrestrial > Soil > Wetlands | place: USA...
CTCAGATCATGGATCGCGTCGTGGTATCGCACGACTGGGTGGGCGCGGTGTTCGAGCAGTTCATCGCCCGCTCTGACATGGCGGACGTGAGGCGCCTGCTCAACGGCGTAACCGCCGTGGTGATCGGCGCGCACGTACGTCCATCGTTCTACTTCGTCCTGACTGGCGCGATCTATCTCGACGCCGACAACTTCTGGCTGACGCCGGAGCAGCGCGATCTGATCGACGAGACGCCGGACTTCCGTTCGGGCTTCGATCGCGATCTCGAATATTCGGGCGTGTGGCGCTACGCGCTGAACGGGAACAACATCTTCCAGTACTTTCCGCCCACCTCGCGCCTGAACCGCACGCTCGACTACCTCGTGTTCGAGTCGGCCTGGCTGCTCTATCACGAGCTCGGACATGCCGGGGATTTCCTTCCTCCCGCGGTTCGCGGCAGCCTCGATCCGAGCTCGAGCGCCTGGGACAACATCGGGCCGCGTTACGGCGCCGCCCAGCTTCCCTCGGACGTCATCGCGCAGCAACTGCCGCTCACCTCGGTGATCCTGCGCGGGCTCGCGCAGGTGAAGTTCTTCGGCGCCCAGGCCGATGCAGCCCAACGCGCGTACACGCCGACGCAAGTCGGCTCGTCTTTCAGCGGCGACCGGGCCAGCGATGAGTACAGCTACTCGACGACACGCGAGGACATCGCGATGCTGTTCGAGGAGTTCATGATGTTCCACCGCCACGGCATCCGCCGCGATATCGCGTTCACCGACAAGATCATGCCGACGACGACGGGTGACACGCTGAGCGTGCGCTGGGGACAGCGCGGCAGGGACGGGGCGGTTGCCGTCGAACCGCGCGTCAAGATCGCCGTCCAGAACATCGCGCCCTGGATCGATCCGGCACTTGTCGATGCGCTTCCGCCTCCACTCGACATGCGTGCCGGGGAAAGCTGGAACGCCAACCTGTCGCTTCCCGCGCCGCTCGGGACCGTCGAAGCTCGACGCTCGACGGCCGCGACCCGCGCAGCCGATGCGTGGTTGCTCGACCGTGCGCTGCGCCGCCCGGGAGACCGCACCCGCTACCGGCGCTGATTCGCTTCGTACCCGCGCCACCGCCGCTCGTGCCGCATTCTCCGGCGTCCGGTGTCGCGGCGCTTGCTCGATCGAGTTCGAAGCTGCAGCATGCCCCAATGACCGCCCGTCACCGCCTGTTCGCCTACTGCCTGCTGATGCGGCAGCCATTGCCGGGCGAGGAAAGCGACATCGACGCGGCTTACGCGTGGGCGCGTGCCAGGACGCTCTGGCTGGCGCTTGCATACCTGACCCTGCTCGCGCTCACGGTCTGGCCTGCATTCGCCGAAGACCACGATCTCGCTTACCGCGCCGTCGCCCTCGTCGGCACCCATTTCATTCTCTGGGGAATCGTGTCCACGATGGCGAGTTGCTGGGTCGGATTCCGGCGCGGAGAAAAGTGGACCTCGTCGGTGGGTCCGGTTCAGCTGAGCGTCGGCGCCGTACTGATCCTGCTCCTGTGCTTTCTCGTATACGCCGACATCCACTGGCAGCGCGCCACCCATCGCTGGATGATCGATACGTTTGGATGGGCGTGGTTGTTCGCGCTGGTCCTCGTGATCGCGTACGGATTTCCGGAACTCGTCGCGCGCCTGCGCCGCCGCGAACGCGCCGCCGTCGTGCGCGCGCTGGAGGCGGAGGCCTCGAGCGAGAAGCTGGCACGCAAGACCGCCGAATCCGAACTGCGCCTGTTGCAAGCGCAGGTCGAACCGCATTTTCTCTACAACACGCTCGCCAACCTGCGCTACCTGATCCAGAAGAACTCGCCGGATGCGTTGCGCATGACCGACGCGTTGATCGAGTACCTGCGAACGTCGGTTCCCGACATGCGCGCGTCGCGAGTCACGCTCGGGCGCGAAATCGATCATGCGCGCCACTATCTCGAGATCATGCGCATGCGCATGGGGAGCAGGCTGACGTTTACCGTCGATGTGCCTGATCACCTGCGCGCGACCGAGGTGCCTCCGCTGCTGCTCCTTACGCTCGTCGAAAATGCGGTCAAGCACGGCATTGCTCCGCGGGTGGAAGGGGGCGAGATCGCGTTGCGCGCGCGCGATGGCGCAGCGGTGATCGAACTCGAGGTCGCCGACACCGGCGCCGGCATGTCCACGCCCGGGGCGTCATCGACGCAGCCGCTTTCGACCGGTGTCGGCATCGAAAACCTGCGCGGGCGGTTGCAGCTTGCCTATGGCCAACCGGTCGCGCTCGATATGGCTCCAAACATGCCGCGTGGAACGCGGGTGCGCGTGTCGCTGCCGCGCGAGATGCTGCGCCCGGGCGGCGCGTTGGACGCTCAGGTTCGTGCGGTCCAGAGTGACGAGGCGGCGGCGACGGGACAGCTCGCGCGAGACGGCATCGGAAGCGTGCAATGAGGGCGCCCACGGCGGTGGTAGCTGACGACGAACCGATGCTGCGCGCGCAGCTCGTGGACTCGTTGGCGTCGCTGTGGCCGGAACTGCGCATCGTGGGCGAGGCTGCGCACGGCGAGGAGGCGGTGCGCGCGGTGGCAGGCGAGCGGCCCGACATCGCCTTTCTGGACATCGAGATGCCCGGCCTGAATGGATTGCAGGCCGCGGCACAGGTCAAGGGGCTGGCGCACGTCGTCTTCATCACCGCGTACCACCAGTACGCGGTGGAGGCATTCGAGCGCGGCGCGATCGACTATGTGCTCAAACCCGCGTCCGAAGCGCGGCTGCGCGAGACCGTCGAACGCCTGAAGCAACGGATCGGACAGCCGTTGCCCAGCGACGAGGCGATGCGATCGATCCTCGCCCGCCTGGCATCCGTGCTCGGCAAGAGCGATCCGACACGGCTGCGCTGGATCCAGGCTTCGGTCGGCACGCAGATTCGCCTGATTCCCATCGAGGACGTGCTGTTCTTCCAGTCCGATCTCAAATACACGCGTGTCGTGACGCGCGATGGCGAATCGCTGATTCGCAAGACGCTCAAGGAGCTGCTGGAAGAACTCGACCCCGCGACGTTCTGGCAGGTGCATCGCGCGACCATCGTCAATTCCGCCGCGATCGCCCATGTCGTGCGCGAGGACGACCGAATGACGATCACGTTGAGGCACGGCAGTGCGCGGCTCGATGTCAGCCGCACGTTCGCGCACCTGTTCAAGAGCATGTGAAGGAGATGGCAGCCGGGTCTGCGAACATTTCCCCCCTCCGCCTGCGGGGGGAGGCAGTCGCTTCTAGCTGCGCGTGCCCGTGTCCGCCGCCAGTGCGGCGAAGTCCTCCGAGTAGCCGTGCAGCTTCTTGATCAGAACCGCCCTCTGCTCCGCTGACGCTACGTTGACGAGTGCCGCGAGCAACTCTGCGTTGCCCCGCCGATATTCGTTCATGCGCGCGCGACGTTCCGGATCCTGCGGGTCGGTAAGGTATGCGAAGTATTCGCGCAGCCATTGCGCGGCTTCTCCCACCTGCGGCTGCGCGGCATGGATCCGCTCCAGCAGCTTGAGCAGGTCGGCGCGCCGTTGCTCGCGCTCGCGAAGCCACCAATGCTCGCTGTCAGGCCGCTGCGCGACCGCGGCGCGGATCAGCGTCTCCTGCTGTCGCGTCACCGATCCGAACCAGTCTTCCGCCCGGTCGATGCCGCGCTCGACGCGATTTTCGACCGACGCGTCGCCGTCAGCCACCTCGCGCCATGCCTTCGCGTCATCGTCCGCGAACTTCTTCGCCAACTTCACGAGCTGCGCAGGTTGCAGCGTCAGCGCGAGCGCGGCCAGATCGGGCGCGGCATGTTCACCGATCGCCACCAGGCGGCGGTTCATTTCGAGGTTGAGAGCCAGTACGTCGTCGGTAGCGATCTGGCCCTCGACTTGCCTGCCCGCGGCATCGATGAATTCCGCGTAGCCCTGCAATTGGGTCGCCCGATGCCACGCGAGCAGCCCCTTGATGCGGTCGCGTGCGAGCTCCTGCTGCGCAGCGGTAAGGTCGAGGTACTTGTCGAGCGTGTAGTAGAGCAGCGTATCGGCGTTGTTGTAGCCGATGCGCACGGAGGAACAGGCTGTTACCACGACGACGACCGCGAGGGCGAGCACCCGGCGCAGCCTGACGCCGGTGCTACGATCCTTGGCTCTCGATCGCATAAGCCTCATACGCGCTATGAACATCGTGATCCTGGCAGCTGGCCAGGGCAAGCGCATGCGCTCGGCCCAGCCCAAGGTGCTGCACTGCCTGGCTGGCAAACCAATGCTATCGCACGTGCTCGAGACCGCGCGCGCGGTTGGGCGCACTCGGGCCGGCGCCGCGCGCATCGTGGTGGTCGTCGGACACGGTGTCGATCGCGTGCGAGCGAGGTTCGAGCACGAAGGCGACGTCGGTTTCGTCGTGCAGGAGCCGCAACTCGGCACCGGCCACGCGGTGCGTCAGGCGATTCCGCTGCTCGACGAGACGCAGCCGACGCTGGTCTTGTATGGCGACGTACCGCTCCTTCGCGAAGCGACGCTCGCACGCCTGCTCGACACTGCGACCGACGGCAAGCACGAGGGCATTGGTCTCCTGACGGTGCGTCGCCCCGAGCCGACCGGTTACGGCCGCGTGGTGCGCGACTGGCACGGCAACGTCCTGAAGATCGTCGAAGAGCGCGATGCGACCGAAGACGAACGCCGCATCACCGAGGTCAACACGGGCATCCTGATCGCGCCGACCGTTCTTCTGAAACGCTGGCTGGAAGGATTGTCGAACAACAACGCGCAGCGCGAGTACTACCTGCCCGACGTGATCGCACAAGCCGTGCGCGAAGGGATGCGGGTCGCCGCGGTGACCGCAGAGGATCTCAACGAGACACAAGGCGTCAACAGCAAGGCCGAGCTGGCAGCGCTAGAGCGCATCGCGCAGCGGCGCATCGCGGAACGCCTGATGGCCGAAGGTGCGACCGTCGCCGATCCGGAGCGCATCGACGTGCGCGGCGACCTCCGCGTCTGCGCCGACGTGTTCATCGACGTCGGGTGCGTCTTCGAGGGCCGCGTCGAACTCGGCGACGGTGTACGGATCGGCCCGCACAACGTCATTCGCGATTGTTCCATCGGCGCCGGCACCGAAGTGATGGGGTTCTGTTTCCTGGAACGTGCGACGATCGGTGCGCAGGCGAGGATCGGCCCGTTTGCGCGCACGCGGCCGGACGTGACGCTCGGCGACGAGGTGCACATCGGAAACTTCGTCGAGGTGAAGAACTCGAGCATGGGGCACGGCTCGAAGGCGAATCACCTCGCCTACGTCGGTGACGCACTGGTCGGCAAGCGCGTGAACATCGGCGCCGGCACCATCGTTGCCAACTACGACGGTGCGAACAAGCATCAAACCATCATCGAGGACGACGTTCACACCGGCTCCAACAGCGTTCTGGTGGCGCCGATCACGGTGGGGAGCGGTGCCACGGTCGGTGCGGGTTCGACTGTCGCGAAACAGGTTCCTCCGGGCAAGCTCACCGTCGCACGCGCGCGTCAGGCGACCATCGAAGGCTGGAGCCGCCCAACCAAGAAGCGCAAGTAGCGGCCCGGTCAGAGCAACACTTTCGGCGCGAACTTGCTCCGGTTGACGCTGAAGAACGTGCGGACATTTCGCACGTTGGCTTGCGCCGTAAAGAGCCGGTGCGCCAGTGCGTGGTACGCGGGCATGTCGGCGACGGCGACGATGAGCACGAAGTCCGGGCCGGGTGAGACGCGATAGCACTGCTGCACGGACGCTTCTTCGCGCACACGCGCCTCGAAGTCGGCCTGCCTTTCCGCTCCCTGGTGCTCCAGAGAGATTTCGACGATCGCGGTGAGACCCGCGCCGAGCTTGTCGGGAGCAAGGATGGCGATTTGTCGTTCGATCACGCCCGCTTCCTGCAGGCGTTTCACGCGTCGCAGACACGTTGGCGGCGATATGTGCGCACGCTGGGCCAGCGCCTGATTGGTCAGTGAACAGTCGTCCTGCAGGAGGTTGAGGAGACGCCGATCGATCGCATCGATCGAAATCGAGGTGGATGAATCTTCCATTGAATAATATTCTCTGAAATATTCATGCTATAGGCGATGTCGGCATTATTTTAGTTCATCACAACCTGATATTCGAAAGCCTATTTCTCCGCCAAACGCCTACGATCTCGCCCTCATCCCGCCTTCTTGTGAGGTCCGAGCCATGTGTGGAATCGTCGGCGCGGTCGCCGAACGCAACATCGTTCCCATCCTTATCGAAGGCCTGCGGCGCCTCGAATACCGCGGCTACGACTCCTGCGGCATCGCGGTGTACGCCGACGGCGAACTAAAGCGAGCGCGCAGCGTCTCGCGGGTCTCGGAACTCAATGCGCAGGCTGCGGGAATGCCCGCGTTCACCGGCATTGCGCACACGCGGTGGGCGACGCATGGAGCGCCCACGACCGACAACGCCCACCCGCACTTTTCCGGAAAGGGCAGCAGCACCGCGCGCATCGCGCTCGTTCACAACGGGATCATCGAGAACCACGAGGCGTTGCGCTCGAAGCTGCGCGAGGCGGGCTACGTGTTTGCGAGCCAGACCGATACCGAGGTCGTGGCGCACCTGATCGACAGCCTGTACGACGGCGACTTGTTCGAAGCCGTGCAGCAGGCAGTGCGCCAACTGCAAGGCGCGTATGCGATCGCCGTCTTCGCGCGCGAGGAGCCGCATCGCGTGGTCGGCGCCCGTGCCGGCAGCCCGCTCGTGGTCGGTATCGGCGACGACGAAAACTTCCTTGCCTCCGACGCGATGGCCCTCGCCGGCACGACCGACCAGATCATCTATCTCGAAGAAGGCGATGTCGTCGATCTGCAGATCGGGCGCATCTGGATCGTCGACAGCAAGGGCCGTTCGGTCACGCGCGAAGTGAGAACCGTGCACGCCGGCCTCGGCAGCGTCGAGCTTGGGCCTTATCGGCACTTCATGCAGAAGGAGATCTTCGAGCAGCCACGCGCGATTTCCGACACGCTGGATCCCGTCGCGGGCATCGATCCGTTCATCTTCGGCGATGCGGCTCCGGACGTTCTGCCGCGCATCGACAGCGTGCTGATCCTCGCGTGCGGAACCAGCCACTATGCAGGCCTGGTTGCGCGCCACTGGATCGAATCGATCGCTCAGATACCCGTCAGCGTCGAGATCGCGAGCGAGTACCGCTACCGCACGTCGGTGCCGAACCCGAACGCGCTCGTGGTGGTGGTGTCGCAGTCGGGCGAAACGGCCGACACGCTGGCTGCGCTCAAGCATGCCAAGGCGATGGGCATGAATCGCACGCTCGCGGTTTGCAACGTCGCGACCAGTGCGATGGTGCGCGAGACCGCGCTGCAGTTCATCACGCGCGCGGGTGCGGAGATCGGCGTCGCATCGACCAAGGCATTCACGACGCAGCTCGTCGGCCTGTATCTGCTGGCGAAGAGCATCGCCAAGGCGAAAGGGCGCCTGACGCCGGAGCGCGAGCACGTCGCGGTGAAGGCGCTGCGTCACCTGCCGGCGGCGATCCAGAGCGTGCTTGCGCTCGAGCCGCACATCATCGCGTGGAGCGAGATCTTCTCGCGCAAGGAGAACGCGCTTTTCCTGGGCCGCGGCCTGCACTACCCGATCGCGCTCGAAGGGGCGCTCAAGCTCAAGGAGATCAGCTACATCCACGCCGAGGCGTATCCCGCGGGCGAGCTCAAGCACGGTCCGCTCGCGCTCGTAACCGAGGCGATGCCGGTCGTCACCGTGGCGCCGAACGACATGATGCTCGAGAAGCTGAAGAGCAACATGCAGGAAGTGCGCGCCCGCGCCGGCCAGCTGTACGTCTTCGCCGACGCGGATACGCACATCGAGATGAGCGACGGCGTCCACGTGATCCGCCTGCCCGAGCACTACGGCGACCTGTCGCCGATCCTGCACGTCGTGCCGCTGCAACTGCTCGCATATCACACGGCAGTGGCACGCGGTACAGACGTAGACAAGCCAAGAAATCTGGCGAAGAGCGTCACGGTCGAGTAGATCCACCCCGGATTTCTTGGCTTGCGCCGATCCCGGATGTCGACGAGTCGGGGACGACCAGGCGCCGCGCAACTCCGCCATCGCGCTCGTCCTGCTTGGAATCGCGATACTGATTTCCGGAATCGCCGATCACGTCTCCTTCATGCGCGGCCTGCGGCAGGAGCGTCAGGAGATGAAGGACGCGGGACTCGTCCCACGGCGAGCCGGTTTACCGGTCTCGCCGACGCTGATCGTGGCGCTCCTTCTGCTGCTGATCGGCTTCGTGGTGATCGTCGACATGACGTTCGGAGTGAGCCTCTTCGGCGGAGGGTAAGAGTTACAGGGCGATGACCCGTGCTCAAGATCGCCGAGTTTGGGCGACCCCGGACTTGAGTGCTTGACCTTCGTCGGGCCCAATCCCTAGAATCTCTTTGTGCGATGCAGCATCAAGCCGGGATTCTCCCCAGCCCCGCAAGCATCGCGCATCAATGTCGATTCTCAGGATGGAGCACCAGATGTTTGCAACCCCCACGCAATTCTCCGAAATTCAAAAGAACCACCTCGACATGTACTACGCGTTGTCGCAGGTGGCGCTGAACACCACCGAAAGACTGGTCGGACTCAATCTCGCGGCGCTGAAGGCCGCGATGGACGAATCGGCTGCGACGACGCAGTCGATGCTCGGCATCAAGGACGCGCAGGACATGGTCGCGGTCGGCGGCAACCTTGCTCAACCGGCGTTGCACAAGGTCGTCGGCTATAGCCGCAACGTCTACAACATCGTGAGCACCGCGGGCGCCGAAATGCGCAAGGTCGTCGAGAGTCACATCGCGGAAGGAAGCGAGAAGGCGGCAGAGTTCGTCGAGTTCGCTGCCAAGAATGCGCCGGCGGGCTCGGAGCCGGTCGTCTCGTTGTTCAGAAACGCCGTCGCTGCATACGGCACTGCTTACGACACCTTCAGCAAGGCCACGCGCCAGGCGTTCGAGGCAGCCGAGTCGAATCTGGAGAACGCAACTCAGGCGGCGGTCAATGCCGTGACTCCTGATGCCGAGGTCGTCGTCAAGACGAAGCCGAAGAAGGGCGAATAGCCCGACAGGTTCGGTCCACTTCGCAGGGCGTCGTTGCAACGACGCCCTTTTTTTTTGTTCGTCGAGTAAAAGGACTCCCGCAAAGGAAGGGTGCAACCCAGTGCACTGCGCAATTGCGCGCCGGTAGAGTCGGGGACCCCTTCCCATTTTCCTTCTCGAGCGCGCCAGTTCCTGGCGAGACGCGATCGATGCCGCACTGCCTGCCGCAATCGAAACTGAACGGAGTTAATCCGTTCAGCGGAGCGAGCACGTCTGCGCATCACGCGCGGTCAATCGAGTCGGGACTAAATCCCGTTGCTTATTCGGCCGGCCCGACACGAGGTGACCCTTCATGCTGAGCGGCATGCTCAACCTCGCGCAAACCTTCTTCGGTCGTGCGGCAAGGTCCGACGCACCGGCGATGCAGGCGCGCGAAGGATCGTGGCTTGCCCGCGAGCAGGCGATCATGGGCACGGCGATCCGCGTCGAGTCGTGGAGCGAGGATCGCGCAAACGGCGAGGCGGCGATCGCAGCGGTGATGGAGGAGATGCATCGCATCGATGCAGCGATGAGTCCATTCAAGCCGGACTCAGAACTTTCGCGCATCAACCGCGAGGCGGCACGGCGGCCTGTGCCGTTGACGCAGGAAATGTTCGCGCTGATACAACGCTCGATCGCGTTCTCGCGCATGTCGGACGGTGCGTTCGACATCACGTTCGCCAGCGTCGGTCAACTTTACGACTATCGCGAACGCGTAAAACCCAGCGACGCTCAGCTTGCCGCGGCACGCTCGGCGATCGGTTATCAGAACCTCATCCTCGATCCGCAAGCTTGCACCGTGCGCTTCGCGCACGCCGGCACGCGCATCGATCTGGGAGGGTTCGCGAAGGGATACGCCGTCGACAACGGTGCGGCCATTCTAAGACGCCACGGCATTGCGCACGGCATTGTTACCGCCGGAGGCGACACCCACATCGTCGGCGATCGGCGCGGCCGTCCATGGGCGATCGGAATTCGTGATCCACGCCGCGCTGGCGAAGTAGTCGCGATGCTTCCGCTCGAGAACACGGCGCTCTCGACGTCAGGCGACTACGAACGATTCTTCGAGAGCGATGGCGTGCGCTTTCATCACGTCATCGATCCGAGAACGGGAAAGTCGCCCAGCCATGTTCAGAGCGTGACAGTGATCGCGCCCGATGGTCTGACAACCGAAGCTTTCTCGAAATGCGTCTTCGTAATGGGGGTGGAAAAAGGCCTGCAATTCATCGAATCAAAACCGGGCGTGGATGCCGTGGTCGTCGACGGCATGGGACTCCTTCACTACACAACCGGACTTTTGGACGATGTGCCGGAGAGCCGGCAATGACTAGCATCTCTCGTAACGCATTGAGCGTTCGGAGACATTCATGACAGTCCTGCCTCGCGACGACGGAGCGCGCCATATCGTTTATGCGGCGCTGGCGCTGAGCGTTGCTCTCGCCGGTTGCTCCAAGGGCAACGGGAGCGACTCGACCGTGACGGTACAAGGCGATGTATCGATCGCCTACGTCATGCGCAAGAACACGATCGGAGCGAATCCGACCAACGGCGGACCCACCGCACCGGGTGGCGATCTGATCGTGCGTGACAAGTCGTCGGCCAGTGCGCCCGAGACGAACGTCACTGCGTCGATCACACAAGGCAATGGCGACGCGGCAGATCCGGAAGTCTCCTACGACGGCAAGAAGATCGTCTTCGCAATGCGTTGCCCGACCTCGAATACATCGACGATCAACGGGCAACCCGCGTGTACCGGGCACTGGAACATCTGGGAATACGACATGACGACCGGTGGGCTCAAGGGCGGAAGTCTCCGCCGCCTGACGAGCACCACGACGGCCGACGATGTCGGTCCCGCGTATCTGCCGGCAGGCCGCGGCTTCGTCTTCTCGTCCAATCGGCAGACCAAGTCGAGCGTCAACCAGTTCAACGGCCACACCTACTTCGCGCTCGACGAATACGAGCGCGAGCGCGTGTTCAACCTGCACACGATGGACGCGCAGGGCGCGAACGTCACTCAGATCTCGGTCAATCAGAGCCATGACCGCAACCCGGTGGTGCGTCCCAACGGCGACATCATGTTCTCGCGCTGGGATCACGTCGGCGGCCGCAATCACTTCAAGGTGTTCCGCGTCAAGCCCGACGGCACCGACATGTTCGTGCTCTACGGCTCGCACAGCCCCGGCAACAGCTTCCTGCATCCGCGCGACATGGACCCGAATGGGCAATACAAGGGCTTCGTTTCGTCGGACCTGATGCCGCTTTCGGGAACCCATGAGGGCGGCGCGCTGGTATTCATCGACGCGGCGAACTACTCCGAGAACGACACGCCCGCCAATCCGACGGTGAGCGGCAATGGTCAGAAGCAGGCGACCGGCCAGCTCCTGAACTTCGATCGCGGGCTTTCGCAGTTCGGCCGCATCACGACGCCTTACCCACTGTGGGACGGTACCGACCGCGTGCTGATCGCGTACGCGCCGTGCGAGGTCACCAAGAACGGTGTCGTCGTTTCGTGCGCGACGCTGACCGCGGACGAAAAGGCGCGTCTGAGTGACATGGACCGCCTGAACACCGACATCGCGGCCGACCCGGTGCAGGACAACGTCAATCCGTCCTACGCGATCTACATGTTCAACCCGGCCAACCAGACTTTCCTGATCGTCGCTTCGCCGCCTGCGGGCTACAAGTACACGGACCCGGTCGCGATCCAGTCGCGCCCCGAGCCGAGCGCGGCCGATCCAACTCCCGTCGACCCGACGCTGGCGGCGAATAACCAGGGCCTGCTCGAGGTGCGTTCCGTCTACGACACGGACGGGCTCGGTCGCATGGGCGATCCGGTGATCGCCGCCGTCGACCTCGGTACCGGCTGCACGACCGCGATCGCGAAGACGACGCCGAGCGATCCGCTCGACACGCGTTCGCTGGTTGCCGACCTCGTGAAGATGAAGGACCCGGCCAATGCTGCGTACGGGTGCGCTCCTGCGCGCTTCGTGCGTGCGTTCCGCGCGGTCGCACCTCCGTCGAGCACGATGGGCCTGCGCTCCGCGATCGGCGACACCGATTTCGAAATGCAGCAGATCCTCGGTTACGCGCCGGTCGAGCCGGACGGCTCGTTCAAGCTGGTCGTTCCCGCCGACACACCGATCGGCCTTGCGATTGTCGATGCGAAGGGCCGTGCGTTCCAGACTCATACCAACTGGATCCAGGTTCGTCCGGGCGAGCGTCGTACGTGCGACGGCTGCCACAGCCCGCGCCGCGGCGCCGCGATCAACTCTGGCACGGTCGTCAACAGCATGCCGGGCAGCTTGACGCCTGCGCTCGCAAGTGCGCACCAGTCCGGTGAGACGATGGCCTCGACGCGCACCCGCCTCGACCCGACGCTGCTCAGTCTCGCGAACGACCCGGTTTACACGGATGTCTGGGCCGCCTCGCCGGCCAATGCCCGTCCTTCGATCTCGCTGAAGTACACAGGCAACCTGAATTCGGCGGACGACCTCGCGACGACGGTGCCGACCAACGGGATCATCAACTACCCCGATCACATCCAGCCTCTGTGGACGCGCGATCGCGGCGCCAACACGTGCATCAACTGCCACGCCGATACCACCAAGCTCGACCTGCGCGCGAACGTCTCCGGAACCGGCCGCGTCACGTCGTATGAAGAGTTGATGGTCGGTGACCCGGTGATCGATCCTGTCACCGGGCTTCCGCAGACGCGCATCGAAGAAGGCGTGAATGTGATCGTGCGCGGGGCCGCGCTGGTCGACACCGGCGCGAGCGAAGGCGAAGCGCTCGGACTGACGCGCAAGAGCCGGCTCGGCGAGATCATGTTCGGCGAAGACTTGATGTCGGATGCCGGTGCGCGCACCGCGCATCCCAATCCGCCGGCAAGCGCGCCGAACCACGGAACACTGCTCAACGCGGCAGAGAAGCGCCTGCTCGCGGAGTGGATGGACCTCGGCGGCAAGTACTACAACGATCCGTTCAATGGCTCGTCCGGCGTGCGCACCATCACCACGCTGAGCCAGGCGACGTTCGAAGCGCAGGTGTATCCGCTCATGCTGCAAACGTGCGCCGCGAACTGCCACCAGGCGATCGGCAGCACGACTACGCCCGCCGGAACCTCGTTCTTCCAGAACCGCCTGGTCCTGACCGGTGATCCGGACGGCGATTTCAACGTCACGCTGACGATGATCTCCGACGTCTGCAACCCGGCGTCGAACTATTTGCTCAGCCGTCCGTCGACCGTGCCGCATCCGGCCGGTGCTGTCGGGCAAACCACGGCCGTACTGCCCGTTGGCAGCGCGGGTTACAACAGCATTGCTAGCTGGATTCAATCCGGTTGTACTCCATGACGGTTGATGAACGGGCAAACACACCGAGGAGGGCGCTCACCACCACTGGTCGCGGTCTTTTCCTGGTTGCGCTGACGGGCCTCACGGCGTGCGTGCAGCACGTCGAGAACCCGCCCGTCACGGGGCAGCAGAAACTCGCGTTCGCGTATTTCCAGCGGTGCATCAATCCGATCTTCTTCACGCAATTCGGCCCCAATACCTGCGGCGCCTCCGGTTGCCATGACAGTGTCAACGGAACTGGAGGCGCGTTACGGCTGTTCCCCGGTGCGCAGGTCGTCGACGTCACCAATCCGGCCAACACGCCCGACGCGATTCGCGCCGGCGACATGTACAAGAACTTCATCTCGGCGCAGGGCCAGGTCGTCATCAGTTCGCCGGACCAGAGCCGCCTGCTGAACAAGCCGCTTCTGCGCAACGTTTTGCACGGCGGCGGACAGATCTTCGCGAGCGCCCAGGACCCGAATGTCAAGCTGATCGAGTACTGGATCACCAACCCGGTGCCGCTCGGGCAGGACGAGTTCAGCACTGCGACCTACAACATGTTCACACCTCCTGATCCGAATGCCGGGACGTGCAACACCACTCCATGATCCGCGTTGTTGCCGCACTGATTTCCCGGCGCCGGCAACTCGCGCGCTGCGCTTTTGCGGCGTTCGCGTTCGCTTCGACGCTCGCGTTTGCGCCGGCGCTGCACGCTGCCGACGAAGCGGAGACGCTGATCGTTGCCGACCCGTACATCGAGTTGCGCACGGGTCCGGGGCGTGGGTATCCGATCTTCTACGTCGCCGCGCGCGAAGAGAGGATCCGGATCCTGTTGCGGCATACCGACTGGTACAAGGTCCGCGCGGAAAAGGGCCAGGAGGGTTGGGTCAACCGCACACAGCTCGAAACCACGATCACCGAAGCGGGTGGCAAGAAGACGTTTCGCGATATCGCGCTCGACGACTACCTGGCGCGCCGGCTCGAGATGGGCGCGGCGTACGGTCAGTTCAAAGGCGAGCCGATGCTCAAGGTGTGGACGGCGTATCGCTTCACCGACACGCTGTCGGTGGAGGGCACGATCGGCCAGGTGCAAGGCGTGTTTTCCGGCACCGACCTCTGGCACCTCAACCTCAACGTCGAGCCGTGGTCGGACAAGCGGTTATCGCCGTTCTTCGGCATCGGTTTCGGCAAGTTCAAGAACATTCCGAATGCGAGCTTGGTCGGCGCGGTGGACACCAACGTCGGCCTGGCGAACGGTGCGATCGGCGCGCGCTATCACATCACCGACCGGTTCGTCGCGCGCCTCGACTACACGATCTACACCGCGTACCTCTCGGACACGCGCAGCGGCGAGTATCGGGCCACGACGCTCGGACTTTCATTCTTCTTCTGACCGTTTGATGGCCTACTCATGCGTCTCCTGCACCTCGCGCTCCCGTTCGTTTTTCTCGCTGCGATGACGGCACTCCCGGCGCGCGCCGCCGACGAGCAGCCCGCCACTACGCAGCCCGGCAACGAACAGGTGATCGAACCGCAAGTCGCGCGCCGCGAAGTCAAGCTGCCGAAGTTTCCTTCGAACGACTTCGAGTTCGGTTTGTTCGCGGGCACGTATGCCACGCAGAACTTCGGTTCGAGCTTCATCTACGGCCTGCGCCTCGGCTACCACATCACCGAAGACATCTTCGTCGAGGGTGTGTACGGGCGCACCAAGGTGAGCGACGAGAACTATCGCCAGATCCTTCCGGGCGGCATCTTTCCGCAGCCTGAGGAAACGCTTTACTACTACAACCTGTCGGCCGGCTACAACGTGCTGCCGGGCGAGGTCTTCCTAGGCAAGAACGTCGCCAAGGCTTCCGGCCTGTACCTGATCGGCGGCGTCGGCAGTACCCATTTCCTGGAACAGCAAAAGTTGACGATGAACTTCGGGCTCGGGCTGCGCGTCTTCTTCAAGGATTGGTATGCGGTGCAGGTCGACATGCGCGATCACGTGTATTCGCTCGACCTGCTCGGCAAGCGCGAGAACACGCAGAACCTGGAGTTCAGCGCCGGCGTGACGTTTTTCTTCTGACGGATGTCTTCGATGAACATGCAACGAAACCGGGCGCAACAGGGAACGCGCCTGAGCTTGATGAAGGTGCTGCTCGGAGCGGCGCTGGTCGCGGCCGCAGTAGCCGCGCCTGCCGCGGTCACGCCTTCCGCCAAGGCGCCCGACTTCGCACTGCGCAGCCTCGAAGGACCGAACCTGCGTCTGCAGGAGCAGCGCGGGCAGGTCGTGATGGTGAACTTCTGGGCCACCTGGTGCGGCCCGTGCCGCATCGAAATGCCGCACCTTGCGCGTCTGTACGAGAAGTACCACGCCTCCGGCTTCCAGCTGCTCGGCATCAACATCGATGAGGACCCGCGCCAGGCGGCAAGTATCGCGACCAAGCTTGGCCTGCGCTTTCCGGTGCTTCTCGACACCGAGAAGAAGGTGAGCAAGCTCTACGACTTGAGCACGATGCCCTCGACCGTGCTGATCGATCGCGACGGTCGTGTGCGGTACATCCACCGCGGCTATCGCGACGGCTACGAGGACACCTACGAGAAACAGATCCGGGAGCTGTTGAAAGAATGAGGATCTTGCGCCTGAGGATCGGGCCGGCCGCCGGCGTGTTCGCGCTTGTCACCCTGCTCGCTGGATGCAGCATCGAGCCGTGGGTCAAGCCGTACGAGCGCGAGCGCCTGGCCGACCCGATCATGAAATTCTCGCGCGACGCACTTTCCGACAAGCACTTCGAGCACGTGCGCGATGTGCGTGAAGGCGCGCGCGGAGCGACCGGCGTCCAGGGGGGCGGTTGTGGCTGCAACTAGCGGGCTCACCGCGGCACTGGTGCGCTGGCGCGAGGCGCTGCTGACGCGCGCCGGACGGTGCCGCGTGCGCCTGCCGTATGCCACAGCGGCACGCCTGCTCGGTGCGTTTGCCGGACTGCTCGCGGCCGGATCGGCCCGCGCAGCCGAACTGCCCCAGGACCGCGCCGACGTCATGTATCACTACTATGACGGCGGTGGCACCCGCGCAAGCGGGCCGGCCGTGCTGTTGCGCAAGAGCCTCGCGGACAAGGTCTCCTTGTACGGCCAGTACTACCTCGACATGGTCAGCAACGCCTCGATCGACGTCGTGACGACGGCGAGCCCGTACAAGGAGAACCGCCACGAGGAAATCCTGGGGCTCGACTACGTGTATCGCGACGCCACGATCACGCTTTCAGGCAGCAACAGTTCCGAGCCGGACTACGTCGCGAAGAGCTTCGGCATCGACGTTTCGCAGGAAGTATTCGGCGGCCTGACCACGATCAGCCTGGGTTACACGCGCGGGTGGGACAAGGTTGGCAAGAAGGGCGAAGGTTTCATCGACAATGCGAAGCACTGGCACTACCGGCTCGGCGCGACCCAGGTGCTGACGCCGCGGGTTCTCGTGAGCGCGAACTTCGAAGCCATTTCCGACGATGGCTTCCTCGGCAGCCCGTACCGTGTGGCGCGCGAGTTGTCCGGATACGTGCCGGAGAATGTTCCGCGGACCCGGACCAGCCGGGCGGTGAAGCTGAGCGCGATCGGTGATCTCGGCACGCCGGCGCATGACACGTTGCGCGCGCAATACCGCTACTTCTGGGACACGTGGGACATCCGCGCGAGCACCGTCGAACTCGGCTACAGCCGTTACTTCGGCAGCGAGGTCTGGCTCGGCGATGCCTACCTGCGCTACTACACGCAAAGCAGCGCGCTGTTCTACAGCGATGATGCGACGGAGTTGCGGACCTACGTCACGCGCAATCGCCAGCTCAGCTCGTTCAAGAGCTACGGGCTGGGCACGCGCGTGGCGTACACCGCAAAGAGCGTCCCCGGCAAGTACGAGCTCAAGCTCAACGGCGCGCTCGAGCGCACGCGCTTCAACTTCAGCGACTTCACCGACGTGCGCGACAACAAGCTGTATTCGTACGACGCCACCATCGTGCAACTCTTCGTTTCGGCAACTTTCTAAGCGAGTCGACTATGCTCATTCGATTCCGCCAGCTCATCGCAACCGTCTTCGTCTGCGGCGCGGCAGCCCTGCCAGCGGCGCGCGCCGCCGACAAGGCGCTTCCAGTGCCCCAGGGCACGACCACCGCGCAGCCCGCCACTGCGGCGGCGGCCGCGCTCGACGACCGCATCCAGGACGTGAAGGCGGAAGTGATCCGCCTCAACCGCGACCTCATGGTGCTGGAGGAGGAGCTGCTCTTCCCCGCCAACACGCAGATCGCGGTGTTCGTGTCGATGGACGTGGGCAAGCTGTTCTCGCTCGACTCGGTCAAGGTGAAACTGGACGACAAGGATGTCACCAACTACTTGTACACACCGAGCGAGGTGCAGGCTCTGCATCGGGGCGGCGTCCAGCGGGTGTATGTTGGAAACCTGAAGACCGGCGAGCACGAGATCGTCGCGTTTTTCACCGGCCAGGGACCGCACGAGCGCGACTACAAGCGCGGTGCCACCGTGAAGTTCGAAAAGGGCACCGAGCCCAAGTACATCGAGCTGCAGATCAAGGACTCCACCGGCAAGCTGCAGCCTGAATTCGAAGTCAAGATCTGGCAGTAACGGACGTAGGCGTGCGGTTCCTTCCTTCGCTCCATCGATGCCGCGCAGGCGCTGCGGCGCTCGCGCTGATCTTGTGCGCGCTGTGCGGCGGCGCCGCGGCGCGGGATGCGAAAGGCGTTGCACTGTCGGACACCGTGCCGCCGCTCATCATCAAGGATCCGCACTACGGCGACGCGCTGTTCTATTTCTACCAGGCGCGCTATTTCACCGCGGTCACCGACCTGATGGTGTCGCAGCACTTCGAGCGCATGCCGCATCACACCGATGACGCGGAGATCCTGCGCGGCGGCCTGTTCCTTTCCTATGGGCTGCACAAGGAGGCCGGCGAGATCTTTGCGCAGCTCATCGAGCACGGCGCGCCGCCGCCGATCCGCGACCGCGCCTGGCTCTACCTCGCCAAGATCCGCTATCAGCGCGGACTTCTTGCGCAATCCGAGGAAGCGATCGACCGCATCACTCACTGGCTGACGCCAGAGCTCGAGGAAGAACGGATCCTGCTCAAGGCGAACCTGTTGATGGCGCGCCAGGACTACGCGGGCGCCGCGAACGAACTCGAGCTGGTGCGCAGCAAGAGCAGCGGGGCGTTGTATGCGCGCTTCAACCTCGGCGTGGCGCTGATCAAGGGTGGCCAGGTCGATCGTGGAGCCGCGTTGCTCGACGAGGTCGGCAAGGCGCCCGCGGCGACCGAGGAATACCGCGCGCTGCGCGACAAGGCGAACCTTGCACTCGGGTTCACGGCGCTCCAGAGCAACGATCCAGAACGCGCCCGCGCCTATCTCGAGCGCGTGCGACTGACGGGCATGCTCGCCAGCAAGGCATTGCTTGGATTCGGCTGGGCTGCCGACGCGCTCAAGCAGCCTCGCATCGCGCTCGTACCGTGGACCGAGCTTTCCAAGCGCACGCCGATGGATGCCGCGGTGCTCGAGGCCAAGCTTGCCGTGCCCTACGCGTTCGCCGAGGTCGGCGCGTTCGGGCAGGCGCTCGATGGCTACAAGAACGCAATCGCCGTTTTCGAGCACGAGAACAACGATCTCGACGAATCGATCGCCGCGATCCGCTCGGGCAAGCTGCTCATGGGCTTGCTGGAGCGCAATCCGGGCGACGAGATGGGCTGGTTCTGGAGCATCACCGAGCTGCCTGAAATGCCGCACGGCGCCCATCTTGCGCAGGTGCTTGCCAAGCACGAGTTCCAGGAGGCGTTCAAGAACTATCGCGATCTGCAGTTCCTGTCGCGCAATCTGAACCATTGGCAGGAGAGCCTGGGCGCTTTGCGCGACATGCTCGAGAACCGGCGGCGCGCCTTCGCCGAGCGCCTGCCGACGGTGCAGGCGCAGGATCGGGCGCTGAGCATCAGCGATCTCGAGCGCCGTCGCGATGAGGTGTCGAGCGATCTTGCCGCCGCCGAGCAGCAAGGTGATGGTGTCGCGCTCGCCGATGCGCGCGAGCGCGATCTGCTCGAACGGTTTGGCCGCGTGCGCGCGCTGCTCGAATCTTCGGGCGCCGACAACGATGAGGAGCTGCAGCTGCTGCGCGAGCGGTTCCGTCGCGTCGCCGGCGCCTTGAGCTGGCAGCTTTCGGATCAGTTCGCGGTGCGGTTGTGGGACGCGAAGAAATCGCTCAAGGAGATCGATGCCGGTCTGGTGGATGCGCGCGATCGCGACGCGGCGCTGGCGCGTGCGCAGCAGGAAGAGCCGGCACGCTTCGACCAGCTTGGCACGCGCATCACCGAGCTCGAACAGCGCCTGCGCGCCATGACGCCGCGGGTTGCGACGCTGATGGCCGAGCAGCAGCAGTACGTGCAGGACCTCGCGGTCGCTGCGCTGGAAGAACAGAAGGAGCGGCTGGCGTCCTATGGCACGCAAGCTCGCTTCGCCGTGGCGCAGATCTATGACCGTGCCCGGATGGCCAAGGAGGGCAGCAATGCGAACGGGCCGCAATAGGCTCGCTGGTCGCCTTGCGGCCCTCGCGGTGATGGGGCTCGCGGCATGCTCCAGCACGAAGGCGCCGAAGGTTGCCGATCAGCCGACTTTGAAGACCCTCGAAGGGCGTCAGGTCGCGGTCGCGCCCGACCAGGGCATCGAGAAGCGCGAGGAGAGCGCAGCGCTCGCCTACAAGGACTTCCTCAAAGCCGCGCCGCGCGACCCGCACCGCCAGGAAGCGTTGCGCAGGCTCGGGGACCTGGAGATGGACCGCGTCGACTCGCAGGCCGGCGGCGAGAGCAACAGCAGTCCGACCAACGACTACGCATCCGCGATCAAGCAGTACCAGGAATTCCTGAAGACCTACCCCAACGATCCGGGTAACGATCGCGTCTATTACCAACTCGCGCGCGCATACGAACTCGGCGGCCAGCTCGAACCGGCGCTGAAAACGCTCGACAAGCTGGTGCAGGACTATCCGCGCTCGCGCTATATCGACGAGGCGCAATTCCGGCGCGGCGAAGTGCTGTTCAGCCTGCGCGACTACGGCAACGCCGAGCGCGCCTACGCGACCACCATGAAGAGCGGCGACGCGACGCCATACTACGGGCGCGCGCTCTACATGCACGGCTGGACTCTGTTCAAGCAGGGCCGCCTGGAGGACGGGCTGACGTCGTTCTTCGGCGTGCTCGATCGCAAGCTGATCGGCAAGGGCGATGCCGAGCTCGATGCCCTGCCGGGTCTCACGCGCGCTGACCGCGAGCTGGTCGAGGACACGTTCCGCGTGACCAGCCTGAGCCTTGAGAACCTCCAGGGTGCGAGCACGATCCCGAGCTACATCAATTCGGCAGGAAGACGCGAATACGAGTTCCGCGTCTATCAGGAGCTCGGCGAGCTCTACATCAAGCAGGAACGGGTGAAGGACGCAGCCGACACGTTTGCGGCGTTCGCGCAGCACCAGCCGCTGCACGCGCAGGCGCCGTTGATGCAGGCGCGGGTGATCGACATCTATCAGAAGAACGGCTTCGAGACACTGGCGCTCGAAGCGAAGAAGAGCTACGTCGCGCGCTACGACGTGAACAGCGACTTCCGCAAGGCGAACCCGGCGGCATGGGAGCGCGCGCAGCCACTGGTCAAACTGCATGTGGCCGAACTCGCGCGCCACTATCACGCGGCCGCGCAGAAGAGCAAGAAGAGCGAGGACTACCAGGAGGCCGTCCGCTGGTACCGCTCGTATCTCGCATCGTTCCCGACAGATCCGCAGGCAGCGCAGAACAACTTCCTGCTGGCGGAGCTCTTGTTCGAGGACTCGCGCTTCGCCGAGGCCTCGGTCGAATACGAAAAGGCCGCGTACAAGTATCCGAAGCACGCCAAGAGCGCGGACGCCGGCTACGCCGCTCTGCTCGCCTATGCGCAAGTCGAAAAGCGCACGTCCGGCGCCGACCTGAAGAAGGTGCAATTGGCCGGTGTCGACAGTGCGCTGCGCTTTGCCAAGGCATTTCCCGACGACGCGCGCGCCGGCGCCGTCCTGACGAACGCGGCGGACAAGCTGTATGCGCTGAACGATCCCGATCGCGCACTGGCGGTTGCACAGCAGGTCGTGGCGCTGAAGCCGCCGGTGCCCGCCGCACAGCGCAAGGTTGCGTGGACGGTGATCGCGCACACCACCTTCGAGCGGGGCAAGTTCGACCAGGCCGAGCAGGGCTACACACAGGTGCTCGCGCTGACGCCCGACAAGGATCCGGCGCGCGGCGAACTGACCGAGCGCCTTGCCGCTTCCATCTACAAGCAGGGCGAGCAGGCGCGCGCACAGGGCAACTTGCGCGACGCGGTTGGACACTTCAATCGTGTCGCCGAGGCAGCGCCGTCGTCATCGATCCGTCCGAACGCGCAATACGACGCCGCTGCAGCGCTCATCGCGCTGAAGGACTGGGACGCGGCGACCCGCACGCTCGAGGACTTCCGTCAGCGTTACCCGCGCCATCCTCTGCAGGACGACGTGTCGAGCAAGCTTGCGGTGGCGTACGTCGAGAAAGGCAACTGGTCGCAGGCCGCAGGCGAATTCGAGCGGCTCTCCGCGGTCAACAAGGATCCGCAGCTTGCGCGTGCCGGGCTCTGGCAGGCGGCCGAGATGTACGAGAAGGCCAACTCGCGCGCGCAGGCCGCGCGCGTCTACGACCGCTACATCAAGCAGTATCCGCAACCGCTCGAGCCCGCCGTCGAGGCGCGCTATCGCCTCGCGCGCATGGCGAAGGACGACGGCAATCCGGGGCGCGAACTTGCGCTGATGAAAGAGATCCAACAGGCGGACCTCACGGGTGGCAGCGCCCGCACCAATCGCACGCGCTATCTCGGCGCCACCGCGACCCTCGCGCTCGCCGCACCCGTTGCGGATGATTATCGCAAGGTCGCACTGGTCGAGCCGCTCAAGCAGGCGCTGAAGACCAAGAAGGCAAAGATGGAGCTGGCGTTGAAGGCGTACGCCGCGGCAGCCGAGTACGGCGTCGCAGATGTAGCCACCGCGGCGACCTACCAGACAGCGGAGCTGTATTCCGACTTCGGCAAGTCGCTGCTCGCGTCGCAACGACCGAAAAAGCTTTCACAGCTCGAGCTGGAGCAATACAACGTGCTGCTCGAAGAGCAGGCCTTCCCGTTCGAGGAAAAGGCGATCGAGCTGCACGAAGTGAACGCACATCGGACGACCGAGGGCATCTATGACAAGTGGGTCAAGGAGAGTTTCAGTGCCCTTTCGAAGCTTCGCCCGGGGCGCTATGCAAAGGCCGAACTCAGTGAGGTGGTCGTCGATGCGATTCGCTGATTCGCTGCTGCGCGCCGCGGTCGTCGCCGCGTGCGTCGCGTTCGCCGCCGGTTGCGCCGTGCTGACCGGTCCGGAAAGGCCCGCCGCACCTGCCACGGCGACGCAAAGTGCGCCGGCAAAATCTACTGCGCAGGAGGCGGCCAAGAACACAGCCAAGGCACCGGCGACCGGCGCGCCGAACACCGCATCTTCGGCAGCGGGCGCGGATGCACAAGCGGAAGCGTCGGCTCCCGTCGAGACTGAGGTCCCGCTCAGTCCGGCCGTGCAACGGGATTTCGAAGCGGCGCGCCGCGCCCTGATCGCAGGACGGCTCGACGAAGCCGAGCGCGGATTTCTCGCGCTTACCAAATCGAATCCGGAATTGGGCGGCCCATACGCGAATCTCGGAATCGTCTACCGGCAGAAGCAGAAGCTGGATGAATCGGTCGCCATGCTCGAGCAGGCGGTCAAGGCAAACGCGAAGCAGGCCGTCTACTTCAACCAGCTGGGCATCGCGTATCGAATGGTGGGCCAGTTCAGCAAGGCGCGCGATGCTTACGAGAAGGCGATCGCAATCGATCCCAATTACGCGCTCGCACTTTTGAATTTGGGGATCCTTTACGACGTTTATCTGTGGGACGGAAAGCGCGCCCTCGAGCTATACGATCGGTATCTCTCCCTGTCGCCGGGCGGGGATGACAAGGTCAAGAAGTGGGCGAGCGATCTTCGCAATCGCAACCAGCCACGCAGCCTGGCTGCCCGCAAGGAGCAGGGATGAACAAGTTCACGGGTTTGGTGCTCGTCGCCGCAGCCGTCTGTGCGGCGCCGGTCCGCGCGGAGGATCGCGCGGATATCGACAAGACTCAGATCATCGGCAATCGCGAGCTGCCGAAGGTTCTGTACATCGTGCCCTGGAAAAAACCGATGCCGGAGGATCTTTCTCCGCGACCGATGGTGAGCGTGCTCGACGAAGCTCTGGCGCCGATCGATCGCGATGTGTTCCGGCGCCAGGTGCGTTACGACGCCATGGTGCAGACGCCAGCCCAGGCGCCTGCGGCGAAGACCAAGTAAGCGTTTTGTTTGCAACAGACATAGTTGATATCGGAGATCAGCGATGAGTGCATTTGCGACGGTCGTGAAGTTCTTCCAGGACTGCGGCCTTTTTATCTACCCGAGTCTCTTGATCATGGCGCTGGGTCTCTCGATCGCGATCGAGCGCTTCCTGTTCCTCAACCGCGCGCGCGCCGACAACCGCAAGACGTGGGATCGGCTGAAGCCGATGCTCGAAGGCGGCAAGTTCAAGGAGGTCTACAGCTATGCCGCCAAGTCGGATGCCGCGATCAGCAAGATCCTGGTGAACGGCCTGAGCCGCCTGAAGTCGGCGCGCCGCCGCGAGGACGTCGATGCGGCGATGGAGGAAGGCATGATGGAGATCGTGCCGCGCCTGGAAAAGCGCACGCACTACATCGCGACGTTCGCCAACGTCATCACGCTGGTCG
>Ga0335085_10004142_pt1 | contig 24258 bp, 15 predicted proteins | sample Lox_Sample_45_FD_206712 | JGI IMG/M metagenome (GOLD analysis project Ga0335085, IMG submission 206712) | Soil microbial communities from Loxahatchee National Wildlife Refuge, Florida, United States - Lox_Sample_4.5 | ecosystem: Environmental > Terrestrial > Soil > Wetlands | place: USA...
GCAAATGGCCAGGAGAGCGGGTACCAGGTTCACCGCCGCAATAAACATAGCTGCCTTGAGAAAACCAAAGAGCGGAAGCAGGAACGCGCTCAACACCAGGGCGCCCAGGCACGCTCCCAGCAGATCGGCACCGTACAACATTCCCATACTCGCCTGCGGCACTGCTGAGCCCTCAAAAAAGACTTCTGTGGCAAGCGCGAACTCATATCCACCGAGCACGCCCGCCAGCAATGCCATTGCGGGAAAGACAATCTGACTCACGAAGACCAGAAGGCCGGAGCTTCTGACTCCCGCGAGAGAACTGAAGAACAGATAGAGCAGAACTGGAGATATCGCAGCCAGAATCTGGAGGCCCGCCAACCGCATCAGACCCGCACGAGGAGTCAGCGAGCGTGCAGATCGGGCGACCCGCAAACGCCACCAACTGCCGAAGGCCGTGCCCGTCATGAACAGTGCAATCAGGATTGCGAGTTCATGGTAAACATATCCGTAGATGGCCTGAAAGCCCAACAAGAGCAGCACCTCCAGGCTGATTGTGGTCAGGCCTGCAAGAGCGATGCAGAACCCCACGCTCGCGTGCACGCGGGCAGCAGGCCGCGGCAAGCAGCGAATGATCGCGGCCAGACCGAAGAGCAGAGCACCCGCCAGTGCCACCAGCCGCCCAAATCGCACTTCGGCTATGGAGTCGAAGATGTATTGATACTCGCGATTGAACTGCGTGCTCCACAGGACAACGTCGAAGTAGTAGGCAATCGGAGTCAAGTCGCGGTTGACGGGTGTGTCGGGCCGAGGCTGGATTTTCTGCTCGAGATCGGCGACGCGGTCGGGCATCATGCGAAACGGGATGTAGTATTCGCGGACGTAGCTCGTTTGCAGATGCCGGGATCCCAAGCGAGACAGCAATTCGAGGTAATCGGCCGCCAGGACGCCCTCCCGCTTTGCTGCAAAGAAATGTACGGTGTCGCCGGGTATCGTACGCACTACGGGAAATGCTTCCTGCAGTGATTTGACCACGCAGCGCAGGAAGGCGCTCAGGTCGGGGCTGAGGTACTCCTCTGCAGCATGCAACTGAAACGAGAAGACTCCCCGGTCCGCAAGCTTCTCCGCCGCCTCGCGAAAGAAATCCGAGGTATAGAAACGGTTCAGCTGCGCGGTCTGTGGAGCGGGTAGATTGACGATGATTACATCAAACAACTGGTCGTTGGTCTTCAGGAATAACCGTCCATCCGCTTGGTGAACATGTACGCGCGGGTCGGCGCGTGCGGCAACCCACTGTTGCGGGAAATATTGCTGTGCAAGCTCGAGCACGGTGGGATCGAGCTCAACGTAATCCACCCGCTCAAGACTGGGATGCTGCAGAGCTTGCTGCAGGCTTCCGCCAGCGCCGCCTCCGATGAGAAGAAGGCTCCGGGGAGCGGGGTGCTCAAGCAGGGCATAGTGCACGCTCTCTTCTGCGGTGGCGGGATCCGGCGCATTGAACATCAGCAGCCCGTTCTCAGAGAGACTGCGGATTCCGCCTGCCTCTAGGACCATCAAATTGCCGTACACGGAGTTCCGCGTGTCCAGAAGGCGAAAGCCCGGCCACAAGCGAGCCAGAGAGGCGGTTTCTATGCGGCCGCCTTCCGGCAGACCGACAAATACCCACCCGACCAGCAAGGCTGAGACCGCGACGAGCCGATGCATTCGTCTTCGCAGACTGAGAGTCGCGGCGGCCATCAAGTTCAGCGCGCTCACCAGGAATGCAATCTGAAGGGAGTTCAGGGAACGGAGCAAGATCAGGCTGGCTAGAATGCCCCCCAATGCCGATCCAGCCGCCTCGAGTAGATACACCGAATTGACCGCGACCGGGGCCGAGGAGCCGGACTCGTGCGCATAGAACCGGCTTCCGGCGACAAAAACCCAGCCTGAGACGGCACAGAAGCAAATCAACGTGACCAGGCAGGTCAGAAAAATCGGCGTGGGCCCGAGGAGTTCTCCCGGAAGCGCATGAAACAAGCTGCGGCTAGCACGCACCACCACGATTGTCGCCGGGAAGAGGAGGGCGAGCAGCGTTTGCAAGGTCGCCATCAGCTTCGCCGGATTCGATGCCCAAGTCGCGACCCGGCCGAGCAAACTGCTGCCCAATGCAGTCCATAGAAGCCAAGAGGCGAGCATCAACCCCAGCGAGATCTCGTTGCCATAAGAGACAATCATCAGCTCGCGCAGCAGAACAATTTGGGCGACTGTCGCCGTGAAACCGATGAGAACAAGAATGGCCCGAAGCTTTAGCCTTGGGAAGTTTGCCGAGAGTGTCCGCGCCGCGCTCACAGCACGATCATTAGAATTCAAGCCCAGCTAAAAAACAAAGATGGCAGCGCTCTGATCCGGCTTCTTTCTGAGCAACATTTACGCAGCTTGCCAGAGAGATGCCTCGGACCCCTTGAAATTAGGCCACGGTAGGAGAGACCGGGAGACCCAACGCAAGAAGTTTTTTTCGTTTTCTCTTTTGCATTTAAGAAAGCTACGCAGATAAAAGTTTGATCTCTGCGACAAAAGATCGTACGGGTGCCCGATAGGGAACGATTACGGGCACTGCGTCTGATGGGGTCCGGAAATCTCGGGATAACGTCGGGCGTGGCGCTATACTGGCGCTCTCTACATGCTAGAACACAAATCGAATTTGCCGCTGAAGCTCGACAACGTCCTTGTCGCGACTGACTTCTCGTCCTCCTCAAAGATGGCAGTTCTGTATGCCACCTCAATTGCGCGCCGTTACGCTTCGAAGCTGTTTGTAACCCACGTGGTTGGCTCACAGTCCGAAGCAGCCCTTATGGACGGGTGGCGCGCCGGGCAGGCCGAGATGACGGATCAGTTGATTGCCCATCGCCTGGACGGTATCCGATACGAATTACTCGTAAGATCCGGCGATATTTGGACAGTCCTGTCGCGCCTCATCATCGAGCAGGGAATCGACCTCGTCGTCGTTGGCACCCGTGGCCGGACCGGAGTTCGGAAATTTGTCTTAGGGTCCGTTGCGCAGAGCATATTCCGTCAGGCCCCATGCCCTGTACTCACCGTCGGGCCTACCATTGCAGACCAAGACCCGGAAATGGGCTCGGAGCGCATACTTACAGCAACCGGCTTTGCTCCCCACTCTCTATGGGCAGTGAGATGTGCGCTAAGGCTCGCGCAAGATCTGCATTCTTCCCTTGGCCTTCTACATGTGGTAACAGATCCCAGTGAAGTATCCGGTGACGCAAGAGACAGGACAAGAGACGAACGTCTGGCGCGGCTTCGCACGTTGATTTCATCGGACGTACATCTGCCATCAGCCCCCGTGTTCTTCGTCGAGTTCGGTTCAGTACCTGAAAAGATTCTGCAGACTGCAGCTCTATGGAAAGCGAACCTGATTGTGCTGGGGCTGCGCCATGTTGAAGAGGGTTCCAGAGGCGAGACGACTTGGGCTAAGGCCTACGACATAGTCTGCAAGGCCAGCTGCCCCGTCTTGACCGTTCGCGGCTCGGAATGAACCCACCGTGCGACGGCCCGCAATGCGGGCCGAGTGTACCCTTCGGTGTGAGCGGAAGGGCACCAAGATGCCCCGGCTAGCCAAGCCGTGCCGACAGCCAGAGAAATGGCACGATACGGCGACTTACTGTGGAGTTTTGATGTCTGCTCGGCAGACAATACGACCTCGAGTGCCGGTGTTCATCGCTACGACGGTGATGCTGAGCTTCATCTCCTTCTGGCGTGCCGCGGCAATTGTGCTTTCCGACTTGGCATCATCCGCGTACTACGCGGGAGGAGATGCGGAAAAGGTAATTGGGAAGAGCGCGCCTTGGTTCATTCTCGCAGTCATGCTTTTCAGCTATGCCGTTCGCGCGATCTACATAGAGGCTAGCAGCATGTTCGTGCGAGGGGGGGTGTACCGCGTCGTGAGGCACGCTATGGGGAGCACCCTCGCCAAATTGTCAGTTTCGGCCCTCCTGTTCGACTACATTCTTACCGGCCCAATCAGCGCCGTAACAGCAGGCGAATATCTGGCGGGGTTCATCGAGGAGGTGGCGCACTATCTGAAACACCCGGTTCATTTTAACGAAAACTACTTTGCAGCTGCCTTCGGAATCTTGGCGGTTCTCTATTTTTGGTGGAAGAACCGGCAGGGCATCCATGAGTCCAGCGATAAAGCCATGTGGATCATGAAGATTACCACCGTAATGGTTGTCATCCTCATTGTCTGGTCTCTGGCCACTCTCGCCAAGATCGGCATTCACCCCCCGCCCTTCCCCAGTCTTCACAACATGAAACTGGATCACGAGTTTCTCGGCTGGCTTACGGGAAGCTCGTTAAGCCAACTCACTTGGGTAGTGCTGCTGGTGGGGATGGGGCATTCCGTACTTGCCATGAGCGGTGAGGAAACCCTAGCCCAAGTCAACCGAGAGATCCAAAGTCCAAAGCTTCTGAACTTGAAGCGGGCCGGTTTGGTGATCTTCGTCTACAGTCTGGTCTTTACCTCATTCGTTTCGTTTCTGGCAGTGATGATCATACCGGATGCGGTGCGGCCAAATTTCTTCGCCAACCTCATCGGGGGACTGGCTATGTATCTGGTCGGCCCGACCCCGGCGAAGTTAGTATTTCACGCGTTTGTGGTACTGGTAGGAGTGCTGATCCTTTCTGGGGCTGCCAATACTGCGATTTTGGGCGCAAATGGTGTTCTGAACCGCCTGAGCGAAAGCCGAGTGTTGACATCCTGGTTTCAGCGCCCCCACCCAAAATATGGCACGAGTTATCGCACTATCAACCTCATCGTTCTGCTGCAAATCGCAACCATCGTTGGTAGCCGCGGGAATTTTTATCTGTTAGCGGCATTGTATGCATTTGGCGTTATCTGGAGTTTCGCGTTTAACGGCCTCGCAGTTCTGGTGTTGCGCTACACGCATCCGGAGAACCGGGAGTGGAAAGTTCCCGGCAATTTCAGGATTGCTGGACGCGAAATTCCGATCGGCTTGGGTCTGATCACCGTGCTTCTCTTTCTCATCGCGATCGCCAACCTGCTGACGAAACAAGAGGCAACCATTGCTGGAGTTAGCTTCAGCGGCATTTTTTATGGAATCCTAACGGTCTCCGAACGTTACGCCAGGCGTGAGCAGGCCGGAGAGGCAGAAGCTCTGGAACAGTTTCGGGTGTTCGACAATCCGGAGCTTGATTATGGCTTAGTTGGTGTTCGCCCTGGAAATATTCTTGTGACAGTGCGACATCCGAATCGACTCTATCACTTGCAGAAAGTTTTGGTCCGAACGGACACCACCCTTCAGGATATTGTTGTCCTCAGCGTCAGACTTTCCCCACGTCTCCATTCATTCAGTGGCAGCACGACTTACGAGGCCAAAGACGTTTTTGACACCTACGAACAAGAGCTGTTCTCGAGAGTTGTGACGCTGGCTGAGAAAGAAGGCAAACACGTATCTCTATTGGTTGCGCCTGGAACCAATGTTTTCGATGCCACTATGATGACCGCCCAGCGACTAGACTCTTCGCGATTGGTCTCCGGTTTGTCCACAATACTGAGTACGGATGAACAAGCGAAGCTCACAGGAGATGCATGGGAGCGACTTCCGCAGCCTAAACCACGCCTCGTGCTGGAGGTCATTAGCCCAAACGGTGTCGGGCATGAATACCCACTCGGGCCGCATGAGCCTCGACTGCGACCCAGCGATGTTGAACTGTTACACAAGATCTGGTTAGGGATTACTTCTAACCCGGAGTACGCCGGACTGCATCACTACCATGTTGTCGCATTAGCTCTCGAGGAACTGGAACGCGAACTGGGCTCGGAAAGGCGAGAAGAATTGCTACGAGCGCTCCGTCGCGAAATGGGACGCTCCGCGCGGTAAATGGGACGGCAGCGGCAAAGGCGACGAGGAATTTTCAGGACTAGAAGCTGACGATCGGACTGGACCTGGCCGATCGAGCGGGTGCCCGCCGCTGCCCCGTTTCGGATTTCCGCGTCTTCCCTCGAGGGCTCTTGCTCGCTGCTGCGATTCCATGTTCAGATGTCCGAAGAGCAGAAGGCGACAAATGCGCCAAGGCGCGCTAAAGTGAGCAGAGATTCGAAATCAGAAAGCCGAGGCACCGCAAGCGATTCCGGCGTCGCAGGTGCGAACTGACGGCAAGTCCGAATGCATACAACAGACGATTTTCGGGAACAATTCGGGGTTCTGCCGAAACAACCGACGCAAACTCTTTCTACCTCATGTCCGTCTTATCAGGCGGCGAGCGGGAGTTTTTCGCTGAAAGTTGCCACCAGCCTGCAGGCGGTCGAGGGTCTCAGGCCGATATGGAAGGGGTGGAGCCATAACCTCGATACCGATCTCGACTACTATCTGCATAACGTTAGCCACGATTCGACGATCTTGCATCCTTACGTAGTCACGGTGTACGAGGGTGGCTCCGCGCGAGCCATACTGGTGGGACAGCTGAAGAAGGAGAGAATTTCGACTATAGTCTCGTTCATCAACATCCGAGGGCCCGAAGCCAAAGTACTGGAGATAGTCAACGGAGGCAGAATGGGGAAGCAGTCCGCGGCCGTCGACCGGCTGCTCACTTCCCACCTTTGTGGTGCCACTCGACGCGAAGATGTGGACTTGCTTTGTTTCCAGCGATTGCCTTTGCAATCAGAATTGTTTCGGATGCTCCAGCAGTCCACGGGTCTGATGAAAGAACGCGTTCCTCATGTGTTCCGTTACTCGGTCGTTCCTCTAACTGCCGCTCCGGGTAAACGTGCCCGTGCCCTCTCGGGGAAGAATAGGAGAGAGACTAGAAGGAAAACCCGGATCCTCGAGCGGGCCTTCCCCGGCAAAATACTTTTCCAATGTTTTTCTCAACCCGAAGAATTGGCAGCGGGTCTCCAAGAAGCCGCGTCAGTCGATGTGACTACCTGGCAACACTATTTGGGATGTGGGCTTGTTGATGCGCTCCGCAGCCATGACAACTTGGCGTTCTCTGCCAGTCGCGGATGGCTTCGCATATATGTGATGTACGTCGAGAAGATACCGGTTGCCTTTCTGATCGGCCAACACTATAAGCAGACGTTTTACTGCCAGCATGCGGGCTATCATCCCAATTTTACGCGCTTTTCCGTGGGATCGTTGCTGACGTCGTGGGTGCTGGAAAATCTGGCGGCGGCAGGCGTCGAGCAGGTTGACTTGGGCGAAGGCGGGCAGGAGCACAACCGGCGCCTGGGGTGCCGAATTTACGAGGAAGGAACAGTGCATGTGTACTCCCCAACGTTGCGTGGCTTGTACCTGAACCTGTTTTTCGCCGTGACCCTAACTATTCGGACAATTGGACGAGGATGCATTGCGAAACTGCGGCTCAACAGGGCAAGCAAGGTTTGTTTACGATTCATGATGTCCCGGTGGAAGGCCACACAACACGTGGGTGACCAATGCTTATGAAGGAGGCGCACGTGGCAAAAGCCGAGAGCCACGTGGTTCGTGCCTGCTGGATCTGCGGGTCTATGGTTTGCTTATTGTTGACGCTAGCATCGATTGGCACACTTCAGGCGCAGGTTGGCAAGATGAAAGATTCTGTTGTGAATACGGGACAAGCGAAAGCATCACAAGCGGCAAGTTCGACAAGGACCGCGGAGACGCGCTATTCGGACGCTGGTGCTTGTAAGCTCGCTAAACTTCGTCAACTGATGCCGGGCGTCTTCCAGCGAGAAAAACCAGTTAATCCAGTGGCGGCTGCAGAAAGCGATTCCAGCCGGAATATCGAGGATCTCGATTTATGTGCCGTTACCGGGCTTCAATGCTGCTCTTCAGCTTCTTTGCCCATTGAATGGCGTCGAACTTCTTCGCGTTGGTTGTGGCGTACAGCACGAGCTCAACCCGGTTTGAGATACCGAGTTTGTCAAAAATATGGAAGAGATAGTTCTTTACCGTGTGTTGACTCAGGCTCAATTGTTGAGCGATCTCACGATTTCCCAAACCTTCGACGACCAGGCGCACCACATCCTGCTCTCGATTCGTGAGCAGGCTCACACCGTCCGCATCCACGACTTTGAAGGAACGGGACTGCGCCAGGGCCTCCGCCAAATGTCGTATGTCTCTGCTCTTGATCCATATCTGTCCCTCGTGCACGCGGCGAACGCATTTGCAGAGGGCAGCGGATTCGAAATCGGAACGAAAGAACACACCGCAGGCACCCGCTCGCATCGCCTCTACAGTAAGCCGCGGTTCGTCACCATCCACCAGCAGAACCACAGCACAGGAAGGATTGGCCTCGCGCATTCTTTGCACCATGGCCAAGCTGCGTAGACGATTATCGCCCCACTCCGCCGCCACCAAAGCGACATCGATCCGAGTCTGCTGCACCGAACGCAGCAGGGATTTCTCATCCATGCAGCAGGCTACAACGTCAAAGTCACGCTGCCGTCCCAGCAGGCCAGCGAGTAAACGGCAGGCCATGAGGTTGGAATCAGCGACCAGAACGTTTATGCGCTCAGAGTTTACCGCCGGAGAAGATCGCACGCGTCCCTTCCCTTTTCGTCTCAAACGTCTTGCCCTTGGGGGAGGGTGACAGCTTGGTGGCGCGTCTCAAAATGATTGGCGGCATTCTGAACTATGCCGGGCGGGAAGTCAAATCAGCTTCTTCGATTTACTCAATCCGACAGATCCCTTGCCCAGCAAGGCATCTCAGCGAATCGCCGATATGCAATGTTTTGCACACATACGAGAGTTAAGGAAGAAGAAAGTACTTCCTGGCACCAGTATCAGAAGCCGATTGTCTCCTGGAGACCTTGCCGGGTAGCGAGAGGACTTGAGAGTTACAGGTTGCAAACACTGTCGGTCTCTTGTCCACAATCTGGCCTGCCGATAAGGTCATCGCGCAATCAAGTTCGCGGGTGAATTGCATGGCCAGCGTATCCACTACCGACCTGTTGCAGACGCAGACGGAGCTGCGCAGATCCCGGCGGTATCCGCTCGGGGTCCCGGCGTACTTCTGTTGGGAAGGTGCCCATGGCACTCTGCAGCAAGGCCTTGGCCTCACCCGGGACGTCAGTGTCATCGGCGTACTCATAGCTACCGAACTACTGCCTGAATGCGGTTCGCACCTCGAACTCGAGATATGTCTCCCCTCGCTGGTCGGAACAGACAGCACAGTACACCTGCGCGGCGAAGGCAGGGTTATTCGAGTTGAACGCCACAAAGGTATGGCCGGAGAGTTTGCAGCCGAAGTTATCCTCCAACCCCCAACTCCCAGCGAGGTTAAGGCGCTGGCTTCGGAGATAGCGCAGTAACCGCATCGAGGCAGGCATCAACCGGGCAGCGAGGTCTGTGAGTTAGAGGGCGAAGCTCCGCAGGTCAGAATCCGCAGGGCAGTGACGGTTAGCGAGACCAAAATCGCCACCCGGGTCTCAGACAACATCTCAGATACCCCAATCGACACAAGGCAACGAGGCGGGCGACACATATGAAGCAATCGCGAGGTCATTTGGTGAGTGATCATGCCGCGGGCGCGGCAGACATGACGGTGCCGGCTGAGGCGCTACAGCAATTCGAGACAAACCATATCGTTCCCCTGAGCGAGGTCGCCGAATCCATGTTCCGGCAGTGGCGATTTGTGGCAGGCCTCTTTCTGTCGCTGGTGTGGATCCTGACTTTGTACCTCATGGTGAAGCCCATCCAGTACGAAGCGGAGATGCTGATCCTGGTGAAGAATAGCCGCGCAGGATTCGTTGAAGTTCCTGCCGGCGATCTGCCGGACTCTCTGACCGCTCAGGAGACGGAATTGCTCACCAGTCGCGACCTAGTCCGGGATGTAATCAAGAATTGCCATCTCAGACGCGGCCATGAATCCGAGGCCTCCGCCATCCGGCGTTTCGACAAGATGCTGACCGTGTCTCCGGTGCTGAGAACAAGCATGATCCGGGTCCGCTATTCTGACACTAGTCCGGAGAAGGCTGTCCAGGTTCTTCAGTATTTGAGCAGTGCGTATTTGGCCAAACATCTCGCCGTGCATAGCACTCCGGGTTCGTATCAATTTTTCGATGCCCAGGCGAACATGTTTGAGAACCAGTTGAAACAGGCACAGGCCGCCTATACGACATTTCAGAAGGAGCACCAGATAGTCACTTTGAATGATCAGGAGGCGCTGACCCTGCGGAAGATGATCGATGTTGAAGCGTCTCGCGGAGAGGCGCTGGCGGGACAGCAGGAAGAAGCCGAACGGGCCCGGTCCATCCGAAAAATGCTGGATGGAACCAGCCAGAGGATTGTGACAACCGCTAAAAAGTTGCCGAATCAGGAGTCCATCGAACGCCTGACAACGCTGCTGACGGAGTTGCAGAACAAGCGCATCGAGCTGCGTTCCAAGTATCCGGATGACGACCGCAATGTGCAGCAGGTAAACCAGCAGATTGATAGTACAAGAGCTGCGTTGCAGCGGGTTGAAACCAACACCGCAATGGAAGAAAGCAGCGACGTAAATCCTTTGCACCTGACCCTGGAAAACGAGCTTTCCCGGGCGCAATACACGGAAACATCAAGTCTGGCTCGGGCCCGTGCGCTGGAACGCAACATTTCCGGGTACCGGGCCCAGCTCGATGCCTATGAAACGCTGAGCTCGAAAGACAGCAAATTTACCCGCACCATTAACGAACTGACGGAAAACTATCTGCTGTACACACGTAAGCGTGAAGAGGCGCGTATTGCGGAGGAGTTGGACCGGCAGAAAATTTCTAATGTGTCGATCGCGGAAGCCCCGTCTTTGCCGGTGGCCCCAAAATCAATATTCAGTGCTGGCGTGATCGGCATCTTCCTGCTGGGAAGCTGCCTGATCGGCGTTGTCGCCTTCTGGCGGGGTGCGCGCCTGCCTGGTGTTTACACACCTTACCAACTGGAAACGATCGCCGCCCTCCCCGTAGTGGCTTGTCTGGAATATGTCGAATGAGTCTTTGGTTTTTCACGCCCTCTTGCACGCCGCAGTGATGGAGAAAGAAGGTTACTGATGGGACTGTCTTCTGTACCAATTCGCGAGGCTCACGTTTCTTCGCAAAGCAAACCTCTTCCGGAGTTGAGAATCGCCTCTTCTCCCGTGCGAGGTGACTATTCCAGGCTTTTGCAGGCGACGATCAGACTCCGAAAGACGTCACCCCAGGCCGGCATCGCGATCGGTTTCACCGGGGTACGCTCGGGAGCGGGAGTTTCATACGCGCTGGATGGTTTCGCCAAAGATTTAACCCGGCACAGCGGGGAGTCTGTTCTGACCACCTCCGACTGTCCTTTCCCGGATGATTACCCCGCCACCGATATCGATTGGCCTGCAGTCGGAATCCAGTATGGGAGGGCCGGACTGGGGCCCTTCCGAATCGAACCAGGAGACAAAAATTCCGGCGGGAACCGCTCATGGCTCAAAGCCGCTCGCGAACGGTTTTCCTATGTGTTAGTCGATTGTGCTCCGCCAAGCATCTCGGGTGAAATTTTGTCCCTCGGCCCAGAACTGGATGGAATTGTCCTGGTCGTGTCCAGTGGCCAGGCCCGCCGCGAAGAAGTACGCAACACTGTGACTCTAATTCAATCTTCAGGTGGATTGCTGATCGGGTTGGTGCTGAACCGGTACCGGTCGGCCCTGCCCTGGCGTCAAGTGTAGAGTTCCGCCTCCCCCCAAACAGTCTCCGGAAGAGGAAAGGAAGTCAGCGCATGAGTAAACACGCATTACGGATTTTCGTGGTCGCTCTCTGGGTCCAGGCGGCAGTCGCGCAGACTGTACCCGGGTTTTCCGAACGTGCACCGCGTTACAAGCTCCAATCGAGTGACACTATACAGGTTCAGTACCGTTACACGCCGGAGTTCAACCAGACCGTCACCGTTCAGCCGGATGGCTACATTTCTTTGCAGGCGGCCGGACAGGTGAAGGTCTCGGCCATGACCGCCGAATCGGCCGCTGCCGTGATTGCCAAAGCTTCAAGCGCCCGGCTTCGCGACCCTGAAGTGAACGTCGTTCTCGTGGACTATGTGAAACCCTACGTAGTGGTGGCTGGTGAAGTGACTAAGCCGGGCCGGGTCGAGCTACGAGGACAGGTTTCCGTGGTCGAGGCTATAGCGTTGGCTGGAGGATTCAAGGAATCCGCCAAGAACTCGCATGTCCTGTTGCTACGGAAATCGTCTGGCGATCTGGCGGAAGTCAAAGTGGTGGACATGAAAAAACTGATGAGCGACAGCATGCTCCAGGAAGACTTCCTGGTCCAGAGCGGAGACATGCTGGTAGTCCCCCGGAGCCGGTTGGGAAAAATTGAACAATATGTCCGGATTGGCAGCCTCGGCATATACGCTCTTGGGTACGCCCTGGCGCAGTGAGTGCGGCCCGTTTCATGATCGAGAGCGCAACCGACAGTCAGCGGCTTCAACCCCGCGCGATTCGATTGGCAAAGCGGCTGGCTGGGAACGTGGTCGCCCGCAATGCCGCGTCTTTATACGCAGTGCAGTTCTGCCGCAAGATATTTCCCCTGATTTCGATTCCCTACCTGGCCAGAACATTGGGTCCGGCGGGATGGGGGACTGTAGCTTTCGTTCAGTCTCTCAGCGAGTTTCTCGTCCTCTGGATCGAATTCGGTTTCAATCTCTCGGCCACGCGAGACATCGCGCACCATCGGTACTCGCCGGAGGAGTGCGGCAGAATCGCCAGCGGAGTGATGGCAGCGCAAATCCTGCTGGCCATCACGGGAGCGGCCATGGCGGGTTTTGTGGCGCTCCAGTTTCCCGCTCTTCGTGCAGATTCCAGACTGATCGCCGCGGGACTGATCTATGCGGTGGCTCAAGGCCTCATGCCTCTGTGGTTCTTTCAGGGGCTGGAACGGCTCACCAGCGCAGCGATCCTTGAGGTCATCGGCAAGGCGCTGGCTCTGGCAGGCCTCTTTCTGCTGGTCCACGGCACGACGGATGGCTGGAAGGTGCTTGCCCTGCAAGCGATCGCGCCCGGGATCTCGGGCATAGTCGGTCTGTGGATGGCGCGCAGGTCGTTTCGACTTTGCAATCCCAGCTGGAACCTGGTGGGCGACGCCTTGCGAAGCGGATGGCGGATGTTCGTCTTTCGTAGCGGTGAAAGTCTGTACGGCGTGGGGAATGCCTTTATTCTCGGATTATTTGCACCTCCCACCATGGTGGGATATTTCGCGGGAGCCGACAAGCTGACGCGGGCAGCCGGCGGACTGCTGAATCCGATCAAAGATGCGATTTATCCGCGAATCACGCTTCTGACCCGGCACGCGCCCGAGCGCGCGGCACGCCTGCTCCGGATTGGCGCCGTCCTGATGGTGAGCGGGGGCGCCGCGCTGACTTGCATTCTGTTCCTGGGCGCGCCCTTTTTGGTGAACCGCATCATGGGTCCGCAGTTTGACCCCGCTGTCAATGTGGTCAGAATCATGTCGCTGTTGCCGCTATTGCTTTCCATCACCAACTCGGTGGGCCTGCAATCCCTGCTTCCGATGCGGCGCGACCGTGAGATCAACTCAATCATTCTGCGCGCGGGCGCGATCAACGTCTTGCTGGCGTTCTTCATCGCGCCGCGCTGGGCCCACAATGGGATGGCGGGCACGGTAATCATCGCGGAGACTTTTGTTTGCCTCTCCATGATCGCGGCTGCCCGAAGAAAACCCTCGGTCGATGGGAGTCCCGCCCTGCCCTGTGCGGCGGCATCCGGAGAACTTTAGAGAATGGATTCCGTCCACAAGTTCGACCTGCCGTGGTGGTCGCGGCCGGGGTTACTGTTCGCGATCGGCTCGATTCTCGCAGCCCTCGCCGCTTACCTGACGCCCGATCGGTCCTACGTACTTTACTGGCGATCAGTGAAATACATGACTTTTGGATCCCTGCTGCTCGTGCTCGGCTCGGTCGCCAGCTTCCTGGTGGGAGCCATCGCGGCCGATGCGCTGGTCGTTTCCGAACGCAGCCCCGTGGACTGGCGAGCAGCCATGCCGTGGCGGTTGACTCGAGCTCTCTTTCAGCTGTCCTTCTGGTTGTGCATGGTTGGATATTCGGTTTGGGCATACGTTGGCGTGTCTCGTGGTCTTCGCCTGCAACATCTCATTGCTGTAATTCATGGGGAGAAGGGAGTCATTGAGTATCTCAAGCGCATCTATCTTCTTCCCGTCACTGGCATCACGACTTTGACCCAACTCGGGATCGTGACCATGATCGTTGGAGCGGCCTTGGGGGCGGGGACGGGCTGGCGGGGGGTGTGGAAGAAACTTGCCATTGTCTTGGCTGTGTCGGGCCTTCGCGCGCTCTTCTTCAGTGAACGGCTTGCCCTGATCGAATTGGTGGTTTGCTTCGTGATTTCCCTGGTGGGCCTCAAGTACAGGGAATGGAAGCCATCGCTCCGCAATGTGGCGCGGCTGGCTCCCATCCTGGCGCCGGCTCTGCTGATCTTCTTCTTCACGGGATTTGAATATTTTCGTTCGTGGAGCAATTTCTACGCGGACCGGCAGACCAGCCTGGTGGAATTCGGCACCACCCGGTTGCTGGGGTATTACGCCACCGCCATGGATAATGGCGCTTACCTCATGAAGACGCTGGACCCTCCGGTGGGCGTGCCCTATTTCACTTTGAATTTTCTGTGGCGCTTTCCGGGCATCAAAACCACTGTGAACCAGCTCTCCGGTGATCTTTCCTTCGCCTATGGGGACCCCTATATGGGACTTCTTCAGGCCGGCGCCAATCCCGAGTTCAACAACGCCAGCGGGGTAATGCTTCCGTTCCTCGACTACGGAGTACCCGGCGGATTTGTCTATTGGGTATTAGCTGGCGCCATAGTGCAGATGTTCTTCCGACTTTTTGCCCGGAGGGAGTTTGTGGGGCTGTGCATGTATCCGCTTACCTTTATGTCCGTTCTGGAGATGCCCCGGATCCTCTACTGGGCAGATGGTAGAGCGTTCCTGCCTTTCTTCCTGCTGGCGGGAGCATCGGCCGCATATATCTACCTGCAGAGGCAATACGGCAGGCCACGGTCAGCCTGGGTTGTCGGCGGATCAGGACGGTCATGGCCAGCATCGTACTAAATGCAAGATTCTCCTTGCAGCAGACCACCGGCGTGCAAAGGTACGCAAGCGAAATTGCGGCAAGGATTGGCAATCGGGTAGCACGTCTCAGACCACCGAGAGCTTTGCATGGAATGGCGGGACACGCCTGGGAGCAGATCTACCTTCCTGTTGCCGCGCACGGAAAATTGTTGTGGAACCCTAACTGTACCGGTCCCGTAACCGTGCAGCAGCAGGTTTGTACTTTTCATGACCTGATCGTGCTGGATCACCCCGAATGGTTCAGCCCGCGATTCGCCCAGTGGTACAAATGGCTCCTGCCTCGTGTAGCCCGCCAGTGTCGTGCATTGATTGCCGTCTCTGAATACACAAAGCATCGGGTTGTAGAAATGCTCGAAATCAATCCCGCAAGAATCACCGTGGTTCCGAATGGGGTGGGCGAAAATTTCCGTCCGGCAGCTCCCCGTGAAGCGACTGAGGTACGGGAATGGCTGGGGATTGGCGAAAGGCCGTTCCTCCTGAGCGTGGGCACGCTCGAGCCCAGGAAGAACCTGCGCCGGCTGCTGACGGCATGGAGTATCGCGCAAGACCAGGTGCCCGAGGAAATGGAACTGGTCATCGCCGGGGCAGCGGGTGCACCATCAATTTTCGCTGGTCAGGATGCACTGCAGGCACCCTCCCGTACCCGCCTGGTGGGGTATTGCCAGGAGCCGCTGTTGCCAGCACTTTATTCGGAAGCAACCGCGTTCGTTTATCCCTCTCTCTACGAGGGTTTTGGACTGCCTCCCCTGGAAGCCATGGCCTGCGGCACTCCGGTGATTTGTTCGGAAACTTCTTCCCTCCCGGAGGTTGTCGGGGATGCCGCCCTGCTGGTTGATCCCCAGGATCCTCGGTCGATCGCGGATGCCATTGTACAGCTCGCAAATAGCCAGGACCAGCGTGGCGAGCTGCGGCATTCGGGGCGGCAGCGGGCTGCTCGATTCAGTTGGGATGCGGCTGCCCAACAGACCTGGACTCTCCTATGCGAGCACGCTGCATGACCGCAGCTCGAGCGTGCATAGAGCGAACATTGCATGTCTAGTTCCTTCTGGGCCGACCACATCTCCGTATTAGCCTGCCCCGACTGCAAGGGGTGTTTAGATCTTGCCCAGGCCAACCTGACATGTGCTCGATGCGGACACTTATGGCCATGCGGACTGGGCTTTCCAGAGTTTGTACGGGGACGGAATGAGCGAATGCAGTTCTACGATACTCAGTATTGGCCGGCCTACCGCCCAAGTGACGTGTCTGCCCTGGACAACTATCTGGTCCAGACCGCGGATAAATGGCTGGCCCAACTTGGCGTCCGGTCCGGAAGTATGTACCTCGATGTAAGTTGCGGCCAGGGTCATGCCCTGGTCGCCGGGCACCTGCGGGGTGCCACTGGCTTCGGCGTCGAATTCTCACGTACCGCGTTATGCGGGGCCAGGCAAAAGTTCGGCTTGGATTCCACAGTGCTCGCGGATGCAACCAAACTACCGTTTCACAAAGAGGTCTTCGACACGCTTTCTTGTTTTGGAGCCCTAGAGCATTTTCTCCGGCTGCCCGAAGCACTTTCAGAATTTCGCCGGGTTACGACTCCTCAGGCAAAGTTTCTGTTTGTGGTCCCGAATTCGCGCCACATCCTCCTGCCGCTTCTGAAGCTCGTCGATCGGCAGCCCGTGGAAACTATGTTCGATTTGGAGGGCTGGCGTATCTTTCTCGCCGCTCATGGATTTGCAGTGCTGGACTGGAGCGCGGACAATCACACTTACGGACGGCCGCTCTTCCCGTTTAGCCTGAAATCTCTGGCTCGAAAATGTCTGGTTCCGGTCACCAATCTGGCTGGTTCGGAACGCGCCTGGCAGTTCTCTCTCTTGTGCGCCAAGCAACCTCTCGGAGTTACTTGCGAAGGGGCGCACCGTCAGGCCACCGCCACTGCCTGCTGAGAGAAGGGGCAATCAGTAATGAATATCTGAGATCAGGACCCTTGGGGAGTTGTTCTCCAGGAGCAATCGTCCACCTGAGATCGTCGCCGAGATACCACGAATGTATCCTGCTGCCTTAGTGGACGATGAATATGTGCCCAATACGTAACCGGTAGGAGTAGCCTGGTTATCTTCGATTTCCAGGTCAGAAGCCTTAATGTCCCCCACATTTTCAAACCAGATAGCGCGATGCAACGGGTTGTTCCTGGAAACATCAATGGTCGTCAGTCGCGACGCGAATACCGACGAACAACCTCCAAAGAAAAACCCGTATCCCGGAGTATCTTCGGCCCTGGCATTGGAGATGTTTGCCTGGTTCATCTGAACGTTGAACGCATCTCCGCTCAGGTTTCCTTTCACCCGCACATTGGTCATCGAAAGTGTGTGGTCCGGTCCAAACGCGCTAACCCCGCGATCAGCCGAGCCGCTCACCTCAATGTCGGATAACGTACAGTTCCCGATGTGAACTTCAATTCCAAAGGTGTTTCCAACCGTTGGCTCCAACCGGCCGGCGGCCGAGATCTGACCAGAGGAAAATTGCACTCCGGTTGGGATTCGCGTCTTCCAAAATGAGTCCTCGCCGCAGAGCACGCCACTCGATGAAGTGTTCTCGATGAGAAAGTCGGAAATACGGACCAACGACTGGCCCACCACGCTAATACCCCGCGCCGCCGAATTTCTGACCGTAATCTTTGTCGCCTGTCCGCCAGTCCGGTCAGGAGCGGAGAGATAGTTCACGAACGCAAGTCCGTCATCGCCCGTGTCGGCAGTCTGGAGGTTGAAAACCTCTCCGTCCTGGCAGTTCGCAAAGTGCAGTCCGTCGGCCCGGGTATGTTGAATCAGCGCATTCACGACTTTGGGGCGGATGGAGTTGAAAAACAATACTCCAGCTGCGGGGCTGTTCTCGATATTTACATCGGTCACCAGCGTGTCCGTGGTGCCATCGAACTTGATTGCTTCCTCGGCGCTGGCGCGAAGAAGAGGCGGAGATGAGTAACCCGCCCGGAGGCCGTAAACGCGAGCCTTATTGCCTCCCAGAAACCACAGACCGCCTTGGTTGTTCGCAGTGAAATGAAGCCTGGCGGTTGCGGAAAAGCGCAACTCGCCGCTGAAGTCCCTGACGATCACGGGACCCTCCGAATTATCAAGAAGGTAAGTCCCAGCTGGAACTAGGATCGTTCCTGAGGCGGCAAGCTGGAAAGCCTGGCGGAAGGCCGCAGTCGTGACCTTGGCGTTGGTTCCGTCAGCCTTTGCGCCCAATTGAGTCACATCGACCTCTGCCGTCAGACCAAAAAGCGCGCGACTCATGAGCAGCATGCACACACCTGCCAGGCACAGGCATGGCGCAATTTTCGTTGGGTACTGGGCCATCGTCATCATTATCGCCTATTCGAAGGGTGGAAATTCAGATACCAGCGGGCGGCCCCGGTTGAGTTCCGCAAGACAACGCTGAGGTGAGCAACCTTAAGTTCGGCCCTACAAGAACGGCGGCAAGAAATGATGCCGCCCATGTCGCGGGGCAGCAGGACGACCCAACATGTCGAGCACGACTTATTCTCCAGATCAGTATCTACAATCGACACGGAAGCAACTTCGCCCGACCCTGGTCACCCACTCCGCCAGCCGGATTGCTCGGATGCTGGCGGATGCGGCCGTGCCCGTGTCTGTACTGGCGGTGGTGTTCCTGATGCACACTTCGGGAGTGCTCTCCTCCCCGCTTGAACCGCTGGAGATGGATCTCAAGCTCAAGTCTGTAATCTTTCTGGTTCTGACCGTCCTTTCCTGGTGGGGCATCTTCCGGGCCTTTGGCCTGTACGACTACGAAAAGATCGTGAGCCATTGGTACGAAGCCCGCTCCGTTGCCCTCGCGTCGTCACTATGTTGCGGTGTCTATTTTGTTCTGTGGCCGGATGCCATTGTTTCCAGCCGTCGCCCCAATTTCATTGTGCTGTCGTGGCTGCTGACGGTAACGGCTGCTCTAACGGTCCGTTTCCTGCTCAAGGTATATGAGGCCGAGATCTCGCCGCGCCTGGCCAGTAAGCGCAGCATTTTGATCGTGGGCACAGGTCGGTTTGCGTTGCAGCTTTACGAGGCCGTGCTTGGCCAACGCAATTGGCGCGTGGTGGGATTTGTCCGCTGTAACGATGAGCCATGTCCAGACTGGGCCAGCGGAATGTTGCTCGGACCACTGGCTGACCTAGAAAAACTTCTCATGCTCGGTGCGATCGATGAGGTCTCGGTGGCGCTGCCTGTCAGTTCCGACTACCAGCGTATTCAGGAAGTGATCGCGGTCTGCGAGAAAGTTGGGGTGGATGTCCGGCATTTTTCCAACTCCTTTGAGTACCGACTCGCCAGGCCGAAATGTGATGGCACCTCCGATGTGTCCGGCATTCTGCTGAAGACGGTCCACTATGACAGCTACTGCCAGCTGGTAAAACGTGCCATTGACATTGTGGCGGCAACCTTCGGCCTCGTCCTGCTCTCGCCGCTCTTCATCCTCACGGCTTTAGGCATCGCACTGACCAGCCCGGGCCCGGTCCTTTTCGAACAGGAGCGTTACGGCCTGCAAAAACGTCGTTTTACGATGCTGAAGTTTCGCACCATGTGCGCCGACGCCGAAAATCTCCAACTTGATCTGGAGCACATGAATGAAGCCTCAGGCCCCATCTTCAAAATCAAGAACGATCCTCGAATTACTCCCCTCGGCAAATTTTTGCGCAAGAGTTCAATCGACGAATTGCCGCAGCTGTACAACGTGCTCTGCGGAGAGATGTCCCTGGTGGGTCCGCGGCCGATGTCGGTTCGCGATGTGTCGCGATTTTCAGAAGCCTGGCTCATGCGTCGCTTCAGTGTGAAACCGGGCATCACCGGCCTCTGGCAGATCAGTGGGCGGAGCAATACCAGCTTCGACCACTGGGTCCAAATGGACTTGCAGTATATCGATTGCTGGTCCCTTGGACTTGATTTGGAGATCTTGCTGAAGACTGTCCCGGCTGTATTGAGAGGCACAGGCGCAGTCTGAAAGTCGCCGGTCAGATAAGTTGGGACGGAAAACTATGAATAGACTCAAGGTCGCGATTGTCCATGACTATTTTGTGCAGTGCGGCGGTGCGGAGCGCGTGGCTTCGGCACTGGCCTCGCTGTTTCCCGAGGCCGCGGTCTTCAGTACGGTGGCCTTACCCGATCGGCTGCCGCCTGCCATGAAGAACACGAAAATCACGACCACCTGGATGCAGAACCTGCCGGCAATGCGGCGCTACTACCGGCACTACTTCCTTTTATATCCGATGGCGGTTGAGGCACTGAACCTGGATGAGTTCGACCTGATCATCAGCAGTTCCTCCGGATACGCCAAAGGAGTCAAACGCAATAGCCGCGCCATCCACATCTGTTATTGCCACACTCCCATGCGCTGGGTGTGGAACAGCGCAAGCTATCTGAAGTCGCACGAGCACAACCCGCTGGCCCGCCGCATGCTGTCGGTTGCGCTCGGTCTTCTGGAGAGGTGGGACCGGCGCGCAGCGCAGCGTCCCGACTACTACATTGCGAATTCCAAAGCTGTAGCGAAACGCATTGAGACTATTTACCAACGCCCGGCCAAAGTCATCCCTCCGCCCATCGACGTCGATCGCTTCGAACCTTCACTGGAGGACGGCGGGTACTATCTCATTCTCTCCCGGCTGGTCCGTTACAAGCGCATCGATCTGGCGGTCTCCGCCTGCACCCAGCTCGGCAAGAAACTGGTGGTCGTCGGAGAGGGGCCGGAGCTCCCGCGTCTCCGTGCCATCGCGGGTCCGACAGTCAAGTTTCTCCAGAGACAACCGGATAGCGTGGTGAATCACCATGCCAGCCGTTGTAAAGCGTTAATCTTTCCTGGCGAAGAGGACTTCGGAATGGCGCCGCTCGAGGTGAACGCCGCCGGACGTCCCGTGATCGCATTTCGGGCGGGCGGGGCCCTGGAAACCGTGGTGGAAGGTGAAACCGGGCTATTTTTTGACGAACCGACGACCATGGCCCTGTGCCAGGCGATCTGCCGTTTCGAACAGCAGCGCTGGGACTCCACCGCGATCAGGGCCCATGCCATGCGCTTTAACGGCACAGTCTTTGCTTCCCGCATTCGGGACTTCGTAGCTTCTGTCTCCTAGACGATTAAACAACCCACTTGCAGATTCGTCATTGCGTTCTCATGTCTCCCTCCCCCGCATGTCATATGCGCAGTGTTTTCTGCCAGAGTTAGAGGAGTTCTCCGCTAATGGCAATCTTTCCTGCCTCCTCAGTGCTCCAAGAGACAAACACCCTGCCGCGACTTCACCCGCCCCAGCCGGGCGCTGTTCGCGCTTCAACCGGCGCTTACGGGAGGCGCATCCATGCCCGCGCGACATTCCGTTCGGCAGAAACCAACGCGATTCGCCGGTTCGCGACTCGCGCGACCCTGAGCACACTCGTCGTATTTGTCTGTTTTGTGTCTCCAGCATGGGGGCAGGAGAGCAGTCAAGGCCAGTGGAGCACCATCACGTCGTACCAGATTCCGATCAACCCGATTCACGTGACGCTGTTGAATACCGGAAACATTCTGGTCGTCGCCGGATCAGGTAACTGTGCTCCTTTTCAAGCAGGCTGCCCCGCGGGACCTCCGTACGGTCCGGCCAATGGCTCTGGAGTATTGCTGCTCGATCCCCGCACCGGCAACATCACCCAGTTTTCTCTTCCCTGGGACATGTTTTGCAATGGCATGGTCACGCTGCCGGATGGGCGGGCCTTCATCAACGGCGGCACCATCCACTATGACCCGTTCTTCGGCGCCCCCAATACCACTATTTTCGACCCGGCATCGAATGGGTTTACCGACGCGCCGGATATGGCGCACGGCCGATGGTATCCCACGGTCCTGACTCTGAGCGATGGCCGCATGATGACATTCTCAGGCATCGATGAGACCGGCCGTACCAATACGGCTGTCGAGATCTATACGCCTGGGCAAGGTTGGAGTCCGGAGTATGTTGCGCCCTGGGTCCCGGACCTCTATCCCCGGCTTCATCTCTTGCCGAACGGAAAGGTCTTTTATGCGGGCGCCATTCCCACCTCCGCCATGTTTGATCCCTCGACCCATACCTGGACCACGGGAATCGCGAACGCAAACTATGCCGGCATTCGCCAGTATGGCTCTTCGGTATTGCTGCCTCTGCTGCCCGCCAACAATTACGACCCGAAAGTGATCATTCTGGGTGGAGGAGACCCGTCGACCGCCACCACTGAGACCATTGACCTGGGTACGAACCCGCCGGTCTGGGAGTGGGGTCCGGAGATGTCACAGCCGCGAATCGAAATGAACGCAGTGATTCTCCCCAACCAGAAAGTACTGGCCCTGGGCGGCTCGTATCGAGATGAGAACGCCGCCTCCGCCAGCCTGAATGCAGATCTTTACGATCCCGCGGCGAACACTTTCTCCTCCGCGGGAGCGAATGCCCTGCCCCGGCTCTATCATTCCGTGGCCCTGCTTCTGCCCGATGCTACGGTGTGGGTCGCCGGCAGCAATCCCGCTCGGGGCACTTACGAACCTAGAGTAGAAATTTACAAGCCCTCCTACCTTTTCAATGCCAACAATCAGCAGGTGCCTCAGCCCACGATCACTAGTGCACCGACGGGCATTGCCTATGGTCAAGCGTTCACGGTGCAGACCAATGCTTCCGGCGTCTCATCGGTGGCTCTCATTCGCGCCGCTTCATCCACCCATGCTTTCGGTATGGATCAGCGCATGGTAGGACTGGTCTTCACCGCGACCGGATTGGGCGGTGGAACCAGCCTGAATGTTACCGCCCCCCCCAACGGCAACATCGCGCCTCCCGGGTACTACATGCTTTTTGTCCTGGATGCCGCAGGTGTGCCTTCGATCGCAAAAATGGTTCACGTAGGTCCCCTCAGCCAGGACTTTTCGGTCACAGCCTCGCCCTACACCACGACGGTATTTCCTGGCGGCAGCACACAATATACGGTGAGTTTGCACCCCTTGGGTGCATTCAATGGAACGGTTGCCCTAAGCGCAGCCGGGTTGCCCGCGGGCGCGACGGCGACATTCGATCCGGGTTCACTGACGGGTTCCGGATCTTCGACGCTAACCATAACCTCAGATACCTCAACTCCGCCTGGCACCTATCCATTAACCATCCAGGGCACGAGTGGTCAAACTCACGCCGACAAGGTCATGCTTGTCGTAGCCACGACTGCAGCCACGCCGACATTCAACCCGGCGCCTGGGAGCTACAGTGGAGGAGTTACAGTGGCGCTGTCCGATGCCACGCAGGGGGCCATCATTCATTGCACCACTGACGGATCGACCCCGACTGCGGCTTCTCCCGTCTGTACGTCGGTGGCCGTTTTGTCCACTACCACCATCAAGGCGATCGCAGTGGCCAGCGGATTGAACAACAGTGTGGTGGCAACCGGCGCCTACACGATCGTTTCCGCGACCCAGCCCATCACCTATGGCAATGGTTTTACTGCCGCCGGCATGCAACTGAACGGCAGCGCGGTGCTCAACGGAACCCGGCTGCGCTTGACCGGCGCTCCAGGGCAGGCGGGCAGCGCGTTTTTCACCGCCGCGGTCAATGTGCAGAGTTTCACCACCAGCTTCAGCATCCAGTTGACCACGCCGACTGCGGACGGCATGGCATTTGTCATTCAGAACTCGGGATTGACTGCGCTGGGGTCCGCGGGTGGCGGCCTGGGTTTTAGCGGTATCCCGAACAGCCTGGCGGTGAAGTTCGATCTCTACGACAATCAGGGCGAAGGCAACAATTCCACCGGGCTCTACACCGCAGGGGCCGCCCCCTCCACTCCCGCCATCGACCTGACACCTTCGGGAGTGAACCTGCACAGTGGCAACATTTTCAATGTGCAACTGGTCTATAACGGAACCAAACTGACCATGACCATCACGGATGCGAGTCATCCGGCCCAGACCTTCACCACCAGTTGGACGGTGAATATCCCAGCTTCGGTCGCCGGTAACATTGCCTTGGTGGGCTTTACTGGCGGCACCGGCGGCGGTAGCGCCACTCAGGAAATTCTCAATTGGACTTACGGCACGCAGACGAATCCGGTACCGACAGTTACGAGCGTCGCACCCACGTCCGGCACGGCCGCGGGCGGAACGCCGATTACCGTCACCGGCACCGGCTTCCTGGCAGGAGCCACAGTCAACCTCGGGGGCACGGCAGCCACCTACGTCGTAGT
>Ga0335085_10004143_pt1 | contig 24257 bp, 24 predicted proteins | sample Lox_Sample_45_FD_206712 | JGI IMG/M metagenome (GOLD analysis project Ga0335085, IMG submission 206712) | Soil microbial communities from Loxahatchee National Wildlife Refuge, Florida, United States - Lox_Sample_4.5 | ecosystem: Environmental > Terrestrial > Soil > Wetlands | place: USA...
GACGAACTCGTCGGTGACGCCGGCGTCGTAGCTGGCGCGGACCGCGGCGACCGGGTCGGCCGCGTGCGGGCCCTCGCCGAGGACGATCGCGTCCAGCGCCAGCTCGGTCCGCTCCCAGCGCTTGTCGCGGTCCATCGCGTAGTAGCGGCCGGCGACGGTAGCGATCCGGTCGGCCGGCAGCTCCGTGAGGTCGTCGGCCGCCGAGTGCGGCGAGACGTCGCGGCCGTCGGTGAACGCGTCGATCCACGTCCGGTCGGCCATCCCCTCCCGCCCGGCGAGCTCGAGCAGCGCCTTCAGGTGCTCGATGTGCGAGTGGACGCCGCCGTGGGAGACGAGGCCGAGCAGGTGGACGTCGCCGCCCCGCTCCTTCGCGCGGCGGAACGCCGACACGAGCGCCTCGTTCTCGAACAGCGAGCCGTCGCGGACGGCGCGGTTGACGCGCTGGAAGTCCTGGTCGAGCACGCGGCCGGAGCCGATGGTCAGGTGCCCGACCTCCGAGTTGCCCATCTGCCCCGCCGGCAGGCCGACCGCCTCGCCGGAGGCGACGAGCGTCGTGTGCGGGTACTCGCGCATCAGCCGGTCGAACACCGGCGTCTCGGCGAGCTCGACCGCGTTGCCCGGCCCGGGCGGCGCGATCCCCCACCCGTCGAGGATGACGAGCGCGACGAGCGGGAACGTCGTCATCTCGCCGCCGCGGCGGATGCCGCGAGCTCGCAGATCCCTGCGAACGACTGGACGAGGAGCGAGGCGCCGCCGACGAGCGCGCCGTCGACGTCGGGCTCCGAGAACAGCTCGCCGACGTTCTCCGGCTTCGCGGAGCCGCCGTAGAGGACCGGCAGGTCGAGCACGGACTTGACGATCGCGTGCGCCTCCTGCGCCATCGCCGGCGTCGCCGTCAGGCCGGTGCCGATCGCCCACACGGGCTCGTACGCGATCACGAGCCGCTCGTGCGAGCCGCAGACGGCGGCGATCGCGCCCGTCTGCACGCGCAGCACCGTCTCCGTGTCGCCCGCGTCGCGCTCCTCCCGCGTCTCGCCGACGCACGCGATCACGCGGAGCCCGGCGTCGAGCGCCGCCTTCGCGCGGCGCGCGACGTCCTCGTCCGTCTCGCCGAAGTACTGTCGCCGCTCCGAGTGGCCGACGATCGAGCCGGTGACGCCGAGGGCCGAGAGCATCGGCGCGGAGATCTCGCCGGTGAACGCGCCCTCGGGCTCCCAGTGGACGTTCTGCGCGAAGGTCGTGAGCCCGGCCCCGACGCAGGCGGCAAGCCGGACGTACGGCGGGCAGACGATCGCCTCGGCGCCCTCGATCCCGGCGAGCCGCCCGGCGAGCTCGGCCGGGTCCGGCCCCGGGTACATCTTCCAGTTCCCGGCGACGATCATGCGGGCGACCCCACCGCGGACGGGATCGCCGCGACCCCGGGCAGCTCCTTGCCCTCGAGCAGCTCGAGGCTGGCGCCGCCGCCGGTCGAGACCCACGAGATGCGGTCGGCGAGGCCGAGCTCGTTCAGCGCGCGCACGGAGTCGGCGCCGCCGACGACCGAGAACGCCGTTTCGTTCGCCGCGACCGCCTCGGCCACCACCTTCGTCCCCTCGGCGAACCGCGGCCACTCGAACACGCCCATCGGCCCGTTCCAGAAGATCGTCCGCGCCGCCGCGATCCGCGCCGCGAATGCGCGCCTCGTGTCCGGCCCGATGTCGAGCCCGAGCCAGCCCTCGGGCAGCCCGTCGAACGGGAACTCGCCCGCCTTCGCGTCCTCGGCGAACTCCTCGGCGCCGATCACGTCGACCGGCAGCTCGACCGGGAACGCCAGCGGGTTGTCGGAGCGCACCTCCTCGGCCATCTTCCCGCCGATCAGCACCGCGTCGGCGCGGTCGCCGAGATGCTGCAGCACGCCGAGCTTGTCCTCGACCTTCGCGCCGCCCGAGATCAGCACGAACGGGCGCTCGATCTCGCCGAGCAGCTTCGACAGGTGCTCCAGCTCGGCCTCGAGCAGGAAGCCCGCGTACGCCGGCAGGAGCCGCGCGACGCCCTCGGTCGACGAGTGCGCGCGGTGCGCCGACCCGAACGCGTCGTCGACGTAGAGATCGCAGCCCTCCGCGAGCTCGCGCGCGTAGGCCGGATCGTTCTTCGTCTCGCCCGGGTTGAACCGCGTGTTCTCGAGCACGTGGATCCGCTCGTCGGGAAGCAGCTCGCGGAGCCGCTCCTCGACCGGCCGCATCGCGTACTTCGCGCGGTCCTCGTCGGTCTTCGGCCGCCCCAGGTGCGAGCAGACGCGGACGTCGACCGCGCCGTTGTCGAGCAGGTACCGGAGCGTCGGCAACGACGCGCGGATGCGCGTGTCGTCCGCGACCTTGCCGTCCTTCAGCGGGACGTTCAGGTCGGCCCGGACCAGGATCGTCTTGCCCACGACGTCGGCGTCGCGGACGGAGCGCGGCATGCGCATCTCCGAACCTCCTCTCTAGGCCGCGACCGCTGCGGGCAGGGTCTCGGCGATCTTCTCCACGAGGTCGACGAGCCGGCAGCTGTAGCCCCACTCGTTGTCGTACCAGCTGAAGACCTTGACGAGGTTCCCGTTCGCCATCGTCAGATCGCTGTCGAAGATCGACGAGAACGGCGAGTGGACGATGTCGCTCGACACGAGCGGCTCGTCCGTGTACGCGAGGATCCCCTCGAGGTCGCCTGTGTCCGCCTTCGAGTGGAACAGCGCGTTCACCTCGTCGACGCTCGGCTCGGCCGCGACCTGGACGGCGAAGTCGACGATCGAGCCGTCCGGAACCGGCGCCCGCATCGACATGCCGTCGATCTTGCCCTTGAGGTCGGGCAGGACGATCCCGATCGCCCGGGCGGCACCCGTCGAGGTCGGGATCAGGTTGATCGCCGCCGCGCGCGCCCGCCGCAGGTCCTTGTGCGGCAGGTCGAGCGTGCGCTGGTCGTTCGTGTACGCATGGATCGTCGTCATGAACCCGCGCTCGATCGTGTACGCCTCGTGCAGCACCTTCGCGACCGGCGCGATGCAGTTCGTCGTGCAGGAGGCGTTCGAGATGATGTTGTGCTGCTCGGGGTCGTACTCGCGGTCGTTGACGCCGAGGACGAGCGTGATGTCGGGGTCGGTCGCCGGCGCGGAGATCACGACCTTCCTCGCGCCCGCGTCGAGGTGCTTCTGCGCTCCCTCGCGCTTGTTGAAGATCCCCGTCGATTCGAGCGCGACGTCGACGCCGAGGTCGGCCCACGGCAGGTCGGCCGGATCCTTCTCGGTGAAGAACTTGATCTCGTGCCCGCCGACGCGGATGAAGCCGTCCCCGGCCTCGACCGTCTCGCCGAGCGTCCCGAGCACCGAATCGTGCTTCAGGAGGTGCGCCATCGTCTTCGTGTCGCCGATGTCGTTCGCGGCCACGATCTCGAACTCACCGCCGCGCTCCAGCTGGGCGCGGAGGAAGTTGCGGCCGATCCTCCCGAACCCGTTGATCCCGACCCTGATCTTGTTCGCCATCGCTGTCAGACCTTTCCGTTAATCGATTGACCGCCCTCGAGTCTATCGGGGCGGTCCGGGCGGAAAATCGGCACAACACCGTATGTTGACCGGGTTTTCCCGTGGCGAGGCGGGCCGGAGGGGAAGCTCCGAGGACGACCCTCCCCTCCGGTTCAACCACACCCGAGACCGTGGCGACGGACGGGGTCTGAATCCGCCGCCGGACGAGCGCGGACCCGCCGTGGCGAGTATGACTCAGTGGTCGCAAAGCGCGCTAGGCGAGTTGCAAATGGTACGAGCGCGGCTCAGCGCTCGGCGAGCGCCTGCAGGCGCCGCAGCCGCCGGTAGGCCGCCGCCTTCGTCGCGGGCGGCCTGCACCGGCTCGCGAGCTCGGCGATCGAGAGCGTCGGATGGCGGAGGCGCAGCTCGGCGACCTCGCGCAGCTCGGGCGAGAGATCGTCGAGCGCCCCGTCCTCCTCGAGCCGGCGCACCGCCTCGAGCTGCGCGTGCGCGGCGCGGCTCGTCCGGACGAGGTTCGCGTGGTCGGCGTTTGCGAGCCGGTTGGCGTCGGCGCGCGTCGCCGCGACGATCGACCGCTCCTCCAGCGCGAGCACGACGTCGACGGCGCCGGCGGCGACGAGCACGTCCGCGATCGCCTCCGTCCCCTTCGCGTACGCGACGGCGTGGCGGCCGCGGTCGAGCACGTGCAGGTGCGCCCCCTCGCGCTCGGCCACGTCGGCGAGGAAGCAGGCGCCCTCGATCTCGGCGGTGCGGACCTCGAGATGCGGGTTGCGGGGGCCGCTCAGCGAGCCGGCGCCCATGAGCGCGCCGCGGAGATAGGAGCGGCGGCAGCAGTGGCGCGCGAGCACGCGGCGCGCCGGGCGGTCGACGGGCCGGTGCGAGGCGTCGAGGACGCCGGAGCGGTGCAGCGTCTCGTACGCGCGCGGCGTGCCCTCGACGTGGAGCTGATAGCGGGTGGCGCGGTCGAACGCGGCGCGCTGGTACGTGCGGATCTCGGAGTCGACGTCGAGCGAGCGCAGGAGCGCGAACGCGCGGCGCGCGACCGCGGAGCTCGCAAGGTCGAGATGCACGTCGACCGCGCCGCGGCCACGCAGGTGTGCGCTGCCGGCGACGTGGAAGAGGCCGGAGAGCTCGGCGAGGCGGTCGCACTCCTGCTCCGGCGCGATCGCGGCGAGCTCGTCGCGGAGGTCCTCAGAGAGCAAGCTCGCACCTCTCGAGCGCGAGCAGCCGACGCTTGTACGCGAGGCCGAGCGACCCGTACGAGCCGAGCCCGCCGGCCGAGACGACCCGGTGGCAGGGCACGAACAGGCCGAGCCGGTTGCGGGCGCAGAACGTGCCGGCCGCGCGCGCCGCGCCGGGCGAGCCGGCGAGCGCGGCGAGCTCGCCGTAGGTGACGACCTCGCCGCGCGGCACCTCGCGGAGCGCGAGCGCGCACCGCACGAGAAACGGCGTCTCGTACTCGAGGTCGACGGGCACGTCGGCGAGCCCGACCTCCTCGCCCGCGAAGTAGCGCAGCAGCCGCCGTACGAGCTCCGCGACGAAGTCTCCACTCCGGCGTTCGCTTTCCGGGTCCACACTTCTCCTCGGACCCCCCGGGTGGGTGGGGGTTTGGGATGGGGCCTGGGAGGTGTCCCGCCCCCGCACCGGCCGGGGCCACGGGAGCTCGTGCCACAGCACGACGCCGTCCTCGACCCACAGCTCCCCCACGCCCCAGCCGTCGGCTTCGTAGGCCACGTGCGTCACAGCCATGGCCTCCATCCTAGAATCGCCCCATGAGCACCCACGCCATCTTCCGCCCGCCCGAGCCGCACAACGAGCCCGTCCGCTCCTACGCGCCGGGCACGCCCGAGCGCGACGGACTCCGCCGCCGTCTGGCCGAGCTCCAGTCGCAGCAGCTCGACATCCCGCTCCTGATCGGCGCCGAGGAGGTGCGCACCGGCGACACCTTCGACGCCGTCGAGCCGCACAACCGCCACCACGTCCTCGCCACCGTCCACAAGGGCGGTGCGGCCGAGGTCGAGCGCGCGGTCGCCGCCGCCGTCGACGCCTGGCACGACTGGTCGCGGACGCCGTGGGAGGAGCGCGCCGCCGTGCTCCTGCGCGCGTCGGAGCTGCTCGCCGGCCCGTGGCGGTCGACGCTGAACGCGGCGACGATGCTCGGCCAGTCGAAGACCGCGCACCAGGCCGAGATCGACTCGGCCTGCGAGGTGATCGACTTCTGGCGGTTCAACGTCGCCTACATGACGCGGATCTACGAGGAGCAGCCCGTCTCCTCGCCCGGCGTCTGGAACCGGATCGAGTACCGCCCGCTCGAGGGCTTCGTCTTCGCGGTGACGCCGTTCAACTTCACCGCGATCGCCGCGAACCTGCCGACCTCCGCGGCGCTGATGGGGAACACCGTCGTCTGGAAGCCCGCGTCGACGGCGGCGTACTCGGCGTGGTGGCTCGTGAAGCTCTACGAGGAGGCGGGCCTGCCGCCGGGCGTGATCAACCTCGTCTACGGGTCGGGCTCACAGGTCGGCGACCCCGCTCTCGCGAGCCCCGAGCTCGCGGGCATCCACTTCACCGGCTCGACCGAGGTCTTCAACGGGATGTGGAGCACGGTCGCGTCGAACCTCGGCCGCTACCGCAACTACCCGCGCATCGTCGGGGAGACGGGCGGCAAGGACTTCATCGTCGCGCACCCCTCCGCGGACGTCGACGCGGTCGCGACGGCGATCGTCCGTGGCTCGTTCGAGTACCAGGGCCAGAAGTGCTCGGCCGCGTCGCGCGTGTTCGCGCCGTCGAACCTCTGGCCGGAGCTGCGCGAGCGGCTCGTCGACCAGATCGGGACGATCCGCATGGGCGACGTCGCCGACTTCTCGAACTTCATGGGCGCCGTGATCGACAAGGGCTCGTTCGCAACGCAGAAGGCCGCGATCGACGAGGCGAGGGCGTCCGGCGGGACGGCGTCGGTCCTCGTCGGCGGCGGCACGGACGACTCCGAGGGCTTCTTCGTGCAGCCGACGGTGATCGAGACGAGCGACCCCGGCTTCCGGACGATGCGCGAGGAGCTGTTCGGCCCGGTCGTGACGGCGTTCGTCTACGAGGAGAAGCGCTACGGCGACACGCTCGACCTCATCGACCGCGGCGCGCCGTACGGGCTCACCGGCGCCGTGTTCGCGCGCGAGCGCTCGGCGGTCGAGACCGCGGCGGAGAAGCTCCGCTACGCGGCGGGCAACTTCTACGTCAACGACAAGCCGACCGGCGCGGTCGTCGGGCAGCAGCCGTTCGGCGGGGCGCGCGCGTCGGGGACGAACGACAAGGCGGGCTCGATGTGGAACCTGATCCGCTGGGTCTCGCCGCGCACGATCAAGGAGACGTTCGTCCCGCCGACCGACTACCGCTACCCGTTCCTCGAGCCGGACGGGCTCTAGCCCACGGAGTCCGTCAGCGCGCCGAACGCCGTCTTGCGGCGCTCGACGACGACGATCGCGGCGACCCCGAGCAGCGCCGGCAGCGCGAGCACGATCCCGGCCACGCGGACGCCGAACGCCTGCGCGAGCGCGCCGTCGACGAGGCTCGCCACCGGCCGGAGCCCGAGGAAGGCGACGCTCCAGAGCGCCATCATCCGCCCCCGCTGGTGCTCCTCGACGCCGAGCTGCAGCCGGCTCGTCGCCGACGTGTTCGACGCGAGGTAGCCGAAGCCGGCGACGACGAGGATCCCGAGCGCGACCGGGAACTCCCGCACGAGGCAGAACCCGACCAGCCCGAACCCGAGCAGGGCGAGCGTCGTCGCCATCCGCCGTCGCGAGCCGACGACGCGTCCCGCGAGGACGAACGCCGCCGCCACCGCCCCCGTGCCGAACGCTCCGACGATGAAGCCCCCGTACCAGTCCGGCCGGTCGAACGCGTGCGCGAACGCCGGCGCCTCCGTGTTGATCGGGTCCGACGCGAAGCCGACCGCCGTGACGATGAGCAGCGACGCGACGAGCGCGGGCCGCACGCGCAGCAGGCGCAGGCTGTCCCGCAACCGCGAGTCCGCGCGCGCGACGTGCGGCCGCACCGCCGGGTTCACGACGAGGACGCCGACGACGAGCGCGAGATACGAGACCGAGTTGATCGCGAACGCGGCGGCGATGCCGAGCGTCGACACCGCGACCCCGCCGAGAACCGGCCCGACCGCGCGCGCAAGGTTGTACGTCATCGAGTTCAGACCGACCGCCGTCCCGAGCTCCTCGCGCGGGACGAGGCCGCCGATCAGCGAGAACGCCGCCGGCGTCGCGAACGCCGTCACGACCCCGAGCCCGACCGCGCAGAGCATCACGACCCAGACGCGCGCGAGCCCGGCCCACGTCAGCGCCGCGAGCAGAGCCGTCAGCGCCGTCGCGACGAGCTGCGTGGCAAGCAGCAGCCGCCTCCGGTCGAACCGGTCGGCGGCGCTCCCGGTCCACGGGACGAGCAGCAGCACCGGCACGAAGTTCGAGAACGCGAGCACGCCCAGCAGAAGCGGCGAGTGCGTCGCCCGCCAGATGAACAGCGCGGCCGCGAGGTTCTGGAACCAGGTGCCGGTCGCGGACGCCGCGTTGCCGAAGAAGAACGGCCCGAAGTTGCGGCTGCGGATCAGCCGCAGCGCGGCGCGCGGCCCGGTCTCGACGCGCGGCTCTATGCCCGTCCCGCCTTGTGCAGCTGCGCGTAGATCCGCCGCGCCGTCGCCGGCGGCACTCCGGGCACGCCCTCGAGCTCCTCCGGCGTCGCCGCGAGCATCTCCTCGACCGAGCCGAAGTGGTTCAGCAGCGCGCGCCGCCGTGCCGGGCCGACGCCGTCCAGGTCGTCGAAGATCGACTCGAACCCACGCGCCTCGCGCCGCTGGCGGTGGAAGCCGACGGCGAAGCGGTGCGCCTCGTCGCGGATCCGCTGCAGCAGCTGCAGCCCGGCCGAATGCCGCGACAGCACGATCGGGTCGGGCCGCCCCGGCACGAAGACCTCCTCGATCCGCTTCGCGAGCGCGATCACCGCGACGCGCGGCAGGTCGTACGCCTTCATCGCCTCGAGCGCCGCGCCGAGCTGGCCCTTGCCGCCGTCGATCACGACGAGGTTCGGCGCCGACGCGAACGACGGGTCGTGGGACTCTCCCGTGCCGTCCGACAAGCGCGCGAACCGGCGCGAGATCATCTCGGCCATCGCGGCGAAGTCGTCCATCCCCTCCTGCCCGCGGATCGTGTACTTGCGGTAGTGCGCGTTCTTCGGGAGCGCGTCCTGGAACACGACCATCGAGCCGACGGTGTCCTGGCCCATCGCCGTCGAGACGTCGTAGCACTCGATCCGGATCGGCAGCGACTCGAGGTTCAGCGCCTCGCGCAGCTCCTCCAGCGCCTCGATCCGGCGCAGCCGCTTCTGCTCGGTCTGCGCCTGCTCGGTGACGAGCGCGTGCTGCGCGTTCTCGTCGGCGAGCTGCTGCAGCCGCCGCTTCTCGCCGCGCTCGGCCACGCGCACCTCGACGCGGGCGCCGCGCCGCTCCGAGAGGAACTCCGCGAGCGCCGAGAGGTCGCCCGCGTCGCGCGGGACGACGATCTGCGGCGGCACCATCGGCGCGCTGCCGTAGTACTCGAGGCAGAACGACTCGAGGATCGTCGTCACGTCCTGCCCGGCGACGTTCTCGAGATGGAACGAGTGCCGGTCGACCATCTTGCCGCCGCGCAGCGGGAAGATCTGGACGACGGCGCGGTCGCCGTCGGCGGCGAACCCGACCACGTCGGCGGTGCCGACCGAGTGGCGGTCGGCCGCCTGCCGCTCGACGAGATGCTGCACCGCGAACAGCCGGTTGCGGTAGCGCGCCGCGTCCTCGAACCGCTCCTGCGCCGCCGCCTCGTGCATCTTCCGCTCGAGCTCCCGCTGGATCGGCTTCACGTCGCCGGAGAGGAACTCGATCACCGAGTCGATGATCGCGCCGTAGTCCTCCTTCGAGACGTAGCCGACGCACGGTGCCAGGCACCGGTCGATGTGGTAGTCGAGGCACGGGATCCCGGAGTGGCGGCCCGGCTTCGGGCCCTCGCACGGGCGGTACGGGAAGACCCGGTTCAGCACGTCGAGGGTCTCGCGCACCTTCTTCGCGTTCGCGTACGGGCCGAAGTAGACGACGCCGGGCCGGTGCCGCTCGCGCGTGAACATGACCCGCGGGAACTCGTCCTCGACGGTCACGGCGATGTACGGGAACGACTTGTCGTCGCGCAGACGCACGTTGAACGGCGGCCGGTGCCGCTTGACGAGGTTCTGCTCCAGGTGGAGCGCCTCGACCTCCGTCCCCGTGACGATCACCTCGACGTCGGCGACGCGGCCCGGCAGCTGCTGGATCTGGGCGCGGCCGTCGCCGCCGCGCTGGAAGTACGAGCGGACGCGCGGGCGCAGCGACTTCGCCTTGCCGACGTAGAGGATCTCGCCGCTGTCGTCCCGGAACAGGTAGACGCCCGGCTTCGCGGGAAGCGTCTTGAGCTGTTCCTCCACCCGATCCGTCACGGCCATGGCTACCGTAGCCGAGCCTATGTTCGGCACGAAGGGACGGCTCCTTGCGGCGCTCACCGCCGCCCTCGCGCTCGCTCCGGCCGCGCACGCGGGCGGCCCGGGGCTGGTGATCGGCGCCACCGAGGACGCGGTGCGCTCGCCGACGCTCGTCCAGGCGAAGGCGCAGATGGATCTCGTCGCGCTCGCCGGCTTCCGCGGCGTCCGGATCACGCAGGTCTGGAAGCCCGGCGAGACGGCGGTCTCGAGCGCGGACAAGACGATCCTCCAGAACGTCGCCGCGGCGGCGAAGCTCGACGGGATCGAGGTGCTGACGAGCGTGATGAACGCCGGCAGCGCGACGACGCCGCTGAGCACGCAGGACCAGTCCGACTTCGCCGCGTACGCGGCCTCCGTCGTCACCGCCGTCCCGACGCTGCGGACGATCATCGTCGGCAACGAGCCGAACCTGAACCGCTACTGGCTCCCGCAGTTCAACGCCGACGGCAGCGACGCGGCGGCGCCCGCATACGAGAGCCTGCTGGCGCAGACGTACGACGCGATCAAGGCGGCCGACCCCGGCGTCGAGGTCTTCGGCGGCGCCGTCTCCCCGCGCGGGAGCGACAACCCGCTCCTGACGGTGCGGCCGACCCACTCCCCGACGGGGTTCATCCGCGACATGGGCGCTGCGTACCGCGCGAGCGGCCGCACGACGCCGATCATGGACGGCCTCGCGCTCCACCCGTACGAGGACAACTCGAGCGTCGCCCCGTTCCTCGGGACGCATCCGAACTCGACGACGATCGCCCTCGCCGACTACCAGAAGCTCGTCACGGTGCTCGGACAGGCGTTCGACGGCACGGCGCAGGCCGGCTCGACGCTGCCGATCGTCTACGACGAGTTCGGCGTCGAGTCGCAGATCCCGCCGGCGAAGCAGTCGCTCTACACGGGAACGGAGCCGGCGACGACGAAGCCGGTGACGGAGCAGGTGCAGGCGGAGTACTACCGGCAGGCGATCCAGCTCGCGTTCTGCCAGCCCAACGTCCAGGGCCTCTTCCTCTTCCACGCGTTCGACGAGAAGGCGCTCGCCGGATGGCAGTCCGGTCTCTACTACGCCGACGACACGCCGAAGTCGAGCCTCCCCGCCGTCCGCACGGCGATGGCGCAGTCGCGGCGCGGCGTCGTCGCGCGCTGCCCCGGGATGCGGCTGACCGTTCACCCCGCCGTCGTCCAGCGCGGCGCGAAGGTCACGCTCACGTGCGACCTCGACTGCACGTACGTCGCGCAGCTCTACCGGCTGCCGGGCAAGCTGCTCGCAACGAGCCGCGGCCTCGCGGTCGGCGGGACGCCGACGACGCTGAAGCTCACCGTGCCGACGATCCCGGCGAGCTACCGGCTCCGGCTCACCGCCGTCGCGCCGGTGAACCCGGGGCCGACGACGCTGAGGCTCGTGCCGCTCCGCCCCGGCTAGCATGTCGCCCGTGGAGGGCCAGTACGTCGCCTACACGTTCTACCGCGTCGACCCGGCGTGGCGCCGGCTGCCGGTCGAGGAGCGCCAGGCCGCGAAGGACGCCTTCGCGGACGTCCTCGAGGACTTCGCCGACCGCTTCGACCACCTGCGCGCATACACGACCGCGGGCGTCCGCCCGGAGACGGACTTCTTCCTCTGGAAGATCACCGAGCGGTACGAGGCGCTCGGCGAGCTCGGCGCCGCGCTGAACGGCACGCCGCTCGCCGGCTGGCTCGAGACGCCGTACTCGTACCTCGCGACGACAAAGGCGTCGCAGTACACGAGCGCGCGCAAGGCGCGGAAGATCACGCCGCACGGCCTCCCCTACCTCGTCGTCTACCCGTTCGTGAAGGTGCGCCCGTGGTACGCGCTCTCCGAGGCCGACCGCCAGCGGGCGATGGACGAGCACATGGTGATCGGCCGCGAGGAGTTCCCCGGGATCAGGAACCACACGACGTATTCGTTCGGGATCGACGACCAGGAGTTCATGACCGCGTTCGAGTGCGAGGAGCCGGCGGACTTCATGCACCTGATGCTCCGTCTCCGCGACAGCGAGGCGTCGCGGTACACCGAGCGCGACACGCCGATCTTCGTCGGCCAGCACGTCACGATCCGCGAGGCGCTCGCCGCCCTCGACGGCGCCTCGTCCCGCGTCGAGCTCTAGCTGTAGGTGTGCTGGTCGCGCCAGGTTCGCCACATGGCGAAGCCGCAGCACGCGAGGACGGCGACGAAGGCGATGATCTGGAGCCCGTGCGCGCCGCCGTACCAGTTGACGGCGAGGTCGGCGACGGCGAGGAGCGCCGCGCCGTAGAACACGACCCGCGCGCGGAGCGGCCATTGGGCGATGTCCTCGCGCCGCTCGCGCCACATCAGGAAGATGAAGAACGCGATCGCGAGCAGGAACGCGATCCGGGCGAGGATCAGCAGCGCCGACAGCGTCGCCTCGAGCTGCAGCACGACGACCACGACGACGATCGCGATGATGATCAGGAACCCGCGCAGCGTCGGGTTCATCCGCGAGAAGAAGCTCATGTTCCGGTCATGTAGGCCCGCACGGCGAGCGCTCCTGCCAGCAGGGTAGCCCCGGCGAACCAGGCGAGACGGCGCCGCCGGTCGGCGGGCGCGTAGATCCACGGCGACAGGGCCGCGAGCAGCGCCAGCGTCCCGTACAGGTAGTGGAGCCTGACCGGCGCCCGCTTGTGGTCGGAGAGGAGCAGGAGCCCGAGGCCGACCTGGGCGACGAGGAGCGTCTGCGCCAGCGCGATCAGGTGCGTGACGATCCCGCGCGGCTCGCGGCGGCGGTAGTACGCCCAGCCGGCGGTGATCGCCGCGGCGAAGGTCGCCGCGATCACGAGGAATGCGACGGTGTGGTGCACCGTTACCATCGGTCGGCACCCTAACCGGAGGAGCGATCGTGATCGAAGAAGGACAGCCCGCGCCGGATTTCCAGCTGCCGAGCGACACCGGCGGGACGGTGCGGCTCTCCGAGCTCCGCGGCAAGCCCGTCGTCCTCTACTTCTACCCGAAGGACGACACGCCCGGATGCACGACGCAGGCCTGCGGGATCCGCGACGTCTACGGCGAGTTCGAGCGGGCCGGCGCCGTCGTTCTCGGCGTCTCCCCCGACGACGAGGCCTCGCACGTGAAGTTCAAGGAGAAGTACGGCCTCCCGTTCACGCTCCTCGCCGACGCCGACCACGCGGTGGCCGAGCAGTACGGGGTCTGGGGCGAGAAGAGCTACGCGGGCCGCACGTACATGGGCGTCAACCGGTCGACGTTCGTGATCGCCGCCGACGGCACCGTCGCCAAGGTCATGCACAACGTGAAGCCGGCGACCCACGCCGACGACGTGCTCGCCGCCCTCGGGTCGTAGGGCCGCTGTCTAAATCCCCCGGAAGGGGGAGTCGGCGTACCGCATTCGGGTGGTGCCGAGCGGCGGGCGGACGAGCGAGGATCGACAGAAGGGCGGCCTTCTGCGAATGCACATCTCTGTCAGCGACCCGGCGTACACCGACCGGCTTGCGTCGTTTCTCCGAAGTCTCGGGCAACGGCCGCTCGTGATCGGTCCCGACAGTCTCGAGCTCGAACCCGCGGACGACGACGACTCGCGTGTCGAGCTCGAGATCTATCTTCGCGTCTGGCGGGTGCTGTACCCGGACGCGAACGTCGAGGTCGAGATCGAGGCCTGAGTCCCGCTACGCCGCGGTCGGATACCGGCTCGCGTCGCGCTTCGCGTCCTCCGCGAGCCGGCGCCGGACGCCGTCGATGACCGCGTCGTACTCCGTCAGCTCGGCAGGGGTCGCACCGCGCGCCGCGAGCAGGTCGCGCACGTAGACGAGATCCTGGATGTGCCGGAGGTCGCTCGCGACCTCGCCGTGCGGGTCGTAGGCCTTCTTCATCAGCAGGGTCACGTTCGTGCTGCTCATCGCTGCTCCTTGTGGGAGGGATCGGTGCATGTCGCCGAGCATCGTCGGTCTGTCTATGACCGAGGTGAGAGCCGGGTTCAGGTTTTGTAAGAGCTGGAGGCGATTTGGAGTCCAATGTAAAGCTCTTGCAAAACGCCGACGCGGCGGGTGCCCGGCGGGTTAGGGTGCCTCGCAGAGGGACGGTGGGCCGCAGCCCGTCCCTTCGGAGGAGCCGGACGGGTGCTTGAGCGACAGCTTTCGCCCGCCCGGCTCTTTCCTTTTCCGGTGAGGCGCTAGGCCGTGGCGGTGATGGTGATGCCGCCGCGCGCCTTCTGCGTGAGCGCGACGGTCACGGCGCCCGAGTCGAGCGCGAGCGCAGCGGCGAGGTCGTCGCGGATGCGGACGGCGAGCGCCTCGCAGAACGCGCCCTCGTTCCGGAAGCGCGCGAGGTAGAGCTTCAGCGACTTCGACTCGAGGCAGAGCTCATCTGGCTCGTACACGATCTGCGCGACGTAGTAGTCCGGCTGCCCCGTGACCGGGCAGACCGCGGTCAGCTCGTCGCTCGTCAGCTCGACCTCGACGACGCCGGGATTCGGGAACGTCTCGAGCCCGGCATAGTGCTCGCTGCCCGCGTGCCCGAGCGCGACGAAGTCGGTCGATTTCGGCTCCATGCCGGAGACTCTACGCGGCTACGTCCTCCTGGGCACGCCTCCCGGCGTCGGGTCGTTCGGCGTGATGTACGCGACGACCCGCTGCGTCACGATCGTGATCGCGGCGCCGCTGATCGCCGGAGTCCAGTGCCAGCCGGTGCTCGCGAGCGTGGCGAGGAAGCCGCCGATCGCGACCACCGTCGCCGACCACCACTTCTTCGTCGGCTCCCAGTTCCCCCAGGAGGACGCCGCCGCCGTGGCGGGCGTTGCCGTCGTGCCGTCCGTCATCTCGACCTCCGTGTGCGAGTCGTGGATGCGCGCTTGCGCGTCGTCGTCTTCGTCTTCTGCGCCGTCTTCTTCTTCGGCGTCGCCGTCTTCCGCTTCCGGGACGCTCGCCGCCTGCGCGTCGACCGCCCGATCCGGCCCGTCGTCAGGTCGACCGAGACGGTGTCCTTGACGGCGCCTCCCGAGTGGAAGTCGATCGTGAGCACGCCGTCCGGGCCGCCGAGGTCGACCGTGACGGACAGGTACCCGAACTCGACGATCGGCGGCGCGGCGAGCGTGTACTCGCCCACTGTGATCGGGGCGCGCGGGAGCCCGCCCTGCGGCGTCGTCGCCGAGAAGCCGCCGCTGCCGGCCACGACGTACGGGATCTCGCGGCCGCCGACCGCGCGCGTGAACCGCTGATAGAGGTGCGCGTGGCCGGAGAGGATCGCGTCGGGCCAGAAGCCGGCCGCCTGCGCGGCCGCGTCGATGTCGTTCGCGAGCCCGGTCGTGCCGCCGTGCTTGCTGTCGACGGACACGGGCGGATGGTGACACGCGATCAGCACCGCGCGCTCGCCGGCCTTCCGCGCGGGCGCGAGCCGCTTCAGCTCGGATTTGAGGAAGTCGAGCTGGTCGTCGTTCATCGTCGGGTAGGCGCCGTTCTGGCTCGAGATCACGCCCGGCCCCTCGAGCACGTTCGTGTAGAGGCCGACGATCGAGACGAACGGCGCGTCGAGCGTGAAGTAGACGCCCGGCTGCGTCATCGTCGAGCGCACGAGGTCCCCCGCGTCGGGCGACTGGGCGGGAGCCGCCGCGCGGAAGTTCCGCAGGAACGCCGTCAGGGTCGGCACCTGCGGCACCTCGGTGTTCGGCCCGAACACCATCCCGTCGTGGTTGCCGGGGATCGCGAAGATCGGCCGGTCGTACCCGCGGTACGGCTCGTAGAACTGGTCGTAGTAGTACTGCCCCTCGCCGAAGTCGTAGACGACGTCCCCGAGGTGGAAGAAGAACGCCGGAGCCGACGCGCCGCCGGCCTCGACGTCGGCCGTCATCGCGTCGGCGACGCTCGCCTCGTTCGCGAGCGCCTGCTGCGCGGTCTGGTGGGCGTTCACCTTCGCCGCGCCCGTGTCGCCGACCGAGTGGAACGTGATCGCCTTCGCCGCCTCGATCGGCCCGAGGATGTCCGGCCCCAGGATCGAGTCGAGCGTCATCACCGTCGGCGTCGCCGTCGGCGCGGGCACCGCCTGCAGATCGTTCTGGTGCTGAAGGTAGTACGGCGAGCTGTAGTACTCCTCGCTCGTGTTGTCGACCTGGAACGACGTCTCGTCGGGAGACGGCTGCGGATCGGCGAACAGCCGGCCCCCGACGCCCTGCAGCTTGAGGAACTCCTTCGCCATCGCACTCTCCTCCAAAAGGGTGGAAGGAGCCTGCCCGGCCCGCCCTCGAGGTTGGGATGCGCGCTCCTCCGGCTGACGAGCAGCCTGGCCTCCGCGCGAGGACACGGTCCCCCGGCGGCCGCAGCCAGTCTTCGGCTGCCCGGACGGTCCGGGCAATCCTCGACCACCGCGCCGCCGTCGTCAATACGAGGGACGCCCGTCAAGCCCGGCCGGCGGTTTGCCGACGAATTGCCATGGGGAAGGTCCGGGCAGCGACGATCGCGGCGGTGCTCGCGGCTGCGCCGGCGGCGCAGGCCGCCTCGTGGAAGCCGGTGGGCTCGTCCGTCGACTCGAGGCCGTACGAGTCGATCGCGCAGCTGATGAAGTCCGGGCTCCGCAACGTCCACGGCTTCCGGGTCGCCGCCGGGCCGGCCGGCGCGAAGGTCGGCGGCGAGGTGATGTGCCTCACCGGCGGGATCGACACCCAGAGCTACACGTTCGGCTGGACGGTCGGCCGCACCCGCGTCAAGGTGCTGAAGGCGAGCGGCACGTGCACGGTGGTCGCCGAGGCGACCTTGAGGCGCGGCGGCTCCGTCACCGTCAGCGTCTGGATGCGCTAGCGCATCACGACGGAACCGCCGCGAGACTCTCGGTCTACGTGCAGACCTGGGAGGCGGTGCTCGTCTCCTTGATCACGCCGGCCGGGTTCAGCTTGTAGGCGTACCAGTTGCCGACCTGCGACACCGCGCAGTACGTCGTGGACGTGGGCGCGGGGATGGTCACGCCGGTCGGGACGGCCGTGTCGGTCGGCGCGACCCAGTCGCTCGACGGGATCGCCTGGTCGTAGTTCGTCTTCAGCTCGGTGATCGTCATGCCCGCGTAGCCGCTGTCTGTCGTGGACGCGTCCGGGTCGTTCGGGCCCATCGGGACGTTGTCCGCGTTGTACGACTCGACGCTGGGGATCAGCGAGCGGACGTTCGCCCCGGCCGCCGTCTTGTTCGCGCGGTCCTTGAAGCTCAGATAGGACGGCACGGCGATCGCGAGCAGGATGCCGAGGATGATGATGACGACGAGGAGCTCGATGAGGGTGAAGCCCTCGTCCGAGCCGATCCGCCGCCGAAGCGAGCGATTCATCGTGGTGCGTACTCCTTCCGCAGGTGGGGCAGGGATTGGCGCCTGCGCCGGAGAGATCGACGCCGCCCCGCGCAGCGTCCATCCCTGCTCGGGGGGATCGCTCGTATGAGTCGGGTAGGAATCGCCCGACGCGTCGGGTCACTCGCACGAGTGACCCGACGCGCGAGACGTCGGCCGGCGGCGCCGGCTACCTGATCCGGAACATCGCGACCTTCGTGGCGGACTGGCCCGCCACCCGGATCGTCAGGTGCACCTTGAGCTGCTTGCCTCTCGCATTCCTCGGGATGGTGAACGTGAGCCGGGCGATGCCGTTCTTGAACTGCTCGGCGTGGGAGATCACCCTGCCCTGGATCGAGGGGTCGCAGATCATCGTGCCGGTCGTGAGCGGCTTGCCGTTGTCGCTTCGCGTCACGTGGAAGCTGACGGTGACCCGAGTGCCGGCAACGGGTGCGGGAAGGATCGTCGCGGCGCCGATCACCGGCTTGACGACCGGAGGCGGAGTGACGGGCGGCCCGACCGGCGCACCGGGCGTCGTGGCCGTCAGTGTGAGCGTGTTGTCGGAGGGGTGCGGGTCGGCGACCGGTCCCGCCGGCCCCGAGTAGCCGGTCGTCGCTGTAAGCACGTGATCGCCGGCGGCGGTGACCTGCGTGACGAGGACGATGTGGCCGAACTGGGCCGTGTCCGCGAGCCAGTCGAGATTGCAATGGAGCTTGCCGTCTGCGACGGACTTGCAGCCGGTACCGCGGTCCGCGTAGCTGGACGTCAGGGAGACGCCGGCCGGGAACGTCACGTCGACCCAGACGTCGAGGGCGGGACCCGTGTTGTAGTCGTTCACCGTGATCCGCCAGGTGAGGTTGTCGCCGATCGCGGCCTGCGTCGGCTCGACCGATCCCTCGAGTCGCAGGTCGGCCTGTCCGCCGCCGCCAGCGCCACCACCGCCGCCGCCACCACCGCCGCCACCACCACCACCACCGCCACCACCACCGCCACCGCCGCCGGAGGGCGCGGCGGCGACCGCGTCGGTGCGCGCGGAGACGTTCATGGCGTCGACGTCGGGGTCGGTCTGGTCATGAGCGATGACGACGACGAGCATCCGGTAGCCGACCTGGGACGGCGTCAGGACGAACGTCGACGCGGTCGCGCCGGTGATGCTGTAGCAGGCGGTCGCGCTGCACATCACCCACTGGTAGTCGAAGCCCGCCGGCGTCCCTGCCCAGGTGCCGGTGCTCGCCGTGAGGGTCTGGCCCGCCCGCGGCACACCTGTGACGGTCGGCGCGGACATCGCGCACGGGTGGGTGCCGTCGTACCGGCCCCAGCTGAGGTCGACGTCTCCGGCGTCGCCGTGGAAGCCGTCCACCGCGATCGCGTAGCGGGATCCGGCAACGGCGTTGAAGCACGCCGTGCTCGATCCGGCCAGGTCGTGCGCGTCGTCGTTGGAGGCGACCGTGCTCAGGGACGAGACCGAGCTGCCGGTGTAGATGCCGAGCAGCGTGTCGAAGTCGCTGCCCTCGGTCGAAACGTAGGCGACGCCGCTGAACGTCGGAGTCCACATGTACCAGGTCGAGGCTCCGCCCGGATCGCCGCCGTGGTCCGGCTCTCCGGGCTCCTTCGTCGCGAGAACCGTCGCGTCGTGGAGCGGCGTGGCGAGCAGGTCGAGCGACATCGCGTTCTGGAACGCGTCGTTGGCCGGGTTCTCGGCCTCGAACGCGCCGATGTCGCACCGGCCCTGCACGCCCGGCGGCCGGACGTCAGGCCGCACGAAGCCCCGCTGGTCGGTCGTGATCCGAGTCCCGGACTCGTCGACGCAGCCGGTCGGGTTGCCGTGATTCAGCGCCGGGCTGTCGCCCAGGAGCGACATCGTCTCGGTCGCCCCGCCGTTGGCGGCGAGCGGGCCGAGCAGCGGATCCGACGTCGGCACGTCGCCCGTCGACACCGAGAAGCCGGTGCCGAGGTTGTAGCCGTCGGATACGACCGACGACTGCGCGTCGGCGGTGACGTCGGTGTCGTCGCCGTTGCCCGCGACGATGCTGTTGCGCAGATGCACCATCGCCCCGAACTGCGCGGAGATGGCTCCGCCGTCGTTGTCGGAGACGGTGACGTTGCTGAGCTGAACGGCGAGCCTGTTGCTGCGCCCGTCGAGAACGATCGCCGGAGCGACGTCGGACTGCGAGTTGCCGCTGATCGTCGAGTTCGTGATCGTCAGCGACCCCGGCCCCCAGGCGGTGATTGCCGCCCCGGGATTCGAGGCGACCGTCGAGTTCGTGATCCTCACCGCGGCTCCGGAGGCGTAGATCCCTCCTCGCGCGGTCTCCATGATCCCCGGCGGCGCCTCGGCGCCGTCCCGGACCGTCGAGCGGTCGAGCACGAGCGACCCGCCGAAGATCTGGATGCCCGCTCCCCATGGATAGCCGGGATCTTCGCCGTTCACGACGGTGAATCCCGAGAGCGACACGGAGGCGTTGTCGGGGCCGATCTTGATTCCCGCACGCGCCGTCTGCCCGTCGATGATCGTCGTTCCGCTCGGAACCGTGAATGCGCGGTTCCAGCTCCCGGTCAGGGTCAGGCTCTTGTCGATTCGGACGACGCTGTCGCCGGCTCCGGCGTAGGTGCCCGCCGCGACCTCGATCGTGTCGCCCGCGGCCGCCTTGGCGACCGCGCCGTTGATCGTGGCGCACGCATTCGACGCGTCGAGGCAGGAGGCGGAGTCGGATCCGTCCGTCGCCACGTACCACGTCGCCGCGCCCCCGCCCCCGCCCGCCGTGAACGTGGCGGTGACGTTGCGCGCTCCGGCGAGGGTGACGGTGCAGCCCCCGGTGCCGCTGCAGTCGCCGCTCCAGCCGGCGAATGCCGATCCGCCCGTCGGCGTCGGGGTGAGCGTGACCACGGTCGAGTCGGCGAAGTCGGCCGAGCAGATGCTGCCGCAGTCGATCGGGGCCGGGCTGCTCGTGACCGTCCCCGTGCCGCTGCCGGTCGTGGACACGGTGAGCGTGGATCGCGCGCCGCGCCAGTCCCCGGCGTTCCAGAACGGCCCCTGCGGGCTGGAGTTCTCGACGACTCCGTGAAGCGAGCTCAGAGAGAACAGGAGCTCCGGCTGCCGGTAGAGCGGCAGCGACGGCACATCCGCGGCCATGATCGCCATGGCCTGGTTGACGTCGCCCGCCTGCGCGTCGGGGTCGAGCTCGGCGTCCGCCGCCTGAAGCAGGTTCGTGACCTGAGTCGAGCAGTAGCCGCCGTAGTTCGAGTCGCCGTCGCAGGCGTAGAGCGCCGCCGTCCCGCTCGAGTCGCCCGACCCGACCCAGGCGAAGATCACCGAGTCGAACTGACCGTTCGGGAGCTTCGTGCCGTACAGATCGGCCGACGTCTCGACGTCGATCGTGACCTCGATCCCGGCGGCGTGCAGTTCGGTCTGGATCGTCGACGCCTCGGTCTGGCGCCGCTGGTTGCCGGAGATGATCGAGAGCGAGAACGATGCGCGCTGGCCGTTGCAGACGTAGATGCCGTCACCCCCCTTCGCACAGCCGTGCGCGGTCATGAGCTGGTCGACGGTCGACAGGCTCGGCGCGTAGCCCGCGAAGTTCGGCACGTACTCGGGCTGCGCCGGCAGGTAGACGAGGTCCTGCGCCGCGGTGATCGCGGGATCGATCGCGCTCCAGATGCCTGCCGCGATCGCCTGCCGGTCGATCGCGTACGCGACAGCCTGCCGGAACCACTCTTGCTTCAGGAGGGGCCTCGTCGTGTTCGCGGCGCCGACGTTGAAGTCGAGATGCTCGAGGTACGGCATGTCGCCGATCTGCTCGTCGATCCCCTGCTGGCCGATCAGCTGCGTCAGCGCGCTGTCGGCGGTCGGAACGATCAGGTCGACGTCGCCCTCCTTCAGCGCCTCGATCTCGGAGCTCTCGTCGGCGATGATCTTGAAGTCGATCTCGTCGAGATAGGCGGGATGCGGCCCCCACCAGCGCGGGTTCCGGATCATCACCCAGCCCTGCCCCTTGACGTAGCTCGAGAGCAGGAACGGACCGTCGCCGATCGGACTGCCGCTCGTGTCGACGATCCCGTGCTGCCAGATGCCGGCGAGGTCCGCGCCGGTCAGGGAGTGCGCGGGCAGCACGACGCCGAAGAGCGCCTTCCAGTAGGCGAACGGAGCGCCGAAGTCGAAGCGGACGGTCTTGTCGTCGACCTTCGTGAACCCGGTGATCTGGTCGTATCCCCACGTCGAGGACACCCTGTTGCCCGGGTTCACGATCGCCTGGTAGGTGAAGATCAGATCGTCGGCGCCGACCGGGACGCCGTCGCTCCACACCGCGTCGCTCCTCAGGTGATAGGTCAGCGAGAAAGCGGGCGAGGTCGCGACGGCGACGTGGTCGACGAGCACCGGCTGATACGAGAAGTCGGGCAGCTGCCGGTAAGCGCCCTCGAGCACCATCCCGGCGGACCAGTCGGCCGACGCCGTATCGCAGGTCGACAGGATCGGGTTGAAGCAGTTGACGTCCTGCTCCGCTGCGACGACGACGGCATTCGCCGCTCCGGACGCCGAGGTACGCGTCGAAGCGGTCGCCGGGGCGCCACCTGCCAGCGCCCCGACGATGCCGAGCAGGCACGCACCGGCCAGGACGACCGGCGCGATCCGTCGACGGGGCCGCAGGGATGCGAGAACAATCCACGGACGGGAACCGGAACTCACGACACTCACCCCTCTCTCACCGGGCCGCTGTGTCCGAGATGCCGGCCAGCCTCCCCAAGCGGCCCTATGCAACGCCGACATACCGTCTCCGCGCCGCGCCGCCCATCCGCAAAACCACCGAAGAGGGTGGACCAGACCGTGACCGGCGCGGAGATCGGCACCTCGATGGACGATCATCGGCGCCATCGTTGGCACGGACGGCTCACAGACCGCTCACGCGCGGCGCCTCGGCTTCTGGGGGCACTGGGGCTATCACAACGCCGGTGCGCTCCGAGCAGTCCACTGCGTCGTCGCGTTGTATATCGCCGGCTGAACCTCGTCGCCGCCCGGGATCACCTGGCGGAAACCGTCATGCGGATGAGAGGACTTGAACCTCCACGGGGTTCGCAGAGGGGCGGTGCCTGATGTTCCGACGTGGTGGGAAGTGGCTTTTCTCCGCTGATTCGGGCGGCTGCGGCTCATAGGTCCGCGCGTTCCGTCACCGAGGTTTGGGCACTGATTAGGCACGGGGCTCAGGTCCTCGGCCCTCGCCGTCACCCCCGACGCCTACCCTGAGCGTGCTCGCCGACGAAACACGAGCGGCGGTGAGACATACAGGGAGCAGGTCACCCGCGGCTGGATTGAGGTGTGGCGCCGGCCTGACGGTGTCTGGGGCGTCAGCTGGGAACCGTATGAAGGCGACCCCGACTATCCGGGTCTGTCGTATACGTCAACCGGCAGCTTAAGCCCAGATGACTTCCCTACCGAGTTCGATCCCGAGCGGCTTCTCGAATGGGCGCGGCAGCGGTGGAGCGGCCCCGCCCCTCGCGAGAGAGGCCCGACTACCGGCCGCTGATTGCGTCACTCCAATGAGCGAGAAGGAGCCAGTCCTTGACGACTCGCTTCCGAGTGAGACGCCAGAAGAACCCGCCCTGCGATGGCATCTGGATCAGCTTCTCAGTGTTCTCGGTGACCATTGCGCTCACGCGATCTGTCCACGCGCTCCCAGGCGCACTTAGCGCGACCGCGATCATCTCCGGGTCGACATCCAGGTAGCTGGCGAGCGGCTCGACGCCGCCAATGTCGTCAACCACCGCCTCTAGCTGAGTCATGCTCATGCCGCAATCGTCTCCGCGCGCACGATCCGCGAACTCTCCGCGATTGAGGGGGATAGCGCAAGTCCCGCGGCCGCGCCGTGATGGGCGCGGCAAGGCGGCTACTCAGCCGCGCGAAGCTTTCGCCGCTCGCCAGCGCACGAGGAAGGCGAGGTCGCGGCGAACGGTCGACGCCGAGATGCCGAGCCCCTTGCCGATCTTCGCGAGGCTCATGCCGTCGAGGGCGCGCGATTCCGCCTGAAGCGCTCGCGTGAGCCGCTCGCTGGCACGCCGAGTGTGCGCCGGGTCGATCCGCACCGGGCCTTGACCGAGGATCGCGTCGAGCTTCCGGCTGAGTTCGTTGTCGGCAGGCTCGCGGGCCTCGGCGATCGTGCGCACACCGCGCTCGAACCTGACGCCGATCGCGCGCCGCTCCGGATCGGTCTTCGCGGCCGCGTACTCCGACTGCAACCGCGCCAGCACAGGCGCGCCCGCCACGACCGGGCCGGCCAAGAGCTCGTGATGACGCCGGGCGCGGAATGTGCCCTCGTAGACGTGCTCGGAAAGGCTCTTCGCGGCCGGCACGACCCGTCTATCGCCCGCGGATGGTCACCATCCGGGCCGGGGATGGTCGCCATCCGACGCGGGAGGGTCGCCCTCCATTGGTCGGCGCGGCCAATGCGCGGGGACCACTGGAGAGGGGTATCGGGCGATTCGCGCGTGTAACGCGAACCCCATACCCCCTACGACGACTCGGCAGGCGCGCCTCCGAGGCGAAGCGCGCCCGCCGAACTGGTCAGCCGACCGCGACCCAGCTTGAGCCGTTGTCGCGAAACAGCTTCAGGTGAGGGCGGCCGACTCGGATCGAGCGGTGCGGGCGGCATCAGGAAAGCGCCTCGTCGCCGGGGTCGGAATCGCCGCGCGTCGCGCCGCGGCGACGCTCGGCCTTCAGGGGTTCCACGAACCCCTGCGCCGCAAGCGCCGACGCCTCGTCATCGGGCAACTCGAGTTCGTCGCCGGCGAGGTGCAGGATCGTTCCTTCGCCCTGGCCGAGGGTCAGCGCTCGAGCAGGCCGGACGCGGACGTTCGTCACGGCTTCACCCCGGTGACCACGCAGAACGAGGCCGGGTGTGCCAACTGGACGTCAGCCCTGAGATACGCGAGCAGTCCGTACTCTAGGCCGTCGATGAACCG
>Ga0335085_10004144_pt1 | contig 24257 bp, 17 predicted proteins | sample Lox_Sample_45_FD_206712 | JGI IMG/M metagenome (GOLD analysis project Ga0335085, IMG submission 206712) | Soil microbial communities from Loxahatchee National Wildlife Refuge, Florida, United States - Lox_Sample_4.5 | ecosystem: Environmental > Terrestrial > Soil > Wetlands | place: USA...
GGCCGAAAGAATTCGGCACATCCGGTTTTTCATCCAGCTATGCACATACTGCACGTAGTCGGAGCTCGTCCCAACTTCATGAAGGCAGCGCCGGTTTATGCCGCGCTAGCTGCGCGCAACATACGGCAAACTCTGGTACACAGCGGACAGCACTATGACTTCAATATGTCCGACGTATTCTTCGAGCAGCTGGGACTTCCGGCTCCAGACGTCAACCTGCAGGTAGGGTCGGGCAGCCATGCGCAGCAGACTGCGCAGATCATCAGTCGTTTCGAAGCAGTTGTGCTGGAGCAGAAGCCGGACCTCGTCGTTGTCTATGGAGACGTTAATTCCACCGTCGCCGCCGCACTCGTCTGCGCCAAGCTGCTGGTGCCCGTGGCGCATGTAGAAGCTGGCTTGCGCTCTTTTGATCGCACCATGCCAGAAGAGATCAACCGGCTGATGACCGATCAGGTTTCCAACTGGCTGTTTACGCCTTCGCCTGACGGCAACGAGAATCTGGCACACGAAGGCGTTGCCCCGGAGAAGATCCATCTGGTGGGCAACGTGATGATTGACACGCTGATCAGAATGCTTCCGCAAACCGCCGCGCGAATTCCATCTGATCTGCCTGCCCGATTCGCTCTGGTCACGCTGCACCGGCCATCCAATGTGGATGACATTCCGTGGTTGTCCTCGATGCTCCGGGAGCTGTCGAAAATATCTGCCGAACTCCCGGTGTGGTTCCCAGTTCACCCACGCACTCGCGAGCGTTTACAGAAGGCTGGCCTCAACGGCCACGCGCAGGCGTTGCGACTATTGGATCCGCTTCCTTATCTCGACTTCCTCGCTCTCCAAACCAGGGCGACAGCGGTCATCACGGATTCAGGAGGCATTCAAGAGGAAACCACCTACCTTGGAATTCCCTGCCTGACGGTTCGAGAAAATACCGAGCGGCCGATTACTGCCACGATTGGTACGAACATTCTGGTTGGACGCCGCATCGAGCGCGTGCGCGATGAGGTGCAGGGTATCCTGCGAGGCAGTGCGAAGAAAGGTTCTATCCCGCCTCTCTGGGATGGACATGCGTCCGACAGGATTGCCGCCATTCTTGCTGGCGCGTAATGGCAGGTTCCGTCACTTGCTCATGACGGATCATGATTCGATGACAAATCTCAAGACAGATCAAGACATCAGGGTTGCCACTCACAAACTGCTGGCGTATTGCCAAGCGAGTGATTGGGCGGGCTACGACCCTTATGATGCCGTGAATAGCAAGCTCTTCGCCGCTGTGCCCCTGCTCAATAGCAGAATTCCGCGGCTTGCGCTTACGCAGTTGCTAAAGAGACTTCCGGTAAATATTCGCCCGTTGCTTGCGATTCCGAAAACGCAGAATCCTAAGGGTCTGGCACTGTTTCTCTCCGCATTCACAAAACTTCGCAAAATGGGGGAAGAGGATGGCCGGGAGCTAGACGAATTGATTGCGGGCATGATTGACCGCCTGGCTGCGTTGCGCTCCACGGGAGTCGCTTATTCGTGCTGGGGCTACAGCTTTCCGTGGCAGACACGCACGATCATTGTGCCCTCTGGAACACCCAACCTGGTTTGCACGACATTTGCCGCGAATGCGCTCCTGGACGCATACGACTACTGTCACGATTCGCGATGCCTGGAGATGGCTGCGAGCGCAACAGAGTACGTTCTCAATGAGCTTTATTGGACGGATGGAACCAGAACCAGCTTCAACTATCCGCTTCCATCGGTTCGAAGCGAAGTCCACAACGCGAATTTTCTTGCGGCTGCCCTGTTGGGTCGTGCCTACAGCCATACTGGAAACAAAAGATTCATTGGTCTTGCCCTTCAGGCTGCGCGGTGTTCAGCAGGGAAGCAGCAGGCGGATGGTTCCTGGTACTACGGGGAGGCATTTTCGCAGCGTTGGATCGACAATTTTCACACCGGATACAATCTCTGCGCGTTGCGAGTCTTATCCCGCTATGCGTCGACAACTGAGTTCGACGCGGTCATCCAGCGCGGCTTTGAGTTCTATCGCGCGCATTTTTTCGGTGCCGATGGAGTGGCCCGGTATTTCCACGATCGCACCTATCCCATCGACATACATTCTGTCGCGCAGAGCATTATCACGCTCGCGACGTTCAAGGATACGGATCCTGGCAGCCTCCAGCTCGCGCGCGGCGTTTTGACTTGGGCGATGACTCACATGTGGGATGATCGAGGCTACTTTTACTATCGAATCCTCAGGTCGCACACCAACCGGATTTCGTACATGCGGTGGTCGCAGGCATGGATGCTCCTCGCCATGGTTACTTTTCAGGAAGCTTCGGCCCCGGTTAGTTCAGAAAGTTTCCATGAGCGATTGGCTGAGGTTGCACAATGATCGAGTGCATCTTCACGCTCGATTATGAGATCTACGGCAACGGAGTTGGCTCGCTGCGAGATCTCGTACTTGATCCAACGCTCAGGCTCGCGGAGTTGTTCAACGAGTTCGATGCGCCCTTCGTTGTTTTTGCGGAAGCCGTTGAATTCGCCAAGATGGAGGAAGCGCAGTCGGATCCGGACACAGCTGAAGTGCGCGCGCAACTGCGTCAACTGCGCGCAGCAGGTCACGAGATCGCGTTGCATCTTCATCCGTGGTGGGCCAATGCTCGTTATCAGGATGGATGCTGGTCATTCGATTGGAGTGAGCGCAATATTGCGACACTCTCGGCGGACCGAGTCGAGACGATTGTCTCGAACGCAATCCGATATCTGCGAGAAGCACTGAATGATCCGTCTTTCACGCCATTCTCTTTTCGAAGTGGCCTGTGGGCGATGCAGCCGACGCCGGTAATCGCGAAGACGCTGGCACGGCACGGGGTCAAGGTTGACTCCTCAGTGTTTAAGGGCGGGCGGATGAGAACCCTTGGATTGGATTATCGCCCGGCCCTCACAAATGCTGGTGTCTGGAATTTCAGTGACGATATCAACCTTGCCGACGCTGATGGCGCAATGTTGGAGATCCCTATTCACTCGCAGATGGTGCCGTTCTGGCGAATGTTGGGCGGAAAGCGGCTTAAGTTACAAACGAAGACGCGCAAGGCCAGCGAAGGCAGCCGGTTGCCGCGGAGTTGGCAGGACTTTGTACGTTTCCGCTATCCCCGTAAGCTCGACTTCTGCCGTATGACCTTCGAGGAAATGCGGGAAACGGTCACGGCGGTTCTCAAGGCCGAGCGCGACCAAAAAGATATCAGCCCGATCGTCGCGATCGGGCACTCCAAAGATTTCGTCGATGTCGGCGCCGTTCGAAGTTTTCTTGCCTTTCTGCGGGACCGAGGTGTGGGGGTCACGACATTTTCGCGCACGCTTTGTCCTGAGCCACAACTCTCGTTCTGAGGTCAGCTAATGCCGATAGTTTCTGATTCTGTGGTACTCGATACTGCACCTGTTTCGCACAGCACAATCTCAGCGGAGCCCATTCCGATGCGGTGGGACCCGAGCATGCCTGTGTTTGCGAAAGAGGAGTTCTTGCGGGCAGTCGGCGACGAGTGCGGTTGGCTCGGAGGAAAAGATGAAGCGGGAACACTCCGGTGCATCTTGCCCTACACGATTGTGAGAAAAACGGGATTGCGGATGGTGCGGTTCCGGATCGAGACGATTCCCTATGGCGCAGGAGTGGATATAGCGGAAGAGAAATCTTTCTTGAACAGCGTGATTCAGCATTTTCGAAAAGTCGGCGCGGATGTGATTATCCCTCCAACGAACAACACGCTGTTTCGCACCTATCCAGACGGCTCCAGACCAGCGCCCTACGCATCGTATCTGATCGAGTTGCAGCAACCCGAGGACGCTTTGTGGCGCGGTATCTCTAAGACAAGCCGACAAAATATTACCGCCGCGCAAAAGGACGGTGTTTCGGTTCGGGAGACACCGGAATCACTGGACGCGGCATACGACTTGATCAGCGAAACTTTTCGACGGTCGAAGATGGGTTTCATGAGCCGTGATTCGTTCCAAAAATTCGCGCATTCGCTCGGCGAAAACTGCAAGCTCCTAGTGGCGGAGCATAAGGGTGTGGCTCAGAGTTATTCGTTGTTTGCTTTCAGTGCACCCTCCGCTTACTGGATCTATGGGGGCAATATCGAAGCACAACATCCGGGTGCGATGAAGTTGTTGCAATGGGAGGCTATGCGCCTTTTCCGGACCCTTGGCGTCTGCAAGTATGATTTCTATGGCGCAAGAATCGATCCTCCCAAGGGATCCAAGCAAGAAGGCATCAACAAAATGAAGAAGCATCTTGGCGGCGTTCTGGCGCAGGGCTACGTTTGGAAGTATTCTCTCCGACCATCGAAGGCGTGGATCTACTCACAAGCTGTTCGCTTGTTAAAAGGTGGGGACCTTGTGGACCAGGAAGAGCACAAGATGAAAGACTATGGTGCGACAATTGGCTAATACGCACGATAAAGTGAAGAGACAAGATCTGTGTTGAGCTTAGTGCCTACCGAGCATTGGGACTATGGTCCAGGAGATTTGGTCCGCGGACTCCGTGTGGCATTATCACGCCGACGGACTGACAAGACCACGACCATCGGCATTCCCGGCGTTGGACCGAGTGTTCCAATCCGTTCAGGGAGGGCTGCGATAGTTATAGCCTTGAGAGCACTTGAATTACCAGCAGGGGCATCGGTGGCTGTTCCGCTCTATTGCTGTCCCGTAGTTTTACGGGCGGTCGCTGAATCTGGTTACCGGGTCCGATTCATTGATGTCGATCCAAAGACGTATTGCATGTCGGCGACGGATCTTGCAGCCAAAAACTCAGAAGTCGACGCCATCATCGCCGTCCATATGTTTGGCAACATGTGCGATGTACCTGCGCTGCAGCAGGCAGCACCTGGTAAGCCTGTGATCGAAGATTGCGCTCAGGCTCTGAACTCAAAGCTCGGGGGCCGGGCCGCGGGATCGTTCGGCGATATTGCCATCTTCAGTTTTCGCTCAGGCAAGTACATCTCGGTTGGCGAGGGCGGGGCCGTTTATTGCAGCCGCGCGGAAATGGAGTCTCGCGTCTCAAAACAGATCGAAGATCTTTCTGTCTCAAGTCACTCAGACGAGATTGTGCATGTTGTAAAGACGTGCTTGCGTTCGATGCTGCGTAGCAGGCCTTTCTGGGGATTGATCGGGAGTGCTTTGTGGAACGCTTATACCCACAAGGTGGACTACATGTCCCAGGCTCCAATCTCATTGGGACAAATCTACGAAACGGATCGCGAAATGGCGATCCAGCGCATGACAATGCTTCCCGGAATGGTCGAGTCCCAGCGGCAAACCGCGGATTATTATTTGCACAACCTGACCATCGACCCTGACATGCTCTGTTCAGAAACACCCGGCGCATACTCTAACCGCCTGCAATTTCCCCTGCTACTTGCTAGTTCAACGCAATGTGAGCGCCTGGCCGAGCGACTGCGTCAGAACCAGATCAGCACAGCCCGGCCCTACAGAGACATTGCCGCGATCGCATCCGACCATTACGCTTACAAGGGTGATTGTCCTCAAGCGGAGCGTATCGCCAATACAGTGCTGGTTATCCCCTGCAACTATGGTCTGAGTATTAAACAGGTTGAGTGGATCTCGGGTTGCATCAACCGCGCTTGGGCAGAAATTACAGGTCAAGGACTGGGGGCAAGCTTAACGCCCGTTCCTGCCCGTGCCATTCGTTCCAGCGAGAATGTTGAGCGGTTGGCCGAGCCCCATCATTTTTCATGAAACAAGTCATTCAAAATTTCAAGACCGGTGAACTCTCGGTGGCCGAAGTACCGGCGCCGGCCCTCACACGTGGATTCGTTCTGGTGCGTAACCAGTTCTCTCTTATCAGCGCCGGCACCGAGCGGTCGACCGTCTCGACCGCGCAGGCATCGCTGCTCGGAAAAGCGCGACAGAGGCCAGACCTCGTCAAGCAGGTGCTCGACAGTTTTCGCAAGGACGGATTCGGCGAAACGCTCAAGCGGGTGCGTACGAAACTTGAAACGCTGAAAGAACTGGGTTACAGCTCCGCCGGCACGGTGCTCGCGTCTTTGGACACTGATGGGCGCTTCCACCCGGGCGACCGCGTGGCATGCGGTGGAGGCGGATACGCATCGCACGCCGGCGTTATTGCTGTTCCTCAGAATCTTGTCGTTAAGGTTCCGGAAGCTGTTGGTCTGGACGCCGCTGCTTTTACCACCCTGGGAGCGATTGCGGTGCAGGGCGTACGGCAAGCGAATCCGCGGATTGGCGAATATGTGTGCGTGATCGGGCTCGGGCTTCTGGGTCAGATCTCGGCGCAAATTCTGCGAGCGAACGGATGCCAGGTGTTTGGCGTAGATACGTCCGAATCGATGGTGGCGCTCGCAGCCAAGAACGGTTGCCACGCGGCGCGCACTAGGTCGGACGCAGGTTTGGATTCCGCTGTCGCTGCCTTTACGGGAGGCCGCGGTTTCGACTCGGTTGTCATCACGGCCGCCACTCAATCCAGCGATCCTGTGGAACTGGCCACCGCGATCCTGCGGCAAAAAGGTGTCATCGTCATCGTTGGCTCCGTGCCGATGAATATTCCCAGGGAACCGTATTTCTATAAGAAGGAACTGGAATTGAAAATCTCCTGCTCGTATGGCCCGGGGCGGTACGACCCAACCTACGAGGAAGGAGGCCAGGATTATCCGTACGGTTACGTGCGGTGGACCGAAAACCGCAACATGGAAGTATTTGTAAAGCTGCTAGAAAACCGCAGCGTGGACGTGCAATCCCTGGTTACGCATGTCTTGAACATCGAGCAGGCAGAGCATGCCTATGACATCGTCACCGGAAAGGTCGCCGAACGACATCTCGGCATTTTGCTGAAGTACTCCGAAACGGGCGAGACGAATCTTGTTCCGGTGACAGCGCGCTCAGTCTCCGCACCTCCCGCTAAGCCGGGCATCGGTTTCATCGGAGCCGGGAGCTTCGCGCAGAAATTCCTCATCCCGTTTGCGCAGCAGGGCGGGGAACTTCTTTCTGTGGTGACATCGCGTGGCGTCACCGCGAAAAGCGTGGGTGAAAAATTTCGGTTCGGAGCTCACTCTACCGATGCATCTGACGTTCTGGCGAACGGACAGATCAACACGGTGTTCATCGCGACTCGGCACGACACACATGCGGAATTCGCAACGGCGGCGATTCAAGCGGGCAAGAACGTCTTTGTCGAGAAACCGCTGGCGCTTCACGATGACGAACTGGCAACCGTGCTGGAGGTTGCCGGCCAATGTGACGACTGCCGCCTGATGGTCGGCTACAATCGGCGTTTTTCTCCGCTCGCGCGACAGGCACGAGAAGTGTTTCAGTGCGTAGCGGGGCCGCTCGTCATCAACTATCGAGTGAACGCGGGATTCCTGCCTAAGGAGCACTGGACGCAAACCGAACAAGGCGGCGGAAGAATTCTGGGTGAGGTATGTCACTTCGTGGACCTCATGCAGTTCCTCACTGGTTCGGAACCCGTGAGCGCCTACGCGATGTCAGTCGCAGCTAACAACGCGCAAATGCCGGATCAGGACAACGTCATCATTTCGCTGCGTTTTCGAAACGGGTCGGTGGGCCAAATTAGTTATGTAGCTTGTGGTGACAAGTTGCTGAGCAAGGAGCGAATCGAAATCTTCGGCGGCGGACAAAGTTTCATCATCGATGATTTCAAAGTAGGCGAGCATTATGCAGTTGGTTCACGGCGCGCTATCAAATCGCCGGGCAAAGGCCATCAGCAGGAGGTAGACACTTTCCTTCGCTGCATCCGTGAAGGGCAGCCATCTCCTATTTCTCTTGACTCGCTTGCATTAACCAGCCTTGCCACCTTTGCCATTCTGGATTCGTTGCGCACTGGTCTGCCGCAGAGGATTTCACCCGCTGAGAGCGACCGGGAGGCTTCGGAGTCGCACCTCTCCGTCAGCGATCCAGTGATGTCATCAACTACGTCGTAAGTTATTCTCGACCTCTCCTTTCTATAGATATGTGCGGAATTGCTGGAATCTTGCATCAAGAACAGACTCGTCGAGTCGACGGCGAAGCACTGCGTCTCATGACCCGCACTCTTTCGCATCGCGGGCCTGACGGCGAGGGCTACCACGAAGACGGAAACATCGGCCTTGGACATCGGCGCCTGGCCATTATTGACCTCAATACAGGGCACCAGCCGATGTACAGCCGCGACAGAGACATCGTGGTCGTTTTTAACGGCGAAATCTATAACTACGTTGAACTCAAGGCGGAACTGAGCAGCCTCGGACACGATTTTGTGACCACGTCGGACACCGAGGTCATTATTGCTGCCTACAAGCGGTGGGGCTTCGACTGCCAGCAGAAGTTCAATGGCATGTGGGCCTTTGCGCTCTGGGATGCACGGCGAAAGCAGCTTTTGTTATCGCGCGATCGAATTGGCGAAAAGCCCCTTCACTATTCGATCAAGAACGGGACTCTCACTTTCGCATCAGAGATCAAAAGTCTGCTGGCGTACTGTTCAGACTACGAGCCCGCCAGGGAATTGCTGCATGTCTACCTCTCGCTCGGGTACGTGCCCGCTCCGTACACGCTCTACAAAGGCATCTCACGATTGATGCCGGGGCACTACCTAGTGGCAAAGAACGGCCACGTTGAAGATCACACGTACTGGGACCTGCCGTCGATCGCCGAATCCGAGATGCGCAAGGATGCGGAGCGAATTTACCAGGAGTTCGAGGAATATTTCCTGGACTCGGTCCGGCTGAGAATGCGCAGCGACGTTCCTTTCGGTGCATTCCTCAGCGGTGGACTGGATTCAGCCAGTGTCGTCGCCGCCATGTCAGCCCAGAGTTCGCGTCCAGTCGAGACATTCACGATTGGATTCACGGAGGCTGGCTTCGACGAGCGCAAACTGGCACGAGAGGTTGCAGAGCACTTTGGCACGAACCACCATGAAAGAGTGGCCGCGCCTGAGATGTTCGATGAGTCCTTGGAAAAAGTGCTTCTGTATTTCGATGAACCGTTTGGGGACGCCTCCGCGATCCCGGTGGGCTTGGTATCGGGGATTGCGCGAGAACAAGTAACGATGGCGTTAACCGGCGACGGCGGCGATGAGGTGTTGTCGGGATACACCAGTTACACAACTGAGAAGATGACCGAGAACTACCGTGCAGTGCCAGGTGCGCTCAGGCACGCCGCTCATCTCTCGACAAAACTATCCGCCAAGATTGCCCGGGGCAGACTCAAGCATCGGCTGAACAGCGGGGAACGTTTTTTGAGACTTGCCGAGTGTTCTTATAACGAGCGGGCAATCGCGAAGATGTCGACTCTTGGGCCTGATTCCATTCGAAAGCTGATTCCCCAGAGCACTCGACACATTGATTTTGCAGACTATTTCTCGGACACGATGGCGAAGTGTCCGTTCACCGATGCTTTCTATCGGCAAATGTTTTTTCATCTCAAGGTATCTCTTCCAGACGACATGCTCGCCAAGGTTGACCGCATGAGCATGAGCCACTCGCTGGAAACGAGGGTTCCGTTTCTCGATCACCGGCTGGTGGAACTATCTTATGGCGTGCATAAAGATGTGAAGATGCCAGGCCTGCGGCGAAAAGATTTGTTGCGACGAACGATTGCGCGCCGACTGCCGCAGTCTCTGCTCAAGGCGCCGAAAATGCCATTCTCGGTGCCGATGCGTGAATGGTTCAGGCAGGCGGACTTCAATGAACGCCTGCGCGCCCTGGAGCGGCAAGACTTCGGTCTCAATAGCGGCGTGATCCGCGACATTGTTGAGGCGAACCGTACGGGGCAAAAAGACTACGGTGATTTTATTTGGCGGCTATTTGTTTTGAACCGCTGGATGGATTCGCCGGCACGCCCGCTCACGATGTCGGAGGTAGTAGGTAGTCGATCGTGATAGCCGAACTCCAAGAATCGAGTGTGCCCGCTACGACGGTAGCGGGGGCTGTCGCCATCCCGATGATCTCGATATGTGTCTGCACATACAAGCGGCCAGCACTGCTGAATCAACTCCTCGACAAGCTCAGTCAGCAAGTGACCAAGGAGCTATTCCGCTTTTCAGTGTTGGTCGTGGACAATGACGCAAAAGAGTCGGCTCGGAGTACCGTCGAGTCGTGGGCGAAGCGAGCCAATCTTTCCGTCACGTACCGAGTCGAGCCGCAGCAGAATATTGCCGTCGCTCGGAACGCCTCGGTCTCATTGGCAACTGGAGAACTGGTGGCGTTCATCGACGACGACGAGGAACCATCGGACGACTGGCTGTACACGCTCTACCAGGCGCTCCTGAAGTATGGCGCGGATGGAGTACTAGGTCCCGTCTTGCCGAAATTTGAGGAAGGTGCGCCGACTTGGGCGGTAAAGGGACAAGTATTTCAGCGGCCAGGCTTCAAAAGCGGCACACTAATTCACTGGAGCATCACCGGGACTGGCAATGTCCTCCTGTGGCGCAAGGTTCTGCAGGAACTCGATGGCCCCTTCAATCCCCAACTGGGGGCAGGTGGTGAAGATACCGATTTGTTTCGGCGGGCAATGGCGCAGGGACGAAAGTTCGTTTGGTCCGCTGAAGCTGTATGCCAGGAGCGGGTTCCGCCTGAGCGAACACGAATTTCGTTTCAACTTCGTCGCGCGCTGCTTCGCGGTAAGATAGCAGTACGTGGGCACCGGGCGGGCTGGCGGGGAATCATGAAGTCAGCTATTGCCGTACCGCTTTACGCCGCCAGTTTGCCGATATGCCTTGTGATGGGATCGCATGTCTTTGTTACATTCCTGGTAAGGGGCTTCGATCACCTTGGAAAAGTGCTGGCAAGTTGCGGTATCGATCTTGTCGGTGAAAAGTACGTCACTTCGTAGTCGTACGAATCTGGCAAGCCAGACCATCAAATGCCTCCTTCATTAGCGCTCCTGCTTTGTACTCTTTTGGTGCTCTTTCTGCTGGGCTTGGAGGCGCGTGGGACGCACGGGGTTTCGTTGGCGATGTGGATCCCCACCATTTGGATGCTGATCTCCGCCAGCCGGCCTCTGGCGACTTGGTTCGTCGGTCCGGGCCGCGTGATGGGAGATAACGAAGCGGGCAGTCCGCTTGACCGGTGGGTGCTTGCGGGGTTAGGAGTAGCTGCAATTCTGGTGCTGGTACGGCGCCGGTTTGACTGGTGGGGTAATCTGCGCCGGCACAAGTGGCTGGTTGCGTTGTTGGCATACATGTTCGTTAGCACCTTCTGGTCTGAGATCACTCTCATCGCGATGAAGCGGTGGATCCGCGAGTTGATTGTCCTTGTTATGGCACTTGTCATCCTTTCGGAGGCCAATCCGCGGAAATCACTGGCAAGCCTATTGCGACGTTGCGCCTATGTGCTGATTCCATTTTCCGTGTTGCTAATCAAGTACTACCCAACTCTAGGCCGGCAGTATGGAAGATACTCTGGAATCCAGATGTGGACCGGAGTAACTGGTCAAAAAAATGAGTTGGGCCGGTTGTGCATGATCAGCATCCTCTTCCTGCTATGGACGTTTTATCGGCGGTGGCGGGAACGGGTGAGGACGAGTCCGAGTTATCTAGTGTGGAGTGATCTTTTTGTTATTGCGATTGCCGCGTACCTCATCAAGGGAGCGGACTCTGCCACCTCAATAGCTACACTCGTGGTTGGCATTACCCTTTTTGTGGGCCTGTTGTGGGTTCGAAACATGGGGCTAAAGGTCCCGCGAACCGGCCTTCTGGCTGCGGTGATATTGTTGGCGGCCTACGGCATTTCGGTACCCTTCTTGGGAGGCACGAATGTAGCCGACTTCACCTCGGTGCTGGGACGCGATAGTACCCTGACTGGCCGAACCGAAGTCTGGGCAGCCGTCTTGCCGGCGACCAGGCAACACCCTTTCCTCGGCTATGGATTCGGAAGTTTCTGGACTGACGCTCGGCGACAGTTCTACGATATACCCACTGGGCACAATGGCTATTTAGATATTTTGTTAGAACTTGGTGCGGTGGGTCTCGCATTTTTCATCTTCTGGCTTCTATCATGCGGCCGACAACTCCATCGCGCCCTCGTATTGGATTATGAGTGGGCGAGCCTCGGGATTTGCTTGCTGCTCATGAGTCTGATCTACAACGCCACGGAATCAGCGCTCAATAGTTTGACCGAGTATATGACGGCGGTTGTGGTCCTTGCTTCCCTCGCCGTACCGGCCAAGCTCCACTCAAGGACGGCGCCGGTTCTACCAGTTCGATTGACCTTGGATGTCCCGTCAGTGGAGTTGGAGGATGACGTCAATACGCATTCCACGAAAACAGCATTGTGGTGGATGTAAATGGATCATACCTATCTTAACGAGGGAAACGTAGGTCCAATACTTAAGCCGGGTTCGCCCGAATTAGGTTCCGGATTCGCTCAGTTGGATCGACCTCAGATGCTTGCCGGAGAAAACGATCAAATTCTTGTAACCGGCGCGAATGGCTTCATTGGATCCTGGGTCGTCCGCACTCTTTTGGCTCGCGGTTTCACCAAGATCAGGTGCCTGGCGAGAGCCGCAAACAGCCCGAAGTTGGATCGCATTCGGGCGGAATTCCCCGCTTCGGACGTGGAGTTAGTCAATGGCAACCTGCTCTCGCGCGATGCATGTGCGAAGGCAGCGAAAGGAGCCGTGGTGGTGTATCACCTGGCGGCGGGAGTTGAAAAGACATTTCCCGGGTGCTTCCTTAATTCCGCAGTGACAACGCGCAACCTGCTCGACGCCTTGATGATATCGGGAACGGTGAAGCGGTTCGTCAATATCAGCTCCCTTGCGGTGTACTCGAACGTGCAGCTGCGGCGCGGTGCCTCTTTGGATGAAACATGCCCGATCGACACTCAATTGGTCGAGCGTTACGATCCATATGCCTATGGAAAAGCGAAGCAGGATGAGATCGTTCGCGAATATGGGCGTCTCCATCGACTGCCGTATGTGATCGTGCGGCCAGGCATCACCTTCGGGCCGGGCAAAGCAAAGATTCCCGGTCGAGTTGGAATCGACACTTTCGGTGTGTTCCTGCATCTTGGCCTGGGCAATGTAATGCCGCTTACCTACGTGGAGAACTGCGCAGAAGCGATTGTCCTGGCGGGCTTGACGCCAGGGATCGAGGGCGAGGAATTGAATGTTGTGGATGATGATCTGCCCCGGAGTCGGGCATTTCTTCGGCGCTATAAGCAAAAAGTCAGGCGAATCAGGACGATTCCCGTGCCCTACTCCATTTTTTATCTCTTTAATTTTGCCTGGGAGAAATACTCGGCGTGGTCCCGTGCTCAGCTTCCGCCGGCATTCAACCGCTTAACTTGTAAGGCTTACTACAAGAGCCAGACCTTTCCTAATCGGAAGGCCAAGGCTTTGCTTGGATGGCGTCCACGAGTAGATATGAACGAGGCACTGGATCGATTCTGCGCGTATGCGCGCGAACGCGTGGTCAAAGCATGATTAAGGTGGCGATCGTAGGCTGTGGAAAAATGGCCGACCAGCATGCGGTGCAGATCCAGAAGATCGGCAGCGCACAGTTGGTTGCCGTCTGCGATGCCGAGCCACTTATGGCTCAGCAGATTGCGGAGCGTTTCAGAGTTCCGGCATGCTTCACCAATTTAGATGAGATGCTGGCTGCGACGCGTCCAGACATTGTTCACGTCACCACGCCGCCTCAGAGTCATCTCGCGATCGGCAAGAAATGCTTTGAGGCTGGCGCAAGCGCCTACATCGAAAAGCCGTTTACTTTAAATACCGCTGACGCTGAAGAGTTGATCGATGTGGCAAACCGCAAAGGCGTAAAACTTACGGCCGGACACAACGGACAGTTTACGCACGCCATGAACCACATGCGGAGCTTGGTTTCAAACGGCTTTCTGGGTGATCGAGCGGTGCATATGGAGAGCATGTATTGCTACGAGTTCGGGGATCCAGCCTACGCAAAGGCGCTGCTCGGAGACTCCGATCATTGGGTTCGCAGCCTGCCCGGATCGTTGCTCCAGAACATTATCTCCCACGGCATCGCCCGGATTGCTGAGTTCATGACTGGGGAGAAAACGGTCGTGCTGGCATACGGCTTTTCCAGTCCATTCCTGCGTGAGATTGGACAATCCGACATCGTCGATGAACTGAGACTCATCATCAGGGATGAGACCGCGACCACTGCCGAGTTCACGTTCTCTTCTCAAATCTGTCCCACGCAGCACCAGTTTCGGTTGTACGGCACAAAGGGTTCCCTCGTGGTTGATGATGACCACCAGGTTGTTTTGCAATTAATCAACAAAGAGTACAAAAGCTATCTGCGATACTTCGTGCCACCGATGGTCTTCGCGGGCCAATACTTAAGAAACGTCACGCGGAACATTGGGCGGTTCATGAAGAATGATTTCCATCTCCCCAATGAGGCAGGATTGTTGACGCTCATGACTGCCTTCTACAACTCCGTTGAGAAAGGCGATCCGCTGCCCCTCCCTTACAGGGAAATCCTCCTGACCTCTCGAATTATGGATGCCGCGTTTAAGCAGATAGCGACTCAGAGACAAGAAAACTTGATTATGCGGGATGCGGAAGCTGCTGACTTGGTGCCAGTCGAGGCGAGCAGGGGATCGAAGAGTTTCTCATGACCAAAGATCTTCGTACTCTCCAGTATTCGGAGCTTGCGCGTGCGGGCAGGAAGGCCGATTTAGAAGGTCTACCTCAGCTTCGCGTGGCATTGCTGTCGGACGCAGCCACCCAACTTCTGGTACCAGTGTTGCGGGAATTGTTCCGGCGCGCAGGTTTCGCCGCTGAGATTTACGAGGGTCCCTACGCGGCAATAGAGTTGGATGTATTCAATCCGGCTTCCGATCTATACCGCTTTAAGCCGGATATCGTTGTACTCCTTAATTCTACTCAAGCGCTGCGTGCGGCTTTCTTCGGGCCCGGCGTCGTTTCTGATTTTGTGGGTGACGTAGAAGCGCGAATAGTAAGAGTGTGGGATGCAATTCGTGAAAACACGGCTGCTCTCATCATTCAATCGGATTATGTAATGCCTTATGAACGCCTGTTCGGAAATTTCGATCTGAAACGCGCTGGTTCTTGGTGCGACTCTGTCGGCGAGATCAATCGGCGAATTCTCTCAGGTGCGCGCGAACGAAATAACGTACTGGTGAATGGCGTGGATGCACTTGCTTCCTGGTATGGGCGCCGCACATGGTTCGACGAGCGTTTTTGGGATCTGGCTAAGTCTTTTTGTGCAGCAGAGCATCTCCCAGCGGTAGCCAAGAACATCATCGATATTTCATTAGCCGCCCGCGGCCGGATTGTGAAATGCGTCATCCTGGATCTGGACAATACGCTGTGGGGTGGCGTGGTCGGAGATGACGGCGTTAACGGAATTCAGCTTTCCGCACATGGCGACGGCGAAGCCTTCTATCGTTTTCAGTCATTTCTTCTCGGCTTGAAGAAGAGAGGCATACTCCTTTGTGTCTGCAGCAAGAATGAACCTGCGGCCGCCGAGAGACCTTTTGAGGAACACCCGGAGATGGTTTTGCGCAAGACGGACATCACAATCTTCGTGGCTAATTGGGAAAACAAAGCCGAGAACATTAAGCGAATTCGCGATAGCCTCGAAATCGGCTACGATTCGATGGTCTTCCTGGATGACAATCCGTTCGAACGCAACTCCGTCCGTGCAATACTGCCAGACGTGATTGTTCCCGAACTGCCTGAAGATCCCGCGGATTACGTTAAGGCGCTCGCAGAGCTGAATTTGTTCGAGACGAATAGTGTTTCGGCAGAAGATAGCGCCCGGGCTGATCTTTACCGTGCAGAGTCCGAGCGCCGGTCTGCGGCCAGCAACTTCTCAAACTTCGGAGAATATTTGGCTTCCCTTGATATGAGAATTGATGTCGCGCGCTTCGAATCGTCTCGTCTCGCACGGATCTCGCAGCTACTTCAAAGGAGCAATCAATTCAACCTCACGACACACCGCTACAACGAACGCGAGTGCGAAGCGATGATGCACGACGCGAGTTGTATGCCTTGGTATGCGTCTTTGAGTGACCGTTTTGGCGATCATGGCCTAATCTCGGTCATAGTTGCGCGACCAGATTATGCGGAGAACGTTTTCGAGATTACTGATTGGCTCATGAGTTGCCGCGTTTTGGCCCGTGGTGTCGAGGAGTATCTGATGAACTACGTCGTCAGTGAGGCGGCTCGGCTCAACCTTGAACTGGTCGTAGGTTCGTACATCCCGACTGCCAAGAATGCAATGGTCAAGGACTTTTTCCCCAAATTCGGCTTTGAAAAAGTTGAGAAACCGCTCAACGGGGCGACCCGTTTTGTACTGCGCGTAGCTGCCTACGACTACAGGAATACATATATTCAGCCAGAGCGCACGGAGGCTACGTTATCGAGCGGAGGACACTTATGAATAAAACCGACGTAATGGAGAAGTTAACCGGAGTTTTTCGTGAAGTTTTTGCTGATGAGACATTGAGTCTGACTCCAAGTACGACAGCTCAGGATGTAGAAGGGTGGGACTCACTCATGCATATCAATCTCGTTGTCGCTGTCGAACGTGACTTCAATATTCGGTTCACGACCCGAGAAATTGCCGGGTTGCAGAATGTCGGGGATTTAGTCGACATCATTGCTAGGAACCAACAGGCGGCTCCTAGAGAGATATAGTTACTTGCGACTCTTTTGTAATATCACCCATCAATCCGTCCTCTAACGCAATATTCGAAGCCTGAGTTACATGATTGCTATAACAACAAAAGTTAAGCTTAGTCCGCTCGTTAAAGTGCGCGGACTGGCGGATGGCGCAGATGCCGCCCACAGTGGGCCCGACTCTCAACGAACTTCGGGCGGAAAAAGATTAGTCCAAATCGCGCTGCTATCACTGTGCCTTTCTTCGATTGCAAACCATGCGCTCGCCTATTGGCTGGGTCTGCCCCGCGTTGCGCCCTGGACCAGAAGCAATGCAGTTTATCGCAGAGTTGGACTACAGAGTGGTCCTCAAGTGTTTTGTGCAGGATCATCGCTGCTGGTATCAGGCTTGTCCTGGGCAGATGTCTCAGAAGCTCTAGGCCAAGGTGTCGAGAACTGGACCGTGGCTGGATCGTCACCTGAAATATGGGAATTATCACAGCAGCTTCCCCGAAACAGCAATACGACGATAATCGGGGTTTCAGCCTACGATCTCAATGAGATGCGCCTCGCGCCTGAACGCGCCCGTTTTGTCCCGCTCAGCGGAACCCTTCGCGACCTTTGGGCATCTCGAACAGAGTCTGAACTGCGTCATCGAATTCTTACGCAATATGCCGTGATGTACATTCGGACTCTCTATCCGACGGCCGGAGAAGTCGACAAGGTATTGGTCGGACTCCGAAGCAAAGCTGCCGCGTTGCTTGGGAGACGGGCAAGCCTGCAGGAGCACGAGGGCGTCGTCGTCGAAAAGGCTGGCGTCTTGGGCGTGGAAGAATCGACGACCGATCTTGACGATTGGTCCTCCGCTCGCGTGCTCCGACGCCTCGAAGCGCTTCGGGCTGAAAATCACGGGATTCACCAGTTCTTTCACGGGCCGAAGAGCGTAGCGTTTCGCCGGGTGTTATCACGTGCCCAACAACAAGGGAGAGTCATCGTCGTGGTTTTGCCGGTTTCGCAATATTACGTTCAGGCGTTTCTCGACAAAGCCTCCGTTGCGGCTTTTGAGAAGGAATTGACTGAAGACATGACGGTTGCATCATCGGCTAGCCTGGTGAGACTCGATCAGGTGCCTGGGATAACGAATAACAATAATTTTCTTGATCTCGTTCATCTAAATTCGTCCGGTAGAAAAATCACTACTCCAACATTCATCAGCGAAGTACAACGAGGCTTATCTGACAGAAAACCGGAGCCTTCCTTCGCACTTCGCACTGAGACCGCAAAACCGTATTGAGCCTGGCTTATCTGGCCCCCGTTATCCTCGGTGAGGCCTAGCAAAATTTATGGGTGAACACTCGATTGTTTTTTCTCTGCAGGATGTTCGTACATTCGCCCACATTTCCGGAGACCACAATCCCATTCATGTAGACCCCATCACAGCGCGACGGCTGATTTTCGGAGGAGCCGTTGCACATGGCCTGTTCGTTGTCTGTTGGGTTATAGACCGCCTTGCAGCTGAGGGACTACCTGTCGCCAACCTATCTCGACTGCGAGTTTCTTTCAGGCAGCCGGTGTTTATTGATAGGAAGATTAACCTGACCGTGACTCAAGGTTCTTCACAGACCAAAGCGGTGGTCACCCAAGATGGTACAACGTGCACTGTAATTAACCTCGAATTCGGCGATGCGCCAAACCGCTCGGAGATACACGTATCGGACCATGCTATTGTGAGCGGAGATCCCAAACCTCTGACTGCAGAGAAAATCGCACAAGCGAGGGGCACTATTTCTCTGGGCTACGACAAGGCGGATCTGGCCGCGTTATTCCCCTTACTTTCTCAGGAAATGCCGCCCTTGGGAGTAGCGCAATTGTTGGCGCTGACCCGTATCGTTGGTATGGAATGTCCTGGGGAACGGTCGCTCTTTTGCGATTTTGAGGTTCAGTTCGGAAACTCGCACGACCAGGGCCCTTTATCGTTTGAGGTTACCGAATGGGATCCGCGCTTCAAGCTGGTGACTATCGATGTTCGGGGAGCAGGAATAAGAGCAACACTACGCGCACTGTTGCGCTCAGATCCTGTGCGACAGCCGGAAACGGATGAGCTGCGCTCGTTCGTTACGGGCAAGCCATTTCAAGATCAACAAGCCCTTGTGGTCGGCGGTTCCCGTGGGATTGGTGAAGTATGTGCGAAACTCTTGGCGCTTGGCGGCGTGAAGCATATATGTCTTACGTATGCGACTGGCGCAAAAGACGCACAAGTCGTAGCGAGCGATTTGGCGAACTATTGTGAGGTACACCTCGCGAGATTCGACGTTCTCAGGGATAAGCCACCTGAAGGCACCTACACTCACATTTACTACTTCGCAGCTCCACGCCTACGCGCGAATATCGGACCCTTCAATATGGATCTTTTCCAGTTCTACAACCAATACTTTGTAAACGGAATGGCCCTGTTGTTCGAGGCGTACTCAAGAAAAACTGCTGTCCACCTGCTACAGCCCTCCTCGCTTTTTGTAGAGATTCCAGAGCGGGGTTTTTCTGAATATGCTACTTCGAAAGGAGCGTCTGAAAGTCTTGGCCGCCAGCTGGTGGCACAGTATCCATCGTCGGTCATTCTGACTCCCCGCCTTCCTCGAGTTCGTACGGACCAGACCCAGAATGTTTCTAATTGCAACGACACGGCGGCTATTCTGATGCCCTCTCTTCTAGAACTAAGTATGTCTCCTGCCAGATCCAGAGCAGCAGTAAGCAGTCAGTCACGGGAGATTCAAAGGCAGTGGTAGCTCATAAATAAGTTAAGCATGCCTAACTGTTGGGCAACGCGCAGTCCCAAATAATACGCGCGCTACGCAATATCGGGATTACAAACCAAACAATAATGTCTTTCACGTCATTGGAATTTCCGTTGTTCATCGCTCTATGTCTGGCATTTCTCCATATAAGTGGGAAGCTTTCTGTCCGGACATGGGTGCTGATTATTTTTAGCTATCTCTACTGTCTGAGCTTTGGGCTTGCTGGTGTGATCGTTTTAACACTTGTAGCAATGGCTGATTTCGTCATCGGGCTCAAGGTTGGAAGTTTACGGGATAATAAAACCCAAAGATTGTGGCTCTATATTGGAGTCACTGCTAATTTGGCCCCTTTGGCGCTCTGTAAGTATTCGGCATTTGCGGCAAGGTCCGCGTCGATGTTGCTTCACCCGTTGGGCCTTCGCTTCACTGTCCCTGAAACGCCGGTATTCTCGATTGTTGGGGTTTCCTACTTTACGTTTGCCGGAATAAGCTATCTTCTGGATATCTATTTTGGGAAGATTGAGCCATCTCACAGTGCATCGGAGTATATCTGCTACTTGGCTTACTTTCCAAAAATCATCGCCGGTCCTATCGTAAGGGCAGGAGAGTTCCTACCACAGCTTCGGAGCGGCCTCCAAGTTACAGCGCAAGATGTTGAAGTTGGATGTGCATATCTCTTAGTTGGATTTGTAAAGAAATTAGTCATTGCCGACCAACTCGCCGGACACGTTGGCATGATCATGGCTACACCTAAAAACTACACAGCGTTTACCCTGGTTCAAGGAGCTGTAGGGTATGCGGCGCAGATATATGCTGACTTTTCCGGATACTCGGACATTGCTATCGGTTGCGCCCGGTTAATGGCCATCAAATTTCCTCAAAATTTTATGATGCCGTACAGCTCAGTAAACATTGCCGAATTTTGGCGTCGGTGGCACATTACCATGTCGACTTGGTTCAGAGAGTATGTGTTTCTGCCGCTTGAGTTGAATAGTCGGGATACAGCCAACCCAAGGCTAAGGGTATCTAGGAATCTCATCATAACGATGCTTCTTTGCGGACTTTGGCACGGGCCCAGCTGGAATTTTGTGGTCTGGGGTGGCTTTCACGGGGTGGCGCTGGCGATTTATCAGCTATATGCTTCACGCCGTGGCCCGAAGAGATCCCGCCAACGGCTATCAGTATTTCACCCAAATGCTCTTGCGGCTCGCGCCATGACACTATCGGTGGTTGTGGTGAGCTATGTATTTTTCGGAACTCAGAGTCTTTCATCAGCATGGACGTACTTGTGGCGTATCTTCACGTGGAATCGCGGTGGCATTGCCCTTGATTCCCCCTATATCGTGCCCCTGGTTGCTGTTGTAGTCCTCGCGCACCTCGTTATCAACAAGGATCGTAATGTCGTTGAGGAACTCGTGAATTGTTCTGTGGTTATGCGTACTGTGGCGTACGCCAGTCTGTTGTTTATCTTAGGTTCATTGGTCACTTCAGAAACAGCTCCATTTGTGTACGTTCGCTTCTGAGTCTATGCGGCATCGTAGTGTCCATATGGATGTCAGCGTCATTCCGGCGACGGAGATAGCACGAGTGGATGTGAGTAGAGTGGCAATTACGATGACATCTATGAACTCAGATCGGGTAGCAGGCGGCCAGGCGAATGCAACGAAACGGGTTCTCTTGTTGCATGGTGGTGAAGTTCCACATTATCGCGTTCCGGTTTATAACCATTTATCCCGGTACCTACGGGAGCGGTTATTCGACTTGACTGTAGCATCGGAACGGATTCAGCCGGGGAATACGACGGAGATCGAATTCGAATTTGTACCAACGCCCTTGTCCACTAGCAGTATTGTCCGACTTGTGTGGCAGCGCAAGATTGACGTTGTGATCATGTTCGTGGACATGCGCCACCTTTACGTGTTTCCGGTGTACTTGGTGGTGAAGGGTCTTCTCCGTCGAAGAATGGTGTGGTGGGGACAAGGCAGAGACTTGGCGCGTCCCAATGCGGTTCTGAAGAATATAGCTTATGGAACCGAACATGCCATATGCGACTCAATCATCCTCTATGCAGAGCATTTGAAAAAGTACATAGCACCACGATACCGTGGCAAAGTGTTCGTCGCGAATAACACGTTGGCATTTACTTATCGAGGGCTTCCTCCCGAAAACAAAGACGCCGTCCTACGCTCATTCAATGTCACTACTCGGAAGAACATCATATGCATGGGCCGTTTTCAAAAACGTAAAAGGATAGAGCAATTGGTTGAGGCTGTACGGCTGATGAACCGCTCCGACATTGGTCTGATTCTCGTGGGTCCCGACACTGAAGGTGTGCTGGGGAACATTGACGGTCCTAACGTTTACAAGCTCGGGCCGATTTACAGTGGCCAACGGTTCGACCTCCTATCAGCATCGGATGTGTACTGCCTCCCCGGTGCAGTCGGCCTCAGCATCGTTGACGCGTTCCATTGCGGGCTGCCTTTCGTCACAGAAGAGGGCGACGAATCGGCCGAGATTGCCTACTTGAAGCACGGCGAGAACGGATTTGTCGTGCCTAGAGGGAACGTCCGGGAGCTAGCGCAAAGCCTCCTCCTGTTGCTTGATGATGACAACCTTCGCGCTCGGTTTTCCGATGCAGCTCGCAAAGAGGCCGCGGTTAACGCCAGCATCGAACAGCTGTGTGAAGGATTCGAGGGGGCCTTGCGGTACGCCACGAGTCCCTAGGTCATCATTGAACAGTAGCCGCAAGATTAGTAGGCGCGTCCGGTGGGGCCTGTCCACTTCGCAAGGGATGTGGATAGGTGTACGGAGTGTAGTACGGCGTCCAGGTGTTCGTTGATGTGCATTTGTAAAACGAACCACCTTGAATTACGGACGATGATGCAGTGGGGGTTGCCGTGGAGGCTACCCAGTATCCAACGCCGGTTGTACAGGATCCCGTGGGTGCTGCTGTGCCTCGTCCGATGCCCGCCGAACACGAGGAGGCCGTACAAGAAGCATTGTAATTCCACCAGTTTGCATTCTCAGTTACGGAGCAGTGTGTGGGGTTTCCAGTGCTGTACATATTTGCGGTCACGTTTGTGCCGTTCTGAGTGTTGTTAAAAAAATATGTATTGTTGACAAGAGGGTTATAGTTAGTCGGAGTTGGGTTGATGTCTGAGGGGCACGAGCCGGGGATGGACATACCGTAAAGATCGATCTCGTTCCCACCAGAACCAGTCAGGATATTGTCGAAGAACATCCCCCAACTGCCGCGATGGTTGATCCAGCGGTAGGTGCCCATGTTGCTCAACGTGTTACCATAGTATTCAACCACCATCGTGCTGGTTTGCCCGGAATTGACCGAACCATCCCAGTTCTGGAAGCCGTGGATGTCCCATATTTCCTGTGGTGTGGTCGCGTTCGCCAGATTCCACGTGTTATAGCGTGCAACGAGCCGTCCACCTTGACCAGTTTCAATCCAGCCCGGGTTATCTCCACTATACGAAGACGAATACATAATCGTATTGTCCTCGAAGTACAGATTGTCTTCGTTGCCGTAGGGGAGCTGGTTGAACGCGGTGTTTGACCACTCGCGAGTATCGTCGTTGCTGAATATCCTAAGGATGATATTGCAACGGTCAAAGATGTTGTTATAAATCACGCCTCTAAACTGACCGTTGGTGTCAGCATTCGATTGAATAACTGCGCCAACGAGGGTTGACGATGATGGATTGGTATTCTGAAACTTGTTATCGCCAATGATAATGTAGCGATACGGTTTTGTGCCCGTGATGCCACTTGCTCCTTGGATATTGATTAGAGTCTGGGAAGAACTAGCACCATCGAAAGTAAAACCGGTAATCGTGATATTCTCGCTATTGGCAATGGCGGTAGCATCAGGAACCACCGAGATTAAAGTTACGCCTCCTGAACTGGTAATGACGGTGTTGCCCACCCCCGCTCCGGTCAGAGTGATCCCGTAAGTAAGGCTGAGCGTGCTGTTCCAGGTGCAATTGCCTGCGGGCACCGTCACAGTGCCCCCCCTCCCCGTGTTGCTGATCGCAGTCTGAATATCAGTTGTCGAACAGGAATTAGCGGTGACGGCGTGGGTGTTGGCCGTCATTGCGAGCCAAATAAGCACGAGGGAAAGTGTGGAATGGATGAGTACTGAGTTCGCGATTTTCGTAAGGGGGAGTCTCATTGCTCCATTCTCTAAGAGGGCACTCACGCCTGTACAGAGCACAACAGGACATAGGCAAATGGCCGATAGACGTTTCCCCTCGGTGCTAAGCCCTTTGTGCTTAGATGCTTAAGCCCAGTAAATGAGATATTTGATCACAGGACTGGCCAGTTCCGAAACGGGATAATCCCCTCCGACGAGCTCGCCCTGTCGCCCCATTCCGTAGGACAAGGCCTACCGGATCCCATGCGGGAGTCTGTTCGCACCTAAAATCACCAAAGAACTGCGAGCCAAATGCCAGTCTACGACTTCCAGCGCCGGGGGCGATTACGTAATTCAGCCATATCGAACACTTGGAGAGAACTCGCGTCTTGAGCAATATGAATTCATATAGCAATCATTCAGCTGTCTCATTCAATTGCCGTTCTGCCTATAAGGAGATTGCGTGAACAGCAGCGTTGCCGCGAAGCAAAGCCAAGAAGCGAGCGAGGTCTTCCACAAGGAGGTTCTCGACACCGATCATCTTCTTCCCAATATCGGTACGCGCGCAGTGTCGGGAAGTTTCGTTACGGTGGGCGCTCAAGGCGCCAAGTTCGTGCTCAACCTGACCGCGGCCATGATTCTGGCACGCTTGCTGACTCCGAAAGAATTCGGGCTGGTGGGCATGGTTCTTGGTATTACTGGGCTGGTCGCGCTGT
>Ga0335085_10004145_pt1 | contig 24253 bp, 17 predicted proteins | sample Lox_Sample_45_FD_206712 | JGI IMG/M metagenome (GOLD analysis project Ga0335085, IMG submission 206712) | Soil microbial communities from Loxahatchee National Wildlife Refuge, Florida, United States - Lox_Sample_4.5 | ecosystem: Environmental > Terrestrial > Soil > Wetlands | place: USA...
TGGTCCGCGATCGTGCACGATCTTCCGGCCGTGCTTTCTGTCGAGGTCCAGACGCTCGCATGATTCGCGTGATCCTTCCTCCGCACCTGCGAGGTCTGGCTCGCATCAGCGGCGAAGTGGAACTCGAAGTTGCCGGCGTGCCCACGCAGCGTTCCGTCCTCGACGCGCTCGAAGCACGTTACCCGATGCTGAGCGGAACGATCCGCGATCACGTGACGCAACAACGTCGGCCCTTCCTTCGCTTCTTTGCGTGCGAGGAAGATCTTTCTCATGAGCGGCCCGACGCTCCTCTTCCGGAACCCGTCATCTCGGGCAAGGAGCCGCTCCTGATCGTGGGAGCCATTGCCGGCGGCTAAACGCAACGATTTCGCGCTCCGCGCGTTCAACTCGCAGTTCAAGACAAGATCTCTCGCGACCCAACGAGCTGAAGCCATGGCCCTGTATTCAGCCTGCATCGGGCCGCGAGTATTCATAGGGCAACTCTGAAGACCTTGGTCCGCTGCGATTGGTAAGCTGAACTCTATCGATTGTATAGCCTGGATTCCCTGCGATAGGTAAAAATGACTCATCAACCTTTTTTCATCCCTTCATCGCTCATCTGCGCGCTCGCGATTCCGCTGATTCTTGGGCTGATCCCTCGGAATCGCTGGTATGGCATTCGCACGTCGCAAACGATGTCCGATGAAACCGTTTGGTATCGGTCGAATCGCTACAGCGGATGCGCCTTACTGTTGTCCGGACTGATCTATTTTTTGATCGCGAGTATTTTCCCGACATCAAATCCGCATGACCCCAGCCTGCTTCTTTTCGGGATCCACCTTCTCGCTTTTGCATTACCACTAGCCGCGAGCGTCCTTCTCGTCCGGAAGTATGTGAAGCGTCTCCTGAATTCACCATAACAAATAAACAGCCGTTCGCCAGGACCGGCAAGCACTGTTGACTACCAGTTCCGGAATCTACTCATAGCGCAGCGCCACCAGGGGGTCGACTCGCGTGGCGCGGCGGGCGGGGATGTAGCACGCCAGCAAGCCGACAGCAACGAGAAGCAAAATCACTCCCGCGAAAGTCACAGGATCGGTGGCCGTCACGCCAAAGAGCAGCGACTCCACCGTGCGTGTCAGTGCCAGCGAACCGGCAAACCCGATGACAATTCCGATCAGTATGGTTCCCAGTCCCTGACCAAGGATCATTCTCAATACGTCACCAGAGCCGGCGCCGAGAGCTACGCGCACGCCAATCTCTCGCGTGCGGCGGCTCACCGAATAGGCCATTACACCGAAGACGCCTGCCGTAGCCAGCAGCAGCGCGGCAATTCCGAAGAAGCCGATGAGGATGAGGTTAAATTTGCGGGAACCCAACGACGCCGAATAGATTTGAGAGAACGTCCGGAATCTCGCCGGAACTTCAGGGTTGAGTTCCTGCAGGATTCCGCGCGCCGCCGAGGTCACCAATTGGGTGTTGGCGTCGCTCCGCATCGTCACCGTTATCGCCGCGCGCGGCCGCTGAAATAGATTTACATAGACAGTCGGTCTCGGCGGCGCATCCAGTCCGTACTCGTGAACGTCTCCGACGATTCCCGCGATCGTCAGCAAGCGCAAGTCGCCGTCCATGTTTCCGAATTCTATTGTATGCCCGATGGGATCCTGGCCCGGCCACCGGTCGCGGGCCAGCGATTGGCTGATCACTGCCACGTGCGGAGAGTCCGCGCCGTCGCGCTCGTCGAAGAGGCGGCCCTGAATGAGTGGAATCCCGAGAACCTGGAAGTATCCGTCCGTCGCGACACAGAAATCCGCGTTCCCAATCCGTTGTTTCTGGCGAAATAGAGGCTCGAATCCGGCGAAGTCTTTGGGAACCTCATTCTGGGTCATAAGCATAAACATGCCGTCGGGAAGGCCGCCGTCCATCGGCAGGCCGCTCGTCGCGCCGACATTGCGCACGCCTGGAATTTGTTTGAGCTTCTCAATCAGCTTTGAAAAGAAAATCCCCTGGCTTGCTTTTGCTTTCGGGTCCTCCACCCACGGAAGCGATAGATCCATGGTGACAATTTTGTCCACGCGAAATCCCGGATTTACTTCGAGCACTTTCATCAGGCTGCGCCCGAGTAGTCCGGCCCCGATCACAAGAACCAGTGTGATGGCGATCTGCGCCGCCACGATCATACGGCCGATGCGTTGGCCGCCTTGAGAACTCGCTTGCCCTCGCCCGCCTTCCACCAGCGCCTTGCGCAGGTCCCCGGATGTCGCCCTCACAGCCGTGAATGCACCGAGTCCCGCTGCGACTGCGGTCGAAAGCAACAACGCGAATGCGAGCACGGGCATACTGATCGAGACACTCTCCAACCGTGGAAGGTTCTCAGGCGCCAGCCCAACGAGTCCCGCCACGCCCGCGTAAGCTCCAAGTATGCCGAACCCCCCGCCGAGCAAAGAAAGTAGAAACGCCTCGGTAAGGAATTGCCGAATCAGGCGTCCGCGCGCCGCCCCAAGCGCGCTGCGAACCGCAAGTTCGCGCTCTCTCACAGAGGCTTGCGCCAGCAGCAGGTTTGCGACGTTCGCGCACGCAACCAGCAGTAGAAATCCCACCGCTCCAAGGAGAATCAGCAGCGCCGGCCGGGCTTTGCCCGTTATCGAGTCCTGCAGCGGGACGACAGCTCCATCCTTTAGTAGATAGTCATTTTGTTCGCTCGACGTATCGTGAATTCGCCGTGCGATCGCGCTAATGTCGGCATTTGCTTGCGCGATGCTCACACTGTCGCGCAGGCGCCCGACCGCACTGTAGTTATGCGAAGTCCTGCTTCGATTTTCTCCGCCAAGATCGGCGGGCACCCACAAGCCCACATCCGTCGGGAACTGAAATCCGTCCGGGAGTACACCAATAACGGAGTAGTCCGCGTTATCAATCTTCAGGTGTGACCGCGATAAGTCCCGCGAAGCTCCGAGATACTGCTTCCAGTATCCATAGCTGGTCAAAACAACGGGGGCAGCGCCTTTCTTGGCTTCGTCAGCGCTGAATTCGCGCCCAATAATGGGCTGCACGCGAAACACCTTGAAAAAATCCGACGTGATGCTCGCAACCACAGTGCGCGTCGGCTGCGAAGCGCCTGAAACGGACGCGATAGTGTCCGTGTACTTGGCAATCGCCTGGAAGCTATGATTTTGATCGCGAAAATCATCGAAGTTCGGGTCCGCAAGGCGCGACCACGTACCCCTCGTATTCACTTCGAAGATCGCCATGATCCGGTCCGGTTCGGCGTAGGGCAGCGGCCTCAACAGCACGCCATAGACCACGCTGAAAATTGCCGTCGTCGCGCCAATCGCCAATGCCAGCGTGAACATCATGATCGCCGTCGTGCCGGGGTTCTTGCGCAGTTGCCTCGCTCCATAACGGCAATCAGAGAATACCGAGCGAATCCATTGCCCCATGCGCTCGTCGCGAACTTGTTCCTTCACCATCTCGACTCCTCCCAATTCCATTCGTGCAGCCCTTCGCGCCGCTTCTGGCGGCATCCCCGCGCGGATATTTTCGTCGGCCAGCATCTCCAGATGCTCGCGCACTTCACGGTCCAAATCTTCCTCCTGCCGCCGAACCGAAAATAGGTTCCGGAAAAAACTTCGTGCTTTCGTATGCAGCGGCATCCGGCCACCCCCTACGCAGTTTCCAAAGCTTGCGCAATTGCCCAGGAGATCCGGCCCCAGCGTTTCGTTTCCGCTTCGAGCTGTTTTCGTCCCGCTTTCGTCAGGCGATAGTATTTCGCGCGGCGGTTGTTTTCGGATTCTCCCCAGAACGAGGAAATCCATCCTTCTTCTTCCATCCGGTGCAGCGCTGGGAAAAGTGATCCGGGCTTTACATGGAAGGTCTGGCCCGTGATCTGATGGATCCTGCGCGATACCCCCAGCCCGTGCCTCTCACCGGTGACCAGCGACTTCAAAATTAACAGGTCCAATGTTCCTTGCAAGAGGGTCGTTGTTTCAGAGTCCAAGATATGTCTCCTATCGGATTTCTATAGGGATGATAGCGATGTACCTATAGAACGTCAATAGGAAGCAATCGGTCGCTGGGCGCAAACCTTCTTGGATGCAATTATCACGTTCTCTGGAAGTGAAGGGTATATGTCGACGGTGCTGGCCACTCTCTTTCTTTCTCTTCTTGCACTCGTGGTGCAAGGTTCCGAAACAACCAGCAATAGCCGCACACCGCATTGCCTCGCCCCCCTCCGTGACGAATCACTCTTTGAATCGTCAATACAACAACACGTAGGGAAATCGCGCGCCGCGGGCGCCGCAGCGGAATTTGTTTCTTTTTGGGAACCCTCGGCGGATGGCCTACGTAACCACTCTAGAGGTGTTTCATGGCAAGACTCACCGGCAATTTTCGTTACGCCCTACGGCAGTTCCGCCTGGCGCCGGTTTTTACCGCGACTGCTGTTTTAACCCTCGCCTTGGGAATCGGCGGGACCACGGCCATATTTACCCTGATCCAAGCCGTGATGCTCCGCTCCTTGCCGGTTTCAGATCCTGGCAGGCTCTACCGCGTCGGTGATGGCGACGATTGTTGCGTCGAAAGTGGTCCTCAAGATCAGTGGGGCATTTTCTCGTATTCCTTGTATGAGCGCCTAAAGACGGAAACTCCGGAGTTTGAGGAGGTGGCGGCTTTTCAGGCTGGACGCAGCCGTTTGGGTGTGCGCCGGCAGGGCGTCGAGTCTGCTGCCCGCCCGCTCACATCGGAGTATGTGAGCGGCAATTATTTTTCCACACTTGGAGTCCAAGCTTTCGGCGGCCGGGTGCTCACTCCCGAGGACGACACGCCGTCTGCCCCACCGGTCGCGGTACTTAGCCACCGCGTATGGCAGACAAGCTATGCAGCCGATCCTTCGGTTGTGGGCTCCACCTTCGTGGTCGAGGGCCATCCGTTTACGGTGATCGGCGTCGCTCCACCCGGATTCTTTGGCGAGACTCTAGAGAGCGACCCTCCGGACATTTGGCTCCCGCTCCAACAAGAGCCCATGATGGATGGTCAAGGCGGCCTGTTGCATCAGTCCATCTCTGCATGGCTGCGCATGATCGGGCGCTTGCGCCCGGGAGCTTCCATTGCAGGCATGGCTCCGCGCCTCTCCGCGACACTTCGCCGGTGGATGCAATACGATTCCGGATATCCCGCCAATTGGATGCCGGACGTCATGAACCTTCTCCCCCGGCAAACAATTAACGTCGTACCGGCCGGAGCAGGCGTAGCCGTGATGAAGGAGGAATATTCCCGTAGCCTGGAGATTTTGCTCGCAGTTTGTGGCTTAGTGTTGCTCATCGCTTGTGCCAATGTCGCGAATCTCCTGCTGGCACGTGGAGTTGCGCGTCGCGGACAAACGGCTGTGCGGCTGGCCTTGGGAGCGACGCCTCGCCAGATTGTAGGTCAAGCGCTCACAGAAAGCATTCTGCTCGCGATTGGCGGCGCTGTCGCCGGACTCCTGGTGGCCACGGCGGCCGCGCGCCTGTTGTTGGCACTCGCGTTCCATAGCGCCCATTTCCTGCCGATAAGCGCCGCGCCGTCGCTCATCGTTCTCGCGTTTGCTGTTGGCTTGGCCTTGGTTACCGGAATCATTTTCGGGGCCGCTCCCGCTTGGCTGGCAACCCGCACCGATCCCGCGGAAGCCTTGCGAGGTTCGGGCCGCGGCATTCGCGATCGCTCCTCGTTCGCGCGCAAAGCGCTACTCGTTGTGCAGGCCACTGTGTCCGTTGTACTGGTCGCCGGCGCGACGATGTTGGGCCGGAGCCTGAATAAACTCGAGAATCAGGACTTTGGGTATAAGGTGCAAGGACGCGTTGAGGTGAGTATCAACAAGCCTCCGGCGAGCTATACGCAGCCCAGGTTGCAGGGGCTGTACCGCCAGCTCGAAGAGCAGCTCAATCGCATCCCCGGAGTGCAAGGTTCCGGTTTGGCCTTGTACAACCCGCTCACCGACAACTGGGGCGAATTGATTATGGTGGCCGGCCATCCTCCGGGCAAATTCAACGAAAATTCGGGAGCCTCCTGGGACCGCGTGAGTGCCAACTATCTTCAGAACTGGGGCATGCAGATTATCCGCGGACGCGCGTTTACGGCTGCCGACAACGAAACGACGGCTCCCGTGGCCATTGTGAACGAGGCATTCGTAAAGCGCTTTTTCAAAAGCGACGAAGATCCCCTCGCCCAGCACTTCGGTTTGGACATGCCTCAAAACGCAAGTACGTTTGCCATCGTTGGCGTCGTCCGCGATGCCAAGTTTGCAGGCTGGGGATTAAGTCGGCCTGCGCGTCCGATGTTCTATGTGCCCCTCGCTCAGACGGTCGATTACCACGACGAAATAATGACGAAACTCGAGCTGCGCTCGCACTTCATTCGCGGAATCATGCTGGTAACGAATTTGTCTTCCGGCGCACTCGAGCCGCTGCTTACCAGGACGCTCGCGGAGTTGGATCCTGACTTGACCATCAATAGCATCCGGACCATGCAGCAGCAAGTCGAACTCTCTTTCGACGAGGAGCGTGCCGTCGCCAGCCTCGCCGGGCTGTTCGGGATTGTCGCTCTCGTACTGGCAGCCGTTGGACTCTATGGCGTCACTGCCTATACCGTTGCGCAGCGTACCAACGAAATCGGTATCCGCATGGCCCTCGGCGCCAGCCGCACAACGGTCATGCAATTCGTGCTCCGCGGCGCCTTCAAACGCGTTCTTATCGGTCTCGTCCTTGGCTTGCCTCTCGCGATTGGCGCGGGGCGCCTCATCTCTGCTCAGCTTTACGGCGTCTCCTCTTGGGATCCGCTCGCCCTCGGTGTGGCTGCCAGTGCTCTCGCCATCTGCTCCTTTTTTGCAGCCATCATTCCTGCAAACCGTGCAGCCTCCATCTCCCCCATGAACGCCCTACGAATTGAATAGCGAAGCCCTGTTCCTACGAATTTTAGTCGGAACCGTTGTGGCTATGGACGCGTCATTGTTGGCTCTGTCATCCTGCGCCCGAATTCGATTGGCACTCCCGGTCGATATTGAAGCCGTGTCGGCAGGCCGCTCGCGGGAACTCGTTCCCTTTTTTTCCGGCCGGAACGCTTATCCTTTTCCCGTTGCGCTTGTGTGCGGGATGCGCCCAGCCCTAGAATAGGAGGCAGCAGCGGCGGGCATCTCTTATTCCGCACTCATTCCGCTGCGATATTCATTCGACTTAACGTTGTCGTAATTTTCATCATACGAAAGGACTCATAGCCCCCGAGAGCCCCTTATGAACCTTGCTGAATTTATAGAAGGTAATCGCGACCAGCATCTTTCTGAACTCTGCGAATTTCTCCGAATCCCCAGCGTCAGCGCCAAGAGCGAGCATAAGCCCGACATCGAGCGTGCCGCTCGCTGGGTTGCTGATCATCTTCGCTCTGCTGGTTTCCAGAATATCGAGATCGTTCCAACCAATCTCCATCCTCTCGTCTATGCCGAATCCCTCGAGGCTCCTGGGAAGCCGACCATCCTTTTCTATGGCCACTACGATGTGCAGCCCGCCGAACCGCTCGATCTCTGGACTTCTCCGGCTTTCGAGCCTACGGTTCGCAACGGCAACCTCTTCGGCCGGGGCACTGCGGATGACAAGGGCCAGGTCCACATCCATCTAAAAGCGCTTGAATCCATCCAAAAAGTGAACGGCAAACTGCCCGTCAACGTAAAAGTCCTGATCGAAGGAGAAGAAGAAGTCGGCAGCGTCAGCCTTTGGGATTACGTACAAAAAAATAAGGAAAAGCTGAAAGCGGACGCCCTGGTTGTTTCGGATACGTCGATGCTCGCGAAGGGCGTGCCCTCTATCACCTACGGCCTGCGGGGATTGAATTACTACCAGCTCGAGCTCACAGGTCCCGCTCGCGACCTCCATTCCGGCGTCTATGGCGGCGCTGTTCCCAATCCTCTGACGATTCTTACCGAGCTGTTTGCCAAGCTCCACGACAAGAACTTCCGCGTCACCGTCCCGGGTTTTTACGACAAAGTCGCTAAAATCTCCGCTCCCGAACGCAAAGCTCTAAACTCGCTTCCCTGGAAGAAAAAAGCGTTTGAAGCAGCCGTCGGCGCTCCCGGTTATGCGGGCGAAAAAGGATTTACCGCCGTCGAACAACTTTGGACTCGTCCAACCCTCGAACTCAACGGAATCTGGGGCGGATATCAAGGCGAAGGTGCGAAGACCGTGATTCCTTCCAAGGCTTACGCGAAGTTTTCCACGCGCCTCGTTCCGAACCAAGATCCGCAAGTCATTGCAAAGCGGGTTGAAAAATACATTCGAAAACTTTTGCCAAAGACCGTCGAGTGCAAACTCGATGTGTTGAGTACCGGCAAGCCGTGGGTAGCTCCGTTCCACGCGCCAATCTTCAAAATCGCTCAGGGCGCGCTCGAAAAGGGCTTCGGGAAAAAAGCAGTCTTCATTCGCGAAGGCGGTTCAATCCCTTTCGTCACGCAAATGTACGACACCTTTAAAGTGCCCTGCGTGCTCCTCGGATTCGGTCTTCCCGATGAAAACGCGCACGCTCCCGACGAACACATCGCTCTCGAAAATTATTTCGGCGGAATCAAAGCTATCGCTCACTTCTACACCGATTTAGCCGCGCTCTGATTCTCGCGCAGGGCAATCGCATCGGCTTTATTGCAGATCGTTGATCGGTTCATGAATCGGCACATTCTTCCTATGCGATTCGAACTAGTGAATCGCCTCCGTGAATCTCGTCACTGCCCGATTCCAATCCTGGAAATGCTTCTTTGGCGCGCATGAGTGGCCAATTCGAAAGCTGGCGGTTGCCGCATCGTTTGCGCACTTGCGTGCGGCTCTCGTCTCCCTCGCGAAAAGCCGCATTTTTCCGGCCTTTTTTGCGGTTTTTCCTTGCGTTCTTTGATTTCCTTGGCTATAGTGCCCTCCGGCCCGAGTTTCTCACGCCAACCCAGGGGGTTCGCTCGCGGCCTGCCCCATTCGAATCGGGGTGGAAAGTAAATACAGGAGGATAAGCAGACTAGATGGCAGCCAAGCCAATGAGCAAGAGCAAGATCGTGTCGTACGTTGCCGAGAAGTGCGGCACACCGAAGAAAACCGCGGCGCTCTTTTTCGAAGAGCTTTTTAAACTGGCGGTGAAGGAATGCAAGGGCGGCGCCGGCAAGTTCGTTATTCCGAACATCGGCCGCGCCGTGAAAGCGCACCGCAAGGCGCGCATGGGCCGTAACCCCCAGACGGGCGAAGCCATCAAGATCAAGGCCAAGACCGTTGTTCGCCTGCGTCCAGCGAAGGCGTTCAAGGACGCTGTACTGAAGTAGACTTCCTGTTTATCAGGAACCGGGCCCCGGACACAGCGCACAGGAAAAGGCGGGCGCGAAAAAACGATTTTGCGCATCGCCCCTTCGGAACGCGCTAGGTGATTGGGCGGGTGTCCCGTTTGAGTTTGCCCCGCATGGCTTGAGCGATCAGGCCATCCGGGGCTTTTTTCTTACGGCCAACGCCAGTTGCGCTCCTCATACAACGTTGCCTATTACCCTCAGATCGTTTTCAGGTAGGCGATCACGTCCTTGATTTGCTGCGCATCGATAACATCTTTGAAAGGTGGCATCAGCGAGTCGCCGTTTTCGATCCAGGTTGTGAGCGATTGGTCGGTGATCTTATTCTTATTCACGCTGAAAATGCCGCGCTTGTACATTCCTTTGAGTCCGGGGCCGATTTTTCTGTTCGCGCTATCTGCAAAGTGGCAGATGGAGCATTTTTGGTCGAACACTTCCTTGCCTTTGGCCGCCGAGCCGGATGATTTGGTGGACGCGGCCTTGTGTGGGGCGGCCTTCGCCGGCGGATCCTGCGCAAGAACCGCTACCCCCATGCTCAATACCGCGATCCCAAATGCCAGATAAATTCGCTTCACGTCTCCCCCCATCTACCTTAGTTGATTGCGCCTCTATCTTCTCTTTTTACCGTCCGAATTTCCACTCCCCCACCCGGCGCAAAAACCCGGCACAAAGTACAGGTTCCGCCTGGGCACGGATGGAACTCTCGTACTTTTGACGCCCTCAGGGCCGTGTGTTAACAATTTACACCATGAGCCAGGAAACCCTGACGCGAGCCTGGGAAATCCTTCAAGACGCCTATCAGGCCCAAATGGAAGGCGATTACGACCGGGCCGTAGAGCTCTATCAGTCCTCGCTGGAGCTGCACCCGACGGCCGAGGCTTACACGTTTTTGGGCTGGACGTATCATTTTCAGGGGCGGATCGAAGAGGCTATCACCGAGTGCAAGCGAGCGATTGAGGTCGATCCGGAATTCGGCAATCCTTACAACGACATCGGAGCATATTTGATTGAATTGGGGCGCTTCGATGAGGCGATTCCGTGGCTCGAACGAGCCATTGAGGCTCGGCGCTACGAGCCGCGCCATTTTCCGCACTACAATCTGGGCCGCGCGTATCTGGGGAAAGAGATGTACGCCCGCGCGATGAGGTGCTTCCAGGAAGCTCTGGAAGTTGAGCCGCGGTATTCGCTGGCGCGGCAGGCGCTGGCTTCGCTCCGTCGCATGGTGAATTGAGAAGCAGTGACTCGTGATATGGGACTGGTGGAATGCCCAGCACCAAGTTCCATCTCTCTCCTTAGTTCGTCCCTCTTTGACGGCAATTGTTATAGCTCACCGATAAGGGGCGGAATGCCGCGCCCCTACGCTGACTCCTTCGGTTTGATGGCGCGGTCGTAGACAAAAAGGAGCGCGGCCGTCAACAATCCAATGGCCGTCAAGCTGTACCAAACTCGCTGGGGTTGGTGCAGCACTTCGGCGAACTGATGAACCAGGAAGCCACCCAGCATTCCCCCGAAGATCGAGCCTAGTCCGAGCGGCAGAAATGCGAACCCCATGTAGATGCCCTGCTGTCCCGGGGGCGCAAGCTTGGAGATGTAGGAGTAATACGGCGGTTGCTGAATGATTTCGCCCAGCCCGAGCACGGCGAGCGACGCAACGGTTCCGACCACAGTTGGCGAGAAAGCCAGAATCAGCCAGGAAACCGAAGTGATCACAGTTCCGAGAATCACGGCACGCAGAGGCGCGATGTTGCGAGTCAAATGGTTCACGGCTATCGTCAGGAAGATGACGACCAGCGGATCGGTGACGAGGATCAGCTCTGCTACACCCTTGTTGGCGTTCACGTAGTCGGTGATGAATCCAGGCAACGTGGTGTACTGTTGCCAATAGACGATCCAGTAGCCGGTGAAAATAAGCAGAAATATAAGAAAGCGCGGCGGCCACAGAATCGTTACAAAATTCCTGGCGACTTGTCCAAGGCTCGGCAGCGGTGCATCTCCGGTTTTGCGCGGCTCGCGGAAGAAAAACAGCACGAAGAAAAACATGGCGAAAACACTGAGCGCGGAAATGCGAAACACCTTTTCCACGCCAAGGTGCGCGTGCGCCCACGAGGCGATATAAGGCCCGGCGAGACTGCCGATATTCACCATGGTGTAGTAAATCGAGTATCCAATCTGTCGCACGTTATCTTTGGAAGCGCGCGCCGTTGTTCCGACGACGCAGGGCTTTACCAGCGAGATTCCGAGCGCGGGCAGCACCAGAATTACACCGACAAAAAGCGCGAGCGGGACCGCGTTGCGCACGGGCGCCAGCCAGGAAGCGCCAATAGATCCGATCAGGAAGTATGCCGTCGCAAGGATTAGATAAGCCGTAGAGAGGGCACGTCGAAATCCAATCTTGTCCGCGAGGGCTCCCCCGAAAATGGCCAGGAACCAAACCATGCCGCCGAACCAGCCCGTCAGCGTACCCGTTTGCTGCGTGGAAAAATTGAGCTTTTCGTGGAGATACAGCCCGAGGGAAGCGAACGCACCGTAGTAAGAGAGGCGCTCGAAGATTTCGCTGATGTTGGCGACCCAGAAGGGGCGCTCGAACCCGTCGCGAATTTCCTGCAGGCGCTGACCGAAGCTCATCGATTCTCCCGAGTGAAAGGCCTGCTGAAGATGTCGCGTGGATTGTACTTGAAGAGATGGCGAAGTCGAAGCAGTTAGCGGCAGAGGGAATTGAAGTCTAAGGGAGCGGCGGGGACGGGAAGATGGCGGGAATTGAGGAGGTCTTCGAGCGAGTCCGGAGTGGACGGGAGGCTGGGATTGGTGTCTACCCGGTAGAAGGAGTTGCGTTCGGCTTGAGGAAGAGTGATGAAGTGGAAGCCGCGTGAGCGATAGAGATCGAGGAGCCGCGGGAGCATTTCGGCGTCGAGAGCGCCGATGTGCATGAGAAGAACGTAGGGGATGTCGCGATGGTAGAGAGTGTGTGAGAGTTGGCGGTAATACGTAATGTTGGCGTCGGCGGCTGAGAGGTAGCTACTTTTGAGTTGGGCGATGGCGGCGGAGTCGCCCTTGGCCATGCAACGTGCGTAAGGCTCATTCCAGAGATAATCGCTGAAACTCATGGTGACGGCGGCGATTTTGTAGCCGCGCCGGGAGAGGAAGGCGCGGATGGCATCGTGTTTGGCGGGAGTGTCGCCCTCGGCGAGATAGGGAAAGCGGAACCAGTGCCAGTCGTCGTGGTTCATCAAGCTGGTGAGTGCGGGCTCGTCGCGCGCGATTTCGGACTCGAAGGCTTCGAGAGAATCCTGGTTGAGATTCATGTGGGACCAAGTGTGATTGCCGAGGGGATTGCCGGCGTCGCGCCAGGCCTGAAGGACGGCGAGGTCATCAGGCTCTTTCTCGAGGGTGGCGGCGTTGACGAAGCCGTAGACGGGAGGGAGATTTGCGGCACGGAAAGCGGCGAGGATTTTATTGGCGACGACGAGACGTGTTTCGTTGGGAGGGAGAGGGCCGTGGGCGGGGAGGTCGTCGAAGGTGAAGGCGATTTGGGGGGAAGCAGGCTTGGCGATTCCAGCGAGAGCGAAAAAAAGAAGCAGAGAAGCGAGGAGCGAGGCGGCGATGAGTGCCGGGGGAGCGGGGCGTGCGAATTGGAGGAGAGACATTTCAGCTCGCTGACCGTAAGAGTTTGCTGCGAAAAGGAAAAACGAAACAGTAGCAGCGGTAGGAGTAGATTGTCCATCGAAGAGATGCGTTGAGGATTACGAGATTCGTTCGGAGAGGAACCTGGACGGAAAGATGGATGGTCGAGGAGCGGGAGGTTAGAATGCGCGCGGTGCCAAGCAAGAGACAGACTGAAGTCTGTCCCACTGGCGGGCTAAAGCGCGGCGCCTACACACGGGAAATTACGCCTGCGGGATGCGGAGGAAATCGTGAGGAAGACAATTGCTTTGACGGTATTGATCACGAGTGGAGCGTGCGCAGGAGTTGCGCGGGCACAGAAGCCGCCGCTATTGGCGGAGAAGGATGTGGCGGCGCTGGCGAATGAGTTGAGCGGGGAGATGGCGAAGAGGAATTTGGAGGTGATTGCTACGTTTCACCGGCAGCGTGGGTCGCGCGGGTATCATGCGGCGGCGGAGTTGGTGGCGGAGCGAGCGCGGGAGTACGGGTTGAGCGATGTGCAGATCTTGGAGTTTCCGGCGGACGGGAAGATTTTTTATGGGACGCAGAGGTCGCGGCCGGCTTGGGATGCGGAAGTGGGGGAGTTGTGGGAAGTGAGTGGCATGGCCGGCGAGTGCGTAAAGGCTCCGGTCAAGGCGGATGCGAAGGCAGATGAGAAAACAAAGAAATATGCGGAATGGATGGATCAGAATTGCGATTTGTTGATTGGCGACGCGAAGAAGATTGCAAGCTACGCGGCGGAGCCGGTGGTGTTGGCGGAAGACAGCGAGTCGGCGGATGTGACCGCGGATCTGGTGGATGTGGGAGGAGGGACGAAAGAGAGCGATTACGCGGGAAAGGATGTGAAGGGAAAGATTGTGCTGGTGAGCGCGTCGCCTCGGGCGGCACAGGAATTGGCGGTGGGAAAATTTGGGGCGGCGGGGATTGTGAGTTATGCGCAGAACCAGAAGAACGCTTGGTGGGGCGAGGACGAGAATTTAATTCGGTGGGGACATTTGGAGACGTTTACGGAGCACAAGACGTTTGCGTTCATGGTGTCGGTGAAGACAGCGCGGGGAATGCGGGAGCGGCTGGCGCGCGGAGAAAAGATCACGCTGCACGCGGTGGTGAAGGCGGGGCAGCATGCTGGGAATTATGAAGTAGTGACGGCGGTGATTCAGGGGGAGGATGCGAAATTGAAGGAGGAGGAGATTGCGTTTTCGTGCCATCTGGATCATCAGAGGCCTGGAGCGAACGACAATGCCAGCGGGTGCGTGACGATTTTGGAGGTGGCGCGGACGCTGCGGAAGTTGATTGCGGAGGGGAAATTGGCGCGGCCGGCTCGGACGATACGGTTTATTTGGCCGCCGGAGATTGAGGGGACGCTGGCGCTGCTGAATGGGAAGCCGGAGTTTGCGAAAAGGATCAAGGTGGCGATTGACATGGACATGGTGGGAGGCGGGCCGGCGACGAAGGCAGTCTTCCACGTGACACGCGGGCCGATGAGTTTGCCGTCGTTTGTGCATGACGTGGCGTGGGCGTTTGCGGAGTTCGTGAACGAAGAGTCGTACCAATTTGCGGCGACGGGGAAGGCGGAGTATCCGATGGTGGCGCCGGAGGGTGGGAAAGAGCCGCTGCGGGCGGAGTACTCGGCTTACACGATGGGGAGCGACCACGATGTGTACCAGGATTCGTCGTTCGGGATACCGGCGATTTATTTGAATGACTGGCCGGACCGGTACATTCATACGAACTTCGATACAGCGGCGAATATTGATCCGACGAAATTGAAGAGGGCAGCGTTTATTGGGGCGGCTAGCGGGTATTTTTTGGCGCTCGCCCACAAGAAAGAAGAGTTTTCACAAATTCTAAATGTCTTTGGGGCTGGAGATTTTGCACGGGCGAGCACGCGATTATTGCGTGCAGGGGCTCTCTCGAAAGTCGAAGGATTCATCTCGGAAAATCAGCAATCCATTTACTACGACGGCGTCCTGTATTCGCAAGCCTTGTTCATGGGCAAGGCATGCACGGAGAAAGAGCATTCCGATTGTTATGAAAAATCAAAAACGGGGGGCACTGCCGAGGGGACATCCCCGGACGGGAGAGAGACCTTCCGACGAAATGCGCAGCCGAAGGGGCCGCTGGCGGTGTTTGGGTATGACTATTTTGAGGACCACGCGAAGGCGGCGGGGATCGCGGAGCCGAAATTGTTGAGTTATGAGGGATTGTGGGGCGGCGGAGAAGAGTATGCGTATGAAGTTTTGAATTTCGCGGACGGGAAGAAGAACGCGCAGGAGATTCGGGATGCGGTATCGGCGGAGTATGGGCCGGTGCCGTTGGAGATGGTGGTGGAGTATTTGAAGGCGCTGGAGAAGATTGGCGTGGTGGAACAGGTAAAGTGAAGGAAGAACTGGCCAAGAAGGCCGAACGATTGTTGCAGTACGGGGCTGGAATGGCGGCGGACCTGAGGAGGGCAAGATGCCGACGATTGAGGGAAAAGAAGGGCGATTGTGGATCGACGGGTACGTGAAGAAGGCTGGAAAGCTAGCCGGCGTCGCGAGGGCGGTACGAGCGCTAGTGAAGAAAACCGCGGCGGGCTGCGAAGAGTACGTGAGCCCATGGAAGGTGCCGGCGTTTGATTCGAATGGGCCGTTGTGCGTCTTCGTGCTGGGGAAAGAGCACGTGACGCTGGCGTTTTTGCGAGGCGCGCTGCTACCCGACCCAGGAAAATTGCTTGAGGGAAAGGCGAAAGGCGTGCGCAACGTGAAGCTGCGGAGCCTGGCGGATGTTAAACGGCCCGGAGTGAAGAAACTGATTGTTGAAGCGGCGAAGTTGAACAAGAAGGACCCCCCGTCCGGGAAGATGGTGGGGATGGATAAGAGACGGAAGAAAGAAGGGAAGAAATAAGCAGGGAGTCGCGCGCTCGCGAGGTGAGAGAACAAGAACGCTTCGAATCTCTGCGTAAAGGAAAGCCTGCGTGCGAAAGGCGGGCTCGGAATGATAATTTTCTCAAACTTCCGAAGTAACTCCTTCTGTGGACAGACCTGACACGATTGCGGAGAGGATCGAGCGGTTGCCGCTGGGGAGATTTCACCGGCGGTTTATTGCGTTGGTGTCGCTGGGGAATTTTTTTGATTTGTACGACATTTTTATTGTGGCCTATATCGGAGCGGCGCTGCAGCAGTCTGGATTTCTTTCGCTGAAACAATTTGCGTTGTTCGTGGCGGCGGGATTCTTGGGGATGTTCGTGGGGACGGTCGTGTTCGGGATGGGAAGCGACCGGATGGGGCGGCGCAGCGCGTTCATTTTGCTGCTGCTGATTTATTCGGTGTTTACGTTTGCGGATGCATTTGCGCCGACAGCGGGATGGTTGATTGGGCTTCGGTTTTTTGCGGGGATTGGAATTGGTGCCGAGATTGTGGTGGTGGATACATACGTGACGGAGGTGGTGCCGAGTACTGCGCGCGGGAGGTATGTGGCGATAACGCAGGTTGTGGGATTTTGCGCGGTGCCGGTCGCGGCGGTGCTTTCGCGCGTGCTGGTGCCGACGCATTTTTTGATGAGCGGATGGCGATGGGTGATGGTGATTGGGGCGTCGGGGGCGTTGCTGACTTGGTGGTTTCGGCGGAGATTGCCGGAGTCGCCGAGGTGGTTGGAGAGCCGGGGACGGCTAACTGAGGCGGATGCGGTGATGACGGGGTTGGAGGCGGAGAGTTTTGCTTCGAAGGGAAGAAGTGACGAGTGGAAAGTGACGAGTGGCGAGAGAAAGGAAAGAGACAGAATTAACACAGAGGACGCAGAGGCGGAGAGCACTGAGGGCACGGAGAGGGAAGGAAGAGGCCGGCTGGACGAGCAGAAAGTGGAGGGCGGAGGAACAGACGACAGACTGAAGTCTGTCCCACCATCGGAAGGATCGTTTTGGGAATTGTGGAAGAGGCCGTATTTGTCGCGGACAGTGATGCTTGTCATTTTTCAGGCTTTGCAGACGATTGGGTTTTATGGATTTGCGAATTGGGCGCCGACGTTCTTGTTGAAGAGGGGAGTTTCGCTGCTGCATTCGCTGGAGTACACGATGCTGATTGCGGTGGTGTCGCCGATCGGACCGCTGCTGGGAGCGTGGACGTCGGACCGGTTCGAACGGAAGTGGACGATTGTGGTGCTGGCCTTGCTCGTGGCGGGGCTGGGGATTGGGTTTGGAAATTCGATTGCGCCCTTCGCGGTGGTGGCGTTTGGGGCGCTCTTGACGCTGGTGAATTACTGGTTCTCGGCGGCGTTTCACGCGTACCAGGCAGAATTGTTTCCGACGCGGCTGCGCGGGACTGGAGTGGGATTTACGTATAGCTGGAGCCGGCTGAGCGCGGCGTTTACTTCGATTTTGATTGGGGCGGTGCTGGCGTATGGAGTGCCAGCGGTGTTTGCGATGCTGGCCGTGGCGATGGGATTGGTGGCTGTCGTTGTGGCGGCGATGGGGCCACGGACGAATCAGATGGTATTGGAGGAGATTTCGAGGTGAGGAGGCAAAGAAGACGAAATTCGAAACACCAAATTCGAAGTGCGAAAAGGAAATGCGAGGTTATGAGGCGAGTTGCGTTTTCGCGGCGCGCTTTCGTTGGTTCGCAAGAGGAGAAGAGCACAGGCTGAAGCCTGTGCCACTGGAGGGTGTGCTAGCATCGGGGATTGGCATGGGACGAGGAACCGCATAGATGGGGACGGGAACGATGAAGGCGTTGCGGAAGATGAGGGCAGGGCGCGGGCTGTCGATGGAGACGGCGCCGGTGCCTGCAATCGGCGGGGCGGACGTTTTGGTACGTGTGCAGACGGCTTCGATTTGCGGGACGGATTTGCATATATATGGATGGGACCGGTGGTCGCAGGGACGGATAAAGCCGCCGTTGACGCTGGGACACGAGTTTTGCGGCGTGGTGGAGCGGGTAGGGGATGAAGTTACGGCGGTGAAGGCCGGGGATTTTGTTAGCGCAGAGATGCACGTGAATTGCGGACATTGCCACCAGTGCCGGGTGGGCGAAGCGCATATTTGCCAAAATTTGCGGATTATCGGGATCGATCAGGATGGAGCTTTCGCAGAGTTCGTGAAAATTCCGGGGCGCAATATCTGGAAGCTCGACCCGGCGATTCCCGAGCATTACGGCGCGATTCTCGATCCGCTGGGGAATGCGGTGCATACGGTGCTGGCGGGGCCGGTTGCGGGTCAGACGGTGCTGGTGACGGGATGCGGTCCGATTGGGTTGATGTCGATCGCGGTAGCGAAGGCGTGCGGAAGCTCAACGGTATTTGCGACAGAGACGAACGCGAGCCGGCGCGAAATGGCGAAGAACATGGGCGCGGATGTGGTCCTGAATCCGGCCGCCGAAGATGCAGTTGGAAAGATTTTAAGTGAGACGAACGGAACGGGCGTGGACGCGCTGCTGGAAATGAGCGGGAATCCGACGGCGATTCAGCAAGGATTTAAGGCGCTGCGCGCCGGTGGCCGAGCGTCGCTGTTAGGAATACCCACAGAAAATGTGCCGCTGGACTTGGTGAACGACGTGATTTTCAAGGGCGCGACCGTGCAGGGGATTTATGGACGGCGGATGTACGAGACATGGGTCCAGATGACGGCGTTGCTGAAGGCGGGACGGCTGAATTTGGAGCCGCTCTTCGGAGAGCGGGAGCCTCTGGAAAAATTTGAGAACGCTTTTTCATTGCTTCAGGGCGGATTGGCCGGCAAAGTGTTGTTGTACCCAAATGGGGTGCCACACTAACAAAATGTTTCTTCCTCCGGATCGCCGCAATCGCCCCGCGTGAATTCCACTCAACCCGTTCGAAGTCTGGTTCCGATTCATTTGCTCTGGACCGATGACTGACGCAAAATGGTTCTTCCACCAGCCGAGTCCAACCAAGGAGTCCCAACATGTCCGACACCGCAACAATCGCAACCAGGAAGAATCCGGTGCAATACATCTCCGACCAATTGAATGAGCTGCGGGCGAAGGGAGTGGCGCCGAAGCTGCGGGTGCTGGATGGCGAGAACAAGCCCGTCTGCATTATCGATGGGAAGGAAGTGATCAACCTCGCTTCGAACAACTATCTGGGATTGACGACGCACAAGGCTTTGCGCAAGGCGGCGCTCGATGCGGTTAAGCGATACGGTGTTGGAGCTGGGGCCGTGCGCACGATCGCCGGGACGATGAAGATTCACATGGAGCTGGAAGAGCAGATCGCGCGGTTCAAGAATGTGGAAGCGTGCGTGGTTTTCCAATCCGGATTTACGGCAAATGCGGGAACAGTGTCCGCGGTGCTCGGGAAAGAAGATCTGATCGTTTCGGACGAATTGAATCACGCGTCGATTATTGACGGGGCGCGGCTTTCGAAAGCGACGATCAAGGTATTCAAACACAAGGACGCGGCGGATTGCGAACGGATTTTGCAGGAGAACGCGGATTTTCCGGGGCACAAGCTGATCATCACGGACGGCGTATTTTCGATGGACGGGGACATTGCTCCGCTCCCGGCGCTTTGCGACCTGGCAGAAAAACACAACTGCATCATGATGGTGGACGACGCGCATTCGAGCGGAGTGCTGGGCCGCGGCGGACGAGGGACGGTGGATCATTTTGGGTGCCATGGGCGCGTGCACATTCAGGTGGGGACTTTGAGCAAGGCCATCGGGGCAATGGGCGGATACGTTTGCGGGTCGCGCGACTTGATTGATTTTTTGTATTTGCGGGCGCGACCGTTTCTTTTTTCGACTTCGCATCCGCCGGCAACAGCGGCGGCGTGCCAGGCGGCGTTCACGCTTCTGGATTCGCCGGAAGGCGAAAAGCTGGTGAAAAAGCTTTGGGCGAATACGAAGATGTTCAAGCGCGAATTGAAGAAACGCGGGTTTCAGTTCAAGGCAAGCGAGACGCCGATCATTCCGATTCACGTCGGGGATGCTGCCAAGGCGTTTGAATTTTCGAAGAAAGTGTTTGACGCGGGCGTTTATGCGCCGGCGGTGGGATACCCGACGGTCGCGGAAGGAAAGGCGCGGCTGCGGGCAATGGTGAGCGCGACGCATAAGAGAGAACAACTGCTGCGGGCCGCCGACATTCTTGCCGAAGTGGCCAAGCCGCTGGGAATCATCCAGTAGGGACAGCGCCGGAAGAATTAATTGAGCGGGGCGGCGGGTTTGGCGAAGAGCATGAGCCGTCCCGGAACCGCTCCCTTTTTTCCAGATGTCCAAGCGAAAGTAATTCCGGCGACGTGGCCGAGGCCTGCTACCAGTGCGGTCTACTTGCCGTTCCGCACGCGATTGCTCGAATTTTCAAGACAACTCTTCCTCTGCATAGGGCGTCCTTCAACAGGGGGAGAGATTGCCCAGGTGAACTGGCCCGGTCAGTGGAGGAAGCAATGACACGAACAGGACTTACGTTTTTGGCGGGCGCCCTCTTGGCGACGAGCTCTGCAGGAACGCTGCTCGCAAGGCCCCAGACGTCAGCTACGGCGAGCGCCGGGGCGCAAGCCGAGTTGCGCGGCGCTGTGCAGCCGAGTGGGAGCCTGGTGAATGCGGAACTCAACTCCTATGTGGATTCAAAGAAGGCCAAGGTGGGCGCAAGAGTCGAAGCACACACGACCGAAGCGCTGACGATCGACGGGAAAACAATTATTCCGAAGGGGACAAAGTTAGAAGGGCACATCACAGAAGCGACAGCCCGGTCGAAGGGCGACAGGGACTCCACGCTAGCGATTCAGTTTGACAAGGCGGTTCCAAAGAAAGGCGAGGAAATACCGCTCAAAGCGGTGATCATGGCGGTCGCGGCCCCGGGCGTTGCACAGTTTGGAGAGTCGGCCGGACCTGGGAGCGATCCAATGGCTGGCCGAGGCGCGTCGGCTGCGGGCGGCTCGCCAATGGGATCTCCCCAACCGATGAATCCCGCTACAGGTATTCCGGGGAATCCTTCGGCCGGAGCACAGGACACCTTGAACCTGCCCACGATGGGTGCGAATGGGACTCCGCAACTGCCGGCAAACAGCCGCGGTGTATACGGACTTAAGGATTTGAAACTGATGGAAACCTCGTCAGGCGCGGCGCAGACCACATTTCTAACTTCCACCGGGAAGAATGTGCGTCTGGACGGTGGTACGCGGCTGCTTCTGGTCGCGCAAGTAGAGGCGGGGCCGGGAGCAGTGGTGAGCAAGTAGTCAGCATTTCGGCGAACGCGGGGCAGTCAAGAGCGTCGGAAGTTGTCTCGTGTTCCGCGACTGAAATTTGCGCCTGAACGTACGCCGGGCCGGTTTCGCGAGCGTTTGCTATACTCGCGGGCATGTCTGCGGCGCCAAAAAAACTGTTTCTCGTTGACGCGATGGCGCACATTTATCGCGCCTTTTTTGCGCCGATGCCGCAGCGGCTGACTGGGCCTGGCGGCACTCCTACCAATGTACCCTTCCTTTTCGGCAACATCCTGCGAAGACTTATCAAAGATTACGAGCCGGACTATATCGGGATCGTGTTTGATCCGCCGGGAGCAACATTCCGCGACAAGCTGTTTGAAAAATACAAGGCGCAGCGGGCGCCGATGCCGGATGAAATGCGCGTGCAATTGCCGTTTGTGAAGCGGTTGTGCGAAGCGATGCGGCTGCCGATTCTGGAAATGCAAGGGTATGAGGCGGACGACGTGATCGGGGCGATTGCTGTGCAGGCCGCGAAAAAGAATCTGGATGTGCTGGTAATTTCGAACGACAAAGACATGATGCAGTTAGTCGGGAAAAACGTGCGAACGCTGCGGACCGGGTCGGGAGGAGCGAAAGCGGACATCATCGTCGATGAAAAGAAAGTGGTCGAGATTCTGGGAGTGCCGCCGGAACGGGTTGTGGACTACATGGCACTGCTCGGAGACAACATCGACAACATTCCGGGAGCGAAAGGAATTGGCGAGAAAGGCGCGGCGGAGCTGATCCAGAAATATGGGAGCGTGGAGAAGGCGCTGGAACATGCGGATGAAGTTCCGAACAAGCGTTACCGCGAGGCGCTTCAGCAGCAGCGCGAACAGGTGATGATGTCCAAGCAACTGGCGAAGATTGCGACCGATCTTCCGATGAAACTGGATTTGCAAACGCTGGAGCGGCGCGAGCCGGACATCGTCGCGCTGGGCGCGCTGTATCGTGAACTGGGGTTCAATTCGCTGCTTAAGGAGTTGAACCCGGAGGGATTGGCGGCATCGGCGCCCGCAAGCGCGGAAGCGAGCGTGAAAGCAAACTACGCAGCTTTGAGCGACGTAGCGGAATTTCGCGAGTATCTGGCGAAAATTCCCGCCAAGCAGCCGTTGGCGCTGTGGCTGAACCTGGAGCTCGGGGAGCGCGAGTCGGAAGGATTCGGGACGCGCATGGCAGCTATTGAGGTTTCTGCGAAATCGGGAGAAGGCCGTTCCGTCTGGATGGATGAAAAAGGCGAAGCGTTGAGAACGCTGGCGCCGCATCTCTCAGACGCGAAGCGAACAAAGATCGTTCACGATCCAAAACTATTCCAACTGCTCACAGGGCGCGCAACGAATTTGAAGCACGCGACGCTCCTTTATTCCTACCTGCTGCGGCCGACTACGGCGAACCACAATTTCGCGGACGTGGTGATGCGGCAGTTCAACGCGATGCTTGGTGGAGGTCCCGGTGAGAGAGCTGATTATTTGCAGCGCCTCGCTCCGGTGTTGCGCGCGCAGATCGACGAGCGGGGACTTGGCTACGTTTACGAAAAAATCGACTTGCCGCTTGCTCCCGTGCTCGCGGACATGGAGCGGATAGGGATTCGCGTGGCCCCCAAAGAGCTCGAGAAGATGTCCAAATCAATGGAGAAGGAAGTCCGGCGGCTGGAAAAAGAGATTTGGAAGCTGGCCGGGAACGAATTCAATATCAATTCGCCGACGCAACTGGCGGAGATTCTGTTCGATAAGCTGAACCTGCAACCGCCTGCACGGCGCGGGAAAGGGAAAGTGCGGTCAACGGCGGCGGACATCTTGGAGGAGATGGCTGCGCAACACGCGCTGCCAGCGAAAATCATCGAGTTCCGCGAGATTTCGAAACTCAAATCGACATATGTGGACGCGCTACCGAAACTGATTCATCCGGAAACGGGACGCTTGCATACGAGTTTTTCGCAGACGACGGCCGCGACGGGCCGGCTGAGTTCCAGTGACCCGAACCTGCAGAACATTCCGATTCGCACCGAACTGGGGCGGGAAATTCGGGCTGCGTTTGTGGCTGAGAAGGGTAAGGTTTTGCTAAGCGCCGATTATTCGCAGATTGAGCTGCGGGTGATGGCGCATTTTTCGAAAGATCCAGTTTTAATCGATGCGTTCCGCAACGGAGAGGATATTCATGCGCGGACGGCGCAGGAAGTGTTTGGCGTGGGCCCAATGGCACAAAACGCAGAGCACCGGCGAGCCGCGAAGGCGATTAATTTCGGGATCATCTACGGCCTTTCGGCGTTCGGATTAGCCCAGCAGTTGGGAATTGGGCAGAAGGAAGCGGCGCAATTCATCAGCGCTTATTTCACGAGGTACCGTGGAGTGAAAGAGTATCTGGAAAAGATTCTCGTGGAGGTGCGCAAGAGCGGCGTGGCGACAACACTTTTCGGGAGGATTCGACCGATTCCGGAGATCAATTCGCCTCAAGCGCAGCTACGCAGTTTTGCGGAGCGAACGGCGCTGAATTCTCCTTTGCAAGGGACGGCGGCGGACCTTATCAAGCTGGCGATGATCAGCATTGACCGACGGCTGGCCGCGGAAGAATTCGAAGCGAAAATGATTTTGCAGGTCCATGACGAACTCTTGTTCGAAGCTCCGCCGAAAGAGAAGGACAAACTTGAAAAGCTCGTGCGCGAAGAGATGGAAGGCGTGCACAAACTGGAGGTTCCGCTGGTTGTAGAAATCAGTTCCGGGTCCAACTGGAGAGACCTCGACTGAATTTCGCCCGAGCGGGTTTTGATCGTGACCCACGCTGTCTTTTCCTGCTCTCCGGGCGTAGAATCCGCTCAACGCATGTCGCCGACTTCTCTTCTTCGGCAGGTCCACATGTCAGCCCCTGGTTAGGAGGGACTTATGCGAAATATTTTATTGGTATTGGCTGCGGTCTGTATCGCCAGCTTGGGTATGGCGCGAGCGAAACAAAACACGACGCAAGAAAAACCGAAGGACACGCAAGCAACGACGGACGCCTTCAAGATCCCCGAGGAAGACATGGCCAAAAAGAACCCGGTGAAGCCGACGCCGGAGGGCCTGGCGGCGGCGCGCAAGATCTTCGGATATGACTGCTCGATGTGTCATGGCGATA
>Ga0335085_10004146_pt1 | contig 24252 bp, 22 predicted proteins | sample Lox_Sample_45_FD_206712 | JGI IMG/M metagenome (GOLD analysis project Ga0335085, IMG submission 206712) | Soil microbial communities from Loxahatchee National Wildlife Refuge, Florida, United States - Lox_Sample_4.5 | ecosystem: Environmental > Terrestrial > Soil > Wetlands | place: USA...
GGTGCCGGCAAGGCGGACTTTGCACTTACGATTCAATGATCTCCGCGATCCTGTTCCCATTCCACGCGACACGGAATACGCGTCGGTGTTCGAATCGGATCAACCCGTCGTTATCCAACACACTCGGCTTGATTCGCGGCGCGCGGAAATCAGCCTGTTCTCGACAACTGCGTTTGCGGACGGTGATTGACGCTTAAAGACGCATTTCGATGAGAAATTGCCGCACTGCGCAGCGTGCCGCCATGGGAACAAAACGGGATGAATGGCCGTTAATGCTGCGTCGCGCAATGGAGGGACTGCCAATGAGTCTCGTTGTCGTGTCGAACCGGGTAGCTCGGACGCAATCAAGCGAGCCGATGACCGGTGGCCTCGCTTCCGCACTTCTGCCTGTCGTTCGTGACACGGGTGCCATCTGGATCGGTTCGAGCGGCCGCGTCCGCGACGACTCGCACAAGGAATCGTTCGCCGAGATCGAAGCGCTCGGCGCCGGCGCCGTCGCCACCGTCGATATGCCGGCGACGCATTATCGCGGCTATTACGAAGGGTTCGCCAATTCGGCACTGTGGCCGGCCCTGCACTCGCGCCCGGACCTCATTCGCGTGACCGAAGAAGACTACAAGTCATATCGGGCAATCAACGCATTCATGGCGAGGGCATTGCTGCGTTTCGCGCAACCCGAAACCACTTATTGGGTGCAGGATTATCACTTCCTGACGCTTGCCGTTGAACTACGCAAGCTTGGCATCAATCAGCCGACAGGCTTTTTCCTGCACACGCCGTGGAGCGGCCGCACCACCATGCTGAGCGTGCCGCACCATCGCGAGCTTTTTCCGGCGATGCTGGCCTACGATCTTATCGGCTTCCAGACCGACGACGATCGTCAGAATTTCGAGGAATATCTCAGGCACGAGCTCGGCCTTTCCGTGCTCAATGGCATCGTCGCTTCGGAATTCGGCCGCACTCGTCTCGCGACCTTCCCGATCGGCATCGATGTTGACGACTTCGCGGCGCGTGCGCTGAGGGCTTCCACCCGGCCCGATGTGTCGCGGTTGCGCACGAGCTTGCAAGGAAAGCTTGCGCTCGGCGTCGACCGGCTGGATTACTCGAAAGGGATCACCAATCGCATGCAGGCCTTCGATAAGGTGCTGCAGGCCGAGCCCGGCTGGGCGCGCCGGATTTCGCTGCTCCAGATCGCAGTTCCGTCGCGCGGGCGCATTCCGGCCTACGGCGAGCTGAAGAAAGAGATCGCAACGCTGGTCGGCGAGATCAACGGCCGGCACGCCGATGTCGACTGGGCGCCGATCCGTTATTTGAACAAGAGTTTCGCGCAGTCCACGCTGGCTGGCTTCTACCGCCTTGCCCACATCGGGCTCGTGACGCCGTTGTACGACGGCATGAATCTCGTCGCTAAGGAATATGTCGCGGCACAAGATGCTGCGGATCCGGGCGTTCTGATCCTGTCGGAATTTGCCGGTGCAGCAAAGGAGCTCGATGCCGCGCTCCTGGTCAATCCTCACGACATCGACAGCATGTCGCAAAACATCTCTCGCGCCATCGTGATGTCGGCCGACGAGCGTCGCGCGCGCTGGGAATCGATGAATGCAAAAATAAGAAAGCGTCCTGTCCAGGCTTGGTTTGCAGACTTCGTTTCGGCACTTGGACAGGTTCGTCGCGGCGCTCAGCGCCCGGCGGCCGCGAGCGTATCGCGATTACCGGTGCCCTTTAGCCGCGACAAGAGGAGCACTGCGATCACCGGCTAGCTTGTTCCTCGACGGCCGTCCCAGAGACTTTCCGCGCTGTGCTGGGCTCGTGGATTGGACCACAGTCCAATAGCCGCGAGGTCAATCTCGACAAGAATCCTTCTGCGCACGATAGGCGTACGTGTTCCGGAGGATTCCCGTCATGCAACTTGTCAAAGCACTGCTTGTCCTTGCCGTGATTATCGAATTTGTCGGACCCGGCAATGCGGGAGCATTGTTGGTCAGAAGCGCTCCCGCTGAAGCGACACCTGTTCCGACCGGCAATCCTGCGGTGAGCAAGAGCCGGCAAGGAAAGCCGCAGGTCGTGGTTCAGGCGTGCAAGCCATCAGGTGAAAATTGCACGTGGCCGAGCGAATGCTGTTCGGGCGGATGCGCACCGGGCGGATTTGGCGGCCAGCCGAAGTGCGAATAGGCCGAATCGATCTGGAAAGCCGCCGACCTTGTCGCTTGCAGCGTGGAACCGTTCGGGCACGTCAAGCAGCCTGCCGACTAAGGCGGCCGATTTCTTGTTCGACCAGCCAGCGATAGACGCCCTCGCAGCGCATGAGCTGATCCGGCGGCCCGTCCTGGACGATCGCGCCGGACTGCAAAACGATGATGCGGTCGAAATCGCGCACGGTGGAGAGACGGTGCGCAATCGCGATGACGGTGCGCCCACGCATGAGACGGCCAAGCGCTTCGCGGATGGCCTCTTCGGATTCGCTGTCGAGTGCCGAAGTCGCTTCATCGAGCAGGAGCAGCGGCGCATCCTTGAGAAATGCGCGGGCGATGGCGATACGCTGGCGCTGACCGCCCGACAGCTTCACGCCGCGCTCGCCGACAAGCGTTTCCAAGCCTTTGGGTAGATCGGCGATGAAATCCAGCGCCCTGGCCGCGTGGGCGGAATTGAACACCTCATCGTCAGTCGCGTCCGGCCTGCCGTAACGGATATTCTCCAAGACCGTGCGCTGGAACATCGACACGTCCTGCGGCACCACCGCGATGGCGGCGCGCAGGCTTTCCTGCGTCACCATGGCAATGTCTTGATTGTCGATCAAAATGCGGCCCGTCTGCAGATCGTAGAAGCGCTGCAGCAGCGCGAAAACGGTCGACTTGCCGCCGCCGGAATGACCGACGAGGCCGACGCGCTCGCCGGGGCTTAGCCTGAAGCTCAGATTCTTGAACAGGCGTCCGCCGTCCGGATAGCCGAAATCGACAGTCTCGAAGGTCACGCTGGCGCCGCGCTTGACGAGCGGTTCCGCGGTCGGATGGTCGCGCAGCTCATGGGGCAAGAGGAGGGTGCCAAGGGCCTCCGACAGCCGCGCCACGTGTTGGGTAATGCCCACCAATGCCACGGCGAGGTCGCGGGTCGCGCTCAGCACCGATATGCCGAGCGTGCAGGCCATCACCACGTCGCCCGTGGTGATGGCGCGGTCCTGCCACAGCGCAATCGCCCAGGCGAGTAGTCCAAGTGTCATGATGATCGTCACGGCGGCGTGGAAGATTCGCAGCTTTTCGAGATAGAACAGGCTGCGGCGCCACGCTTTCATTTCGCGATCGAGCGTGGCGTCGAAGCGGCTGTGCTCCCGGCCCAGCCCGCAAAACGCCCGCACCAGAGGCATATTGGTGATGACGTCGACCAGTTCGCCGTCGACCGCGGCGCTCTTGTCGGCGAAGTCATGATGCAACGGCCGCCCCGCAGCGGCCCAGCGGAACATGATGGTGACGACAACGCCAGCGACGGCGGCGAGGCTCGCCGCCATCGGCAGACTGACGGATGTGACGAAGCCGATTGCGGCGATAGTCGCGACGCATGGCGGCAGCACGTTCCATACGAACATGTTCTCGGTCATAAACACCGCGTTCGAAGTGGCGGTGACGCGGCTCGTCAGCATCCCGGGCATGCGATCGGCGAAGAAGCGCGGCGAATGTCCGGACAGGTGGCGAAACAGATCGCGGCGAAGATCGCCGGTGACGCCCACGAATGTGAAATTCGCAACCCAGCTCGCCAGCCGCCACAACAGGTTGTCGGCAGCGATCAGTGCCACGAGCAGGAGAAACGCGGTCCAGACCACGGCGCTGATCCGGTTGTCCGACAGGGCATCGACGAGAAACTTCACGCCATATTGCGTGCTGACCGAGCAGCCGACGGCCGCCAGCACCGCGGCGAGAATGACGGCGTGGGAGCCCGGTCGCTGGCGAATGTATCGGTAGATGAACGCGAGGGGGCGGTGGGCGTAAGCACAGAGCTCGTCCATCTTGACCTTTTTCTCCGCTCTTGAGTCTTCCCCGGTTCTCGGTCGTGAAAGTGTGACCCTTGCGGGCCGTTTCCATGATGAAAACATGACGCCGCCGAGCAGCCACATCGACAGCGGCCCGGCGTCAGCGGCTGCTGCCGAGCAAATAGAACGACGTTGCAACCCGCAAAAAGTTCCCGAAACGGCGAGAAATTTAGTTCCAATTTAAACTGGCGAATTCGGCCTGTTGATCGTTGTCCTTGCGGCGTTTCGCTGCCGGGAGAGGGCTTACCCGCAACAGGACAGCAGGAGATTTCGTTCATGCGCATCGCGCAGATTGCGCCGCTGACAGAAGCGGTTCCGCCGAAGCTCTACGGCGGCACCGAGCGCGTCGTCTATTGGCTTACGGAAGAATTGGTGACGCTCGGCCACGATGTGACGCTTTTTGCCAGCGGCGATTCGATCACTTCCGCGAAGCTCGAAGCGTCCTGGCCACGGGCGTTGCGGCTCGACGGTTCGGTACGCGATCCGAACGCGCTGCACATGATGATGCTCGAACGCGTGCGCCGGCGCGCGGACGAGTTCGACATCCTCCACTTCCACCTCGACTACTATCCATTTTCGTTGTTCGCGCGGCAGGCGACGCCGTTCGTGACCACGTTGCACGGCCGGCTCGACTTGCCGGAGCATCAGCCGTTATTCGACGCCTTCTCGTCGATACCAGTGATTTCGATCTCGGATGCGCAGCGCCGGCCGCTGCCGCAAGCCCGTTGGGTCCAAACCATCCACCACGGACTGCCGGAGATGCTGCTCACCCCGCAGCCGGTGAAGCCGTCATATTTCGCTTTCCTCGGCCGAATCGCGCCGGAAAAAGGGGTCGACCGTGCGATCCACATTGCGCGGCATTGTGGTGCTCCGCTCACGATCGCCGCCAAGGTCGATAAGGCCGACGAGGATTATTACGAGCAGCGCATCAAAGGGCTGATCGATGGATCGCAAGTCCGATATATCGGCGAAATTACCGATGCCCAGAAATCGGCCTTCCTGAGCGGTGCAATAGCGCTCCTGGTGCCCATCGATTGGCCCGAGCCTTTCGGCCTGGTGATGATCGAAGCCATGGCCTGCGGCACGCCCGTGATTGCCTTCAACCGCGGCTCGGTTCCGGAAATTGTTGACAATGGCGTGACCGGCTTCATCGTTGAGGACGAGAAAGGCGCGATCGGTGCGATCGATCGGCTTGGACACTTGTCGCGAACGAGGATTCGCGAACGCTTCGAACGACAATTCACCGCCCGGCGCATGGCGAAAGATTACCTCGCGGCGTATCGGCAGCAGATGGATCGCCTAGCGCCGCGTCTGCGTCTGGTCTCCGCGGAGGACTCACCGGCGCTCTAGTTTTGCCTTTAGGCCGGCGCATAGAGCCTCACGCCTCGCCGCTTGCCGGCTCCTGATCTTCATCGTCCGGCCGCGTCTCCGGCATGAACGCCAGAACCGTCGTCAGTGCGACGATGGCAACTGCGGCCAATTCGAAAAACGCCGACGCGCTGCCGAAATGGTCGGTCATATAGCCGGCGAACGTCGTGCTCAGCGATGCGCCGATGCCGGTTGTGGTGCCGACGATGCCCAGGCCGAGATTGAAGTGGCCGGTGCCTCGGGTCAGATCGGCAATGACCAGTGGCACCAACACGCCGATAATCGAGGCGGTGATGCCATCCAGTACCTGCACGGCGACCAGTACGTAAGGATCGTGCACGGTGGCGAACAGAAGCCCGCGCAACGGCAGCGCGGCAAATCCCGCTATCAATAAAGGCCGGCGGCCCCAGATTTGCGCCTGGCGTCCGACCCAGGGTGAAAGCAGCGCGACTACGAATTGCGGCACCACGATGCAAGCCGCGATCAGCACCGTCGCCCATTGGCTCGATCGCATCGTCACGACGCTGCCCATCAAGGGCAGCATCGCGGAATTCGCCAGATGGAACAGCATGACGCAGCCGCACAGGATGAGCAGCGGCCGTTGCCGCAGCAGGTCGCCAAGCCTGGTGGATTGTCGTCGCTCACTTGCGTGTGGCTGCGGCGTTCCGCCATGTGCGCGCTCGGCGTCGATCTCCTGGGGCGCGATCAGCCGCAGTGCGATGAGGGCCGGCACAAGGAGAATGGCGGTGACGAAGAACACGCCGCGCGCCGAGAAAAAATAACCGCATGCGCCCATGGCCGCCGCCGCCAGCCCGTTGCCGATCGACGCGAAGCGGGCATTGCGGCCGAGCCGTTCGCTGATGGCGGCGTGACCGACGAGGCCGAGGCTGATCGCGGCAATAGCGGGACCGAGCACGCAGCTCGCGGCCGCGTGCAGCACCGAGGCTGACATGACGACGGCGAGGATGGGCACTGCGGCAAAGCCGAGCGCGCTGATCGCAATAACGGTTATCCCGATCCCCGCCACGAACCGTTCCGAGCGCGCGGCATCGACCAGCGCGCCGCCCGGCATCTGGCCGATCAGGGCGACCAGCGATGTCACCGACAGCACCAGGCCGATATCGACCTGCGTCCATTTCTGCGCCGTGAGATAGACGGAAACGAACGGGCCAAATCCGGTCTGCACGTCGGCGACAAAGAAGATGAACCAGTCGAGCCCGCGCAGGCTTCGCCGCGACGGCAATGGCCGGCCGGTCGGCTGACGCGCCCCCAATTCGATCACTGCGCCGCGCTGGCCCGTTGTCCCGCCACCTTGATCCGACCTGTCGCTGGCACGACGTGATGGTTCCACGGACAGAACGATCCTCCGCGATTGCAGGTGCAAGTTACGGATAGGACCAGGGCTCGAGCTTGCCTGCGGCGCCAAGTACGACGACGGGTTTGCCGTCCTGATATTCGGGTGCGGCCTTGACCTGATCGCGGTTCAGTTCGAGCCTGATGTGGTCCGGTTTGTCGCCCGGCGCCGGAAAGCGCAGTGCGCCCCAATCGACCACGATCTTGCGGCTGCCGACGCCGAGGAAGCCGCCGAAATCGATAATGGCGGCGCGCACCTGGCCGGTGTGATCCACCAGGACATCGACGATGCGGCCCATATTCTCGTCGTCGCTGCTCCGCACCTCGCGGCCGAGGATGCCCTGGACCTCACGACTGTTGAGGACCGTCACCGCCGCCGGTGCGGTCGCGGCGGGTGCGGCTGTATCCTTGCCGTCTTGCTGCTGGGGGGGCGCCGGTGCCGTGCTGTTCTCGGCCCTCGCAAAAGGAGAAACGCTGCAGAGCACGGTCAGCGTGACCATTGCCGCCGCCCGGCGACGACGCGCGCGCATAGAGTCCCCCGTTTTGCGGTTGACGTTCTTGCTCAATCGATTGAGGGGCGCCGCGGTTCCATTTTCGTTGTGGCCCACGATCGGGAGGGAACCGTTATGAGGACAGCACGATGGAGATCTGAACCTGCCCAGTGGTACGAAGAATATCGAGCGATGTCGCGTCCTTATAGCGGCGTATGGTGATGTCGGCGCTGGCCGCACCGAGCCGCAGATTGCGCAACGTCACCTCGTCGACGAAGCTGGGCAGGGCCGGATTGCGCAGCCGGATTTCATTGTTCAATGGATCGAATTCCAAGCCTAGCGACGCTTCAAGCAGGGTGAACGGTGTGGCGCTGGCCCAGGCTTGCGGCGAGCACGCGACCGGGTAAACCGTCGGACCCTGGCCGTGCTGGCGCGGGAAGCCGCAGAACAATTCGGGCAGGCGCCTCAGATCCATGTAGCTCGCGGCATCGAACAGCGCCTTGAAGAGCTGTGCCACCGCCTGCGTCAGCCCGTAGCGCGCGAAGCCAAGCGCGATGAGGGCGTTGTCGTGCGGCCAGATCGAGCCGTTATGGTACGACATTGGGTTGAAGCGAGCTTCGCCCCTGGCGATAGTACGGATGCCCCAGCCCGAGAAGAACCGGTTTTCCATCAGGCCGCGCGCCACCGTTGCGGCGCGCTCGGCGCTTGCGATGCCGGTGAAGAGCACTTGCCCGGCATTGGACGAGCGCACGCGGCACGGCTTCTTGGCGCCGTCGAGCGCCAGCGCGAAGGTGCCGATCTCCGGGCACCAGAAAGCGGCTTCGAATTTCTCGGCCAGCGCAGCGGCGTCGCTGTCGAGCTTGCGGGCTTCATCCATGCGCCCGAGCCGAGACGCGCAGCGCGCGGCCACGCGCTTTGCAGCATAGACGTAGCCCTGCACCTCGGCGAGCGCGATCGGACCTTCGGCGAGGCGGCCGTCGGCATGAAAGATCGCGTCGTAGGAATCCTTCCAGCCTTGATTGACTAGTCCTTGTTCGCTGGCGCGGCGGTATTCGACAAAACCGTCGCGGTCCGGGTCGGCCGGCCCGTCGATCCAGCCGAGCGCGGCCTGAATGGCCGGCCACAACTCTGCGATCGTGCCGTCGTCGCCAGTGCGCTCGGCATGAAGCCCCGCCAGCAAAACAAACAGCGGCGTGGCATCAACGCTGCCGTAATAGAGACCGAACGGCACTTCGCGCAGCGCCGCCATTTCACCGCCGCGCATCTCGTGCAGGATTTTTCCGGGCTCGGCATCGGAAAGCGGATCGAAGCTTGTCGCCTGATAGGTCGCGAGCCGGCGCAGCACGCCCTGCGCGATGTCCGGATTCCACCACAGCATTTGCAGGGCGGTGATCAGACCGTCGCGACCGAACGTCGTCGAATACCAGGGCGTGCCGGCATAGGGATAGCGTCCCTGCGGGGTCTGGGTCATCAGCATGGCGAGGTCGGCGGCCGAGCGACACAAGATCTCATTCAAGACGTCGTTTGAGGTTTCGACGGTGGTTCCGTTGCGCGTTGCCGCCTTGTGGGCGCGGCGTGAATTCAAAAGCCCGCGCAGGAACGGCATCGGCGCCGCCTCGTCCCGGTCGCATCCTACCGCGAGAAAGATGGGTTCCGCCTCGCCGGGCGCGAGCTTGAAACGGTAGGACGCCATATTCGGCGCAAGCTTGGTCGGCGGGGGATCGAAGGTGAGCATCGTCCGCCTCGTCTTCCGGTCGAGGCCGTCGTAATGCAGCAAGACGCGGCCCAGCCCCGCCACCTTGCGAGTTGCGATGCCGCGACGCTCACGGTGCATGCCACGCACTTCGAACAGATCGGCAAAGTCGTTGTCGAACGCGATACCGAGCACAAGCTGCACGGACCGGTCGCCGAAATTGCGGATCCCGAGGCGTTGATAGGCGGTCCCCTGCCACAGGAAAAACGTGCGCACGATGTGCACGGTGTCCTTCGACAGGGCGATACGCTGACCGGCATAAATATCCGGATTAGTGAGGTGGACCGTAAAAAGCGTGTTGTCGTCGCGCAGGGTGTCGCCGAGCAACAGAAGGGGCCGCTCGTTCAAGCTCAGTTCGAGGCGCGATAGGAAACGCGTATCGTGATCGAACAGGCCATCGGAGCCGCCGACGGACACGCCGATGTCGCCGTGGCTGTCCAGAACCAGAAATGTGTCGTCGCACTTGAGCGTGCGCCGCAGCCGGCTCGCCGGTCCAGTGACCGGGATATAAAACGGCGTTTCGTGAACTTCTTCGGCGGGCACGGCCCGCGCGGCGCTGTCGATGGGCATGATTATGCGAAAATCGCTGTTCGCTGCGGCAAAGCTATGACCCCTTGGCGACGCACGAAGGACGAATTGCCATAGCCAACAGCGCCGCCTCCGTGCCTCGACTGCCGCAGGTCTTTGCCAACGCCGGATTGGGCCGCGATGTTCCCTGGTGTGGCAGTGTCGTGGGACGAGCCGCCGTTGCGGCTTGGAAAAGGCGGCCGCCCCGAACTTCAGGGCGGGTCTACCTTGCCCCTGACGGTCATGGCCGCTATATCGAGCGGCAGACTGCCGCCGCCGACGGCGGCTTTCTTGTCCCGGGCCTCCCAGTTGGCCCGCGGCAAAAGTGGTGGAAGTGCCTAACCTCTTGTCATTCCACGGTTAGGGCGCATAGCTCAGTTGGTAGAGCAGCTGACTCTTAATCAGCGGGTCCAAGGTTCGAGTCCTTGTGCGCCCACCACATCCTCTCAACCAATCAAGCGCTTAGCCGGCTTGCCGCCTGCTCATTCCGACAAGGCCCGTCAGTCATTCCGACAAATTGGCCGCTTTTGTTCTTTCCGCCCGACGTTTCGCCGCGACTGAAACCAGCTGTTTTCGCGTGCGCTTGGCGTAGGTCGGAAGTTGCCGAGCGGAACGATGTCTGCCGGCAGCGCGAAGCTCGGCATCGGTCAGATCAGCGTCGGCTCCCTCGGTGAAACCGCCGTGACGGAATGAACTGAAAGACAACTCGTCACGCAGGCCTGCCGCGCGAATGATTTTTTTGACGGTGGCACGAACATAATCGAGTTCGCCGCGCTCGGTAATCCAGGGAAGCGGGACGGCGCAGCGGCGATGCTCGTGGGTGCGTCGGAACATATGTCCGGCAATCGCGTCCTTTTTGATAGCGTCCAGTTCCGTCATCAACTCTGGAAAGAGCGGCCTTCCGGCCGCATCGAATAAGGGCCACCAGGCCTCCTCACCTGTTTTGGGATGGACGACATGAACGCTGTCAGGTCGTTCCGCGGGCCTGTAATGCTTGACCTCAAAAGAGCCGAACAGATGCTCCTCCCGTTGAAGCCATTCCCAAGCGACCAGCGCTGCGGTAGCAATCGAGTGGTAGCTAAGCTCTCTCGCTTTGTTGCGAAAAACGACCAATTCTTCCCATGTTGCGGTTGGAGTTTGTCGCGGGGCTTGGCCCGCTGCGCGCGACTTGAGGCCCATCCTCGAAAACGGGTTGGCTGAAGGTACAACCTTTTCTTGTGCGCGAATGCCAATGAACCACGCGCGGCGGCATGCTGTCATTGCAGCATTGGCAAAGCGACGGCGTTCACGACGAACCGTTTGACCATTTGGTTCTTTTTCTTCAACCCACAGAAGCTTGGCGTATAGCGCATCGACAAAGCCCCGTGTGAAGGATGCAAGTTGTTTGGAGCCCACGCGGCAACCGTCTTTGAGCACATGATCTCCAACCAGATTCAGGCCTTGTTCGTACATGCGTCGGGTCGCTTTATCGATTTCGCTCCAAGATCGATGCTCCTTAAAGATCTTAACGAGCCAATCGAATGTTCCCGGTATTGATCGCTGTGGCGAAAGGTCGGACAGCCCTCCTGTCCGCCACGAGTCAAATAACGGAAGCAGAATGGTCTCTGCTTTATTGCTTGCGCTTTCGTAATCGGTCCCCAAGGCTTCTGCATGCACCGGGCATCCATTCGTCTTCGCCCAAGTCGGCGGCTCAAAGAAATAGGCCCAGATCTGCTTTTTAAGCCACTTGCGACGCACGTAACGCGGCAGCGGCTGCACCGTACGCGGTACCCTCATATCAGTGTCTCCAGGTTCTCGGCTTCCGGCACAGTCTCCGGTCCGACTATTGAAGGGGCGGAAAAACGCTCTAGGTGAATGCGCGACCAAACCGGCTCCGACTTATTGCCTCTTCTCCTGAGCGCCGAAGGGGGCGGTGCCTCGCCGCGCCTTACCGCCGCTACAAGGCCAGCCGTGTTTTCAAAGTCCAAAAACGCCGCAACCATATCCGCACGCATTTGGCCTGGCCAAGGGCCAGGCGGGTAGCGCGCTGGGAGGTTGCGAGGCATGTGCGTCAGCTGCTTTTTGAGCGCTTCCAAAAACATACGCGAGATCCGCTCGCGCTCAAGAACGTCGGACAACCCTAAGAGTAGGGTGCAGCGCCATCGTCCTAGTTTCCGAATCACTCTAAATAGCTGCTATCGCGGGAGTAATTTCATTTTAGTGGAGCGACCGATGAAGCGCGCAAGACAAGCTGTTCGGCGACCGGAAGAAAGCCACAAGGCAGCTCCCAGGTCGAGGTTGGCGGCATGCGAGGCGCCGCCGGCAGCCTCACCCTCGTTGCCCCCGGCTGAGGTCTTCATGGCGAACGCCAATGATCAGTTGGCAATTGAAAGGCTACGCATCGCACCGACCGGCGAGCTTGCCGTTGATCTTTTCGTCCGGCGTGATCCGGAAATGGTGCTTCAGCTTAGAGAGGCGATGATCGCGGTTTACCGTCAGGCGGCACAAATGCGTGAGATGCGCAAGGCAACGAGGCACCAGATCAGCAAAGCGCGCGGTGCGCTCGCTTCCTTGGAGTCTGCCGTTGGATATCTCGAAAGCGCCAGCACGGACGGGAGGGACGGACTCACCAGGCTTTTGGTGGGGCCGCCATTAGACGATGAAAAAGGAGAGCGGGAGGTAAACGCGTTCGCATCAGCCTGCGATTCACTAAAGGCGGCAATTGTTCCGCTCGCAATGAATCTGCAGTCGACCATCGAAGCCGAAAGCAAAAGATCGCGGACGGTGGGCGAGCGGCCCAAGCGCCTTCGATCTCTCAGCGAGGCTCTTGCATCCTGGTATTTAGGAGGTGGCGGAAAATCGATCGCGCCTTATGTGAAAGCCAACCGGCGAGATGACGGCCTCGCCGTGGTGCATGGTCGGTCAGGAAAGTTTCTGGAGCTGGCGGTCGCGCTATTCTGCGATGTGGATGTTTTCAAACGTTCGGAGGTTGAGGCGGCCGTATCCAATGTCCATGAGGCCCGCCTAACCGCAGAAAGGCGAAGAAAGCATCGTGGATAGCTATCGGCCCCCCGTTTGGAGAAGCCGGTTGCGATGTCCTCGTTGCGGCAACAGAGAAGTGGCGGTGACGTTGGAGCCCTGGCGAACAGGACGGCCGTTCTCTAAGGATGAGGCGATGCTTTCCATCGTCGGCGAAACGGGCGCGGTCACTTCTTCGGTTTGCCGTATCGCTCAATTCGCGCCTGAATTTCCGCCTTTGGGAGTCGGCAGCGCGGATGGGCGGCAATCGCTTCGAGGCCGGATATGATCGCCGCAACTTCGACGGCCGCCCCGTCGAAAAACTGATCGAGTAACCACAGCACGCCGCAACACGTCACGCGCTGTGCTTCCGCAAGCGCGCGCAATTCGCCGTCTCCGCTCAGCAGCGTCCAACCTCGCTGTGACGCCAGTGAGTATGCGAACGCATCGGGAAGAGAGAGCTTCCGGTTCGTGCTCCGCACGGCTTGTGCCACGATCACCTCATCGCCGCTCAACGCTTCGACGCGCAGGCCGCGCGCAATCAACCCTGGTCCGCCGAAACTCTCCAGTTCGCGCGCATAAAGGAGGTCAGGCACCGCAAACTCAAACGGCAACTTGAAGCACGAATCCAGAAATCCGCCTCGTTCGAGGTCTATCAACACGGATGTATCTGATACCAGGATTTTCATGGACCGGGAGTTGACGGCTGATCCATGAGTCGCGTTAAGCTGTGCACGGAAATACCAAGAATCTCTGCTGCCTTCGATTCACTGATCGCTCCTTCAGAAAGCGCACGGAAACAAAGCCGCTGCATGCGCCGCGGTTGTTCCTGAGACGGCAGAAGTGCGCCGTCTTCCTTATACGGTGGCTTGCGCCAGCCATATTCGTTGAAGGCCTGGAAGAGCCGGCGAAACGCCGCATCATTGATAATTCCCAGATCATGACAACGATAGACGATGGCTTGAAAGCTTGCGCCGAACAGTTCCTTGAGTCGCAGCAGCTCACCAAGACTAATCATCGTGCGGTGCTTACCGATCTCACGCCACAATGCTTCCGCTGGCATGAGGAATGCGCCGGCAAAGCGGTTCGCTACTTTCTCATGATCCACACCGTGCCGCACATCCATGACCATGTGTCCAAGCTCATGCGCGAGCGTGAAACGCTTTCGTTCAGACCATTCCGAATCTTTGATCACAATGACGGGAATTGGTTCGCTGTTCTTGCGGCGCACCGTGGCCGTCAGGCCGTCGATGTCCGAAAGATCGACGGACAGAATCTTTATTCCGCGCTCTTCGAGCAATTCCGACAGATTTGGAATGGGATCAATCCCGAGAGCCCAATGCGTGCGTAGGGCGAGTGCGGCGTTCTCGGCGTTCGCGACTTCCGTGATCGGGTAGGGCGCTTCACGCGGACGATCCCAAACGACGCTCGAAAGCCCAAGCACATTCTCAAGCGTCAGGTAGCGCTCCAGAAGATGGAGAGCCTGTCCCTCCACGAACGCTTCTTCGCGCTTCGACGCGATGCTCTTCTTCCGAAACTCCACGCCGTCCAAAACCATCTCGTCGCTCGCGAGGAGATAATCCTCGGAGACGTGAAGGGCCTTTGCCAAAGCGCTGAGGACCTTTGAACTCGGCATGTCCTCGTCGCGCTCGTACTTGCCGATCGCCTGAGCCGTCACCAGCTTGCCGATTGCCGCTTCAAGATCACGGAGTGAGAGGCCTGAAGCAGCACGCGCGATCTTAAGTCTTTGTCCAATCATGAGTACTTCTCCTACCGCTTCGGTTTACAAATATACAAATTTGTGCCATTATTGTAAACTAGAAAGTAGGCCCATCGTTCCGCCGTCCGGGGGCGGGACGGCCGGGAACCGCTCAACCAGTGCCCAACGAGGGCCGGAAAGGCATACCGCCAATGAACCGCATAATCCCCATTGAGGCGGCGCCGCGCCGGCGCCGACCGCCCGACCAAAAGGGCTTTCACGACATTCGCCGTCTCCCGGACCCCGAGTTCGACGGCGTTTGGGAGTCCATCATTGTCCCTCCGGGTCTCAAGGACCGGCTCCTTGCGCAGGCCGTGCTGAATTTCACGGCTCGGGCGCGACTGCAGAAGGTTCATCTGCCCGTGCATGGCATTATCCTGATGGTGGGGCCGCCGGGCACCGGCAAGACCTCGCTGGCGCGCGGGCTGGCGTCCCGCACCGCCGCGTCGCTCACCGGCGCGATGAACTACATCGAAGTCGATCCGCACGCATTAGCGAGCGCTGCGCACGGCAAAACCCAACAAGCCGTCGCGCATCTGCTCGGCACCGTGCTGGCCGAGCAATCTTCTGCGGCCCCGTGCATCGTCCTACTCGACGAGGTCGAAACGCTAGCTGCCGATCGAAGCAAGATGAGCATGGAAGCCAACCCGATCGACGTGCACCGGGCGACTGATGCCGTCCTAACCCAGCTCGATCAGCTTGCCGCCGATTTTCCGCAGCTTCTCTTTCTGGCGACGAGCAATTTTTCAGGGGCCATCGACGAAGCGTTTCTTTCACGCGCTGATCTTGTCGTGACGATCGACCTGCCCACGCCGGAGGCCTGCAAGGCAATCTTGCTGGACACCATCGCGCGCCTTGCCGAGGCCTATCCCAAGCTCGCGTCATTACGCACCGCCCCGCAGATCGCCGAGGCCGGAGAGATCGCGGTCGGGCTCGATGCGCGGCGCATTCGCAAAGCGGTTCTTTCGGCGCTTGCCCACAGCAAACAGATCGCAACGAATCCCGAAACTTTGACCGCGGATGCGGTGCTCGCCGCCGTGCAGCTTGCCCGGGCAGAGCGCGCGAACATGGAGAAGCGGCGATGAGTACCGTGTTGGCGCGTCGCGTGGTTTCGACCCCGGTTCGCACAGCTGTGCGGACTTGGGACAGGATTGTCGAGATCATTGCGCCCGATCCCGACAGCGTTGCGCGAAAAGAATTGGCCAAGGTCGCGGGCACGGCTTGCGCGTCCGTTGCGTCCGAGGCGCCTAAGGACGCACCCATCGTCATCTGGGGCGGCGGAACGCGAGTTCGTGTCTATTGCCTGTTCGACGACGACGCCGTCACGCAGGACGGCCTCAATGAGGACGCCTTGCCGCAATCTCCGACCGAGGGCGACTGGCACATGTCCATTCCCTTTCTGGCCGATGACGTCGCGTGGGCCGGCAAGATTCTAGCCAGTGCTTCAAGTCGGATTTCGGCCCGCTCGGTGGACCACGAGATTGAAACCGACGAGCCGGTCGCTGCGGCCGCGGCCCCGCTCAGCATTAATCTCGCGGAGTTCCTTAAGTCATGAGCACCACAACATTTGTTATTTCCTACAGCCACACCGTTACCTACGTCACCGCCAAGATGCTGCATCTCATCAGCAACATCATCCGTGACATCGGACTTGATCCTGCCAATTTCACCAAGGACTGGGCCATTTACGAGAGCGGCATCACGACGTGGCTCGCGAGTCGCCATCTTCAGTGCGTCACCCTTGAGGTCTACGATCCCAAAACGAACAAGCTCGCCGTCCGCTGGGACCTCGACATCGTTTATTCGACCGTGGGCGACGGCGATCTCTGGGTCGATGCCGCCGCCATCCGATACGCGATCGCCAAGGCGGGACTTGTCCCGTCAGCCTGTCGCTATGGCCTTAAATTGAGGTTCAACGATCTGCCGGGCAAGCCCGACGTCGCTGGCTGGAGCGATTGCACGATGCGCTCTACCAAGGGATTCAACCGTTACGCCGTCGGCGCGACCATCGGCGGCAACGGCCTCGCCACCGAAACGGCTTATTGGAGCCGGTAATGCTGACCCCCAACGAAGCTTTTCGCAAATTCCGCAGCAATCTCGAGCTGACGCAGAAGGAGCAGGACAGCGCCTCGTCTCGTCAAAAAGAAATCCGCGCGCTCATGGACCAGTCGTTCAAAATCGCCGACGATTTTCTCACGGGATCGTATCGGCGCTGGACCAAGACCAAGCCGCTGAAGGATGTCGATATCTTCTGCGTCTTTCACGACGACGAGCGGCCGAAGTACCGCAACGACAAGGCGCCCTCGGTCATCCTTGGCGATGTCGAAAAGGTCCTCGCGAAGAAATATGGCGCGGCCAATGTCAGCCGCCAGCGGCGGGCCGTTATGGTCGAGTTCACCAACAGCGCCGACGAAGAGCGCGTCATGAGCTTCGACGTGGTGCCGGCCTTCGCCAAGTCCGACCATTTCGAAATCCCCGACACCGGCACCGCCAAAGGCTGGACCGAGACCAATCCGAAGATTCACTTCGACAAGGCCAAAGAGGCCAACGACGCCTTCGACGGCGAGTGGAAGGGAATGGTGCGGATGGCCAAAAGCTGGAATCGCACCAAGGACAAGATCATCAAGCCGTCCTTTCTGATCGAGGTCATGGCGCTCAAGCTCTTGCGCCCGCCTTTCGGCGGCGATTTCCCGTACGAGTTCTTGGGGTTCTTTGCCACCATGGCTGACCGTGTGGTCGAGGATTGGCCGGAGCCCGCCGGCCTTGGTCCGCCGGTCAGTGATTCGATGGACGCGTCCGCGCGCGCCACTGCCAAGCAGGCCTTCACCGAGGCTCACCACATGATGCGTGAGGCGATCCAACTCACCCGCACGGGACGCAACGGCGACGCACTGCGTAAATACCGCGATCTGTTCGGCGATCGCTTTCCACTGTCATGAATGCCGCATGACCGACCCGACCGGACGCTCCTTTCTCAGTTACAAGCGATCGCGCCGCGACGAAGCCGCGCTGCTGATTCAGGCGCAGCGCGATCACGGTATCCCGACCTGGCAGGACGTTCACGACCTCGCCACGGTTCCCACCGAAGATGAACTGCGGCGCGTGCTCGCCGATCCGTCTATGGCCAGCGCCGTCATCTTCATCACGCCCGAAGTCGAGACTTCCGTCGTCATCCGCGAAGTAGAGGTGCCGAAGATCGTTCAGCGCGCCGAAGCGCGCGATGGCTTCTTTGTCGTGGCGGTCGCCGCCGGCGGTCTTGATTTTGCCAAAGCATCCGAGGCCACCAGCAACCATCTCTCCGCGCAGAACCTTGCGGACTGGAACATGCACAAAGTACCGGCCGCGGTGATACTGCCGGCCCAGGCCGCCGAGATCGCCCATCGCGTCCTGACGCAGCGACTCGCGGCGATCCATAGCTATCTTCCACAAGGCGAACCCCTCCGCCTTGGCCTGTTCGCGCGTCAGCCACCGCCTTTCGCGCTTGGCACCGCGCTCGCGCTGGACTGGTCGGCACGCTTCACGGACAAGGAAGCGACGCCCGAAACATGGCGCGACGCGCTCCTTCCGGCCCTTGACCGCATCGCCAAGGCGATACGCCAACACGCGCCCGGCCGTGATGTGGAAGCTTTCGGGCTGCCGACCTTGCCTGCGGCAGCGGCGCTTGGTTGCGCCTTCCTCGCTACCAGCGGCCTGCGGGCGTCGTGGCGCCAGATTGCGCCGGGACGCGACCCTCAAATCTGGGCGCTTTCGCAGCCCAAAGAAGATTCCGGGTTCACACCGCAGATCACGAGCAAGGAGCCGACCGCTCGCGACATCGCGATCCTCGTCTCGGTAGCCGACAACGCCGAGCCGCTATTTGCGGCCTCCCAGAAGAGCCTGCCGCCGCTGCGGGCCCTCGTGCATGTCGCGAAGACCGGCTCTTATCCGCACATCATCCGCACGCCGGGCGAGGCAACCGATGTTGCGCTCGCCGTGCAGGACGGCATGCGCGCCGCGCGGCGCGAATACGGCAACATCGGCACGGCGCACCTCTTCGTGGCGGCGCCGGCCGGCCTTGCGATGCTGATCGGCCAGTTGCTCAATACCTTCGGCTCCATCCAGACCTATGAACATGTGACCGTCGATGGCAGCGGCCAATACCGGCCCGCCGCGCTTCTCCGGCCGAATGCCTGAATTATGATCGCGCATCTCTACCGCTTCCGCCCGGCCGACGCCGTTCTCGACAAGTACGAGGAGCTGGCGAAACAGGAAATATATTTTTGTCCGCCAGGTGAACTGAACGATCCCATGGAGGGCTATAAAGATGTCTTCTGGCTGGGCGACCGGATCGTTTGGTGCAATTTGCTCCGCCATTACATGTTGTGCCTGCTACAAACGGCGTCCCTGTGCCTTCCTCTGGGACCCAAATTCGATCACGCGGACCTCAGACGATAGTTTTCTCGGCATTTGAAAACCTGCCTGACGTTCCCGTGCGCGGAATCTTTCAGAAAGCGCTTCGTTCGCGCGCTGAATGAGTTGATACATCCCCCCTGTTTTGCCGCATGTTTTGTTGCCAACCCGGCCGATGCCTCGATGTGGGCGACCTATGGCAACGCGCACACCGGCGTGTGTCTGAAGTTCAAAACGTCGCCCGACGGCGAGGGCCGCCCGGCATTGAGCCTCAATGGGATTAACGGCTGGCGAGGCGGCCCAGGCCTGACGCCAGGCCTGACGATGGACCCGATCCGGTCTTTTTTGCCACGCGCATTCCACCAGTTGAATTATTCCGAGTCGTATCCGAAGATTGATTTCTTCAATTCCATTGGCCGCCTCCCGATTCCACTGCTCAATTCGGTTTGGTACACGGGCGAGGGCGGCGAACGAAGCGCCTGCCGCGGCGCCCGGTCCCTCGATACGGAGGTATGGTGACAGAAATACTGGGAGACTTTCCAGTCAGGAGCGATCCGCAAAACCGCCAAATGGGAGCATGAGCAGGAATACCGGCTCCTGCTTTGGTCAAGCATGGATAGCCTCAAGGACAAGCCGTCGCGAAAACTGAATTACAAATTCTCAGACCTCTCGGGCATCGTCTTTGGCGAAAGAACGGCTTCCGATGATAAGTTGAGAATCATGAGGATCATCGAAGAGAAGTGCCGAGCGGAAAAACGCGCCGATTTTGAATTTCATCAAATGCAATATTCTTGCAAGGAGCGGAGCTTCAGAGTCGCGCCGCTTGCTTTGATCCGTTTTCAATGAAGAGCTTTGATTCTTGAGCTTCTGGTTTCGCCACCCAGCTTTTGTGAACCGAGCATTTTACCCGGCGCCAATGTAAGAGCCGCAGCTTATAATCCGGGCCTTCATGCTCCGGGAAGCGATAGGTTTCGCTGTTGGAGTCCAATCACAGATAGAGTGCCTCCGTTCAATCCGGCACTATCAACCGCCCGAGCCAAAATTCGCGAGTCGGATGAAGGTCGCAACGACTGCGGTATGGTTGCGGTTCGAAGAACCTAAGACTGGCATTTGGGTGAACAGTCTAAGGGTTGTCCAACCGCTTCGAGTTCTTGCGCGGTCATCCCCAATATTTCCGAAGCGTTGAATAAGGCGCGCGAGAACGGAAGGGCACCGTGCAATCCGCAGGCGGTTTTGAGCAATTGGAGGTGAATATGAAATCGCGGCCGACGAGTTCTTCCCCAAAATTCTACACGATCGAGCAGATCGCCGAATGCGTCGATGCTTCGACGCGGACTGTTCGGCGTTGGATCGAGAACGGCCGCCTGGTGACGCACCGGATCAATGGATTGGTCCGGATCTCCGACGAGGATTTCCAGGCTTTTTTAGCGGCCCACCGAGACCATTAGCAGGCGTCCGTGCGTGTCCATTAAAGGCAAGTAATGTCAGTATGTTATGGACAATCGGGAATACTAAAATCAAACATACGCCCCAGATACTATATAGTAGAATACCCGAAAGTCACCGTGTGGCCGCCCCGGTCCCGACCGGTCGCCCCCTGTCCAGTGAGGTCAAAGGAGATGAAGCACAATAGTTTTCCGACGCCGGCGGCTCCCGTCACGTTGCAGCACGTCATCGACCGGGTTGGCGCCAACGACGACCTCGCCGAAACCCGGCGGCGCGATCTGCGGTCCGCCATCATGATCTACAGCAAGATTTGCGGTGAATTCCCGGCGGCGATCCCATTAGATCTCGCGGCGATCCGGAAGACGCTCGATGGTGTCGTGCCGCTGCAAGCCAAGGTATCCCGCAAACGGTGGGCTAACCTGCGCAGCGATATCGCTGCGGCCATTGCGGCCTCCGGGCTGCAGCCAACGCTCAAGACATCCGGCATCGAGCCCGATCAAAATTGGATGCAGCTTATCGCGGCAGCAAACGACAGGAAGGTCAGCAATGGACTTTCCCGCCTGGCGCGCTGGGCAACGTTGCGGCAGATCACTCCCAATGCGGTCGATGACGCGGTCCTCGCCCGGTTCTTTTCCGAGCTCGAGACCGGGAGCCTTGTTCGTAATCTTCGCTTCCAGCGGCGCAACGTTGCCAAGCTTTGGAACAGGCTTGTCACGCTGTCGCCGGACCAAGGTCTAGGCCGCGTTGAGGTCCCTGCTAAGAACGTCACCTGGCAACGGGTATCGTGGCTCGAGCTTCCAGCCTCCTTGAGGGAAGATGCAGAGAATTACCTGCGCTGGTGCAGCGTCCCCGATCCGCTCGAGGAAAATGCGCGAGCGCGTGCGCTCGCTCCGGAAACCTTGCGGCTGCGCCGTCATAACATTCATCTCGCGGCAAGCGCCGCATGTTACGGCGGCATCGACAAAGACGGGCTCACCTCGCTGAGCAGGCTGGTCGAACCCGAGATCTTCCGAGCCATCCTGCGGCAACAATGGGAAAAGAACGGAGGCAAATTATCGTCCTATCTTGTCGGTCTGGCGAATGTACTGATCACCCTGGCTTCGGAGTGGGTGAAAGCGCCGGCGGAACAGATTGCCGAACTGAAAAAACTTCGCAGCAAGCTTGGCACCGCGCGGCGCGGATTGACTGACAAAAACAGGAATCTGCTGCGAAAGTTTGATGATCCCCGACTCCTCGGCCGGCTAGTCGATCTGCCCGATAAGTTGTGGCGCCGTGCGAAGAGAAATCTGCCAAATTCTACGCGCTGGTTTATCGACCTGCAGACGGCGTTGTCGATCGACATTTTGCTTCACGTCGCGTTGCGGATCGAGAATCTGAGTGCCTTAAAGTTCGACGAGCACCTGCATTGGCCGCAAGGCCGCGGCAAGCCGGCGCTCATGGTGATCCGGGACGACGAAACCAAAAATGAGGAGCCGCTGGAGTTTGAGCTTCCTCTAGGACTTTCGGACCGTCTCTACGCGTTCCGCAACGAAATCGCTGTCGCGGTCATTGGGCGCCGTCCAGATGTTCTGTTCGTATCCCGGACCGGAAAACCGAGAAGTATCTCGACGATCAGAGTTGCGATCCAGCGCGCGGTGCTTAGGCACATCGGCGTTAAAATTACACCGCACCAGTTCAGGCATCTTGCCGCAAAGGTGCACCTGGACTCAAACCCAGGAGCCTACGAGGTGGTCCGGCAGTTTTTGGGCCACAAGGAGTTGAAAACGACAACGCGGTTTTATGCCGGGCCCGATACCCGCCGAGCGGGCAGGGCGCATGCCGAGTTGATCAGCAGGCTGCGAGATCCCAGACCCAAGGGAAAATAAACGGAGCTTCCGATGCCGGGGCCACAACCCAAATTGCATCTACCGTTTGCCGATTGGCCGGAGGTCGATCGGCAGATGTGGCGCAATGCTGCCCACAACGACGATCCATTTGCCGTTGGTCGAGCCGCACTGCTCGCGAAGACCACACTGCACAAATACTGGATGGGATGGCGCCGGTTTTTGGGCTTCTTGACAATGGTCGCGCCCGACGCCTTGGAAATTGCTCCGCCGGAGCGGCTCACCACCGAGCGGGTGCGGCAGTTTGTTGAACATCTAAGGGAAACCAACACGCCGCATTCTGTCGCGATCCAAGTGGATAGCCTCTATGGCGCTGCTCGTACCATGATGGCGGAGCGGGATTGGAGTTGGTTGCGGAAGATGAAAACCCGTCTTTACTCGGCGGCTCCACGGGGAAACTCCGCCCGCCCGGTGATCACCAGTGTACAGCTCGTCGATCTTGGCATCGAGCTTATGGAGGAATGCGCAGTGACGGTGAGCGCCCCCATCGCAATGGCCGATGCCGTACAGTACCGAGACGGACTCATGATCGCGCTTTTGGGCTACGTGCCACTGCGCCATAAGAACTTTGCCGCGATCGAAATCGGCCGAGACCTGATCAAAGAGGATGAGTTCTGGTTCATCGTCATACCGCCAGAGGAGACCAAGACAAAGACCTACCTGGAATTCCAGATTCCTGAGGCTCTTGAGGGTCAGTTTGCAACTTATCTCAATCTCGTACGCCCCCGCATGCTTCGCCAGCCTGGGTGCAGGGCTCTTTGGGTGAGCCCAAAAGGCGGTGCCCTATCATATTCGGCGGTTGGACCAGTCGTTACGAGACATACAACACAACGGCTTGGTATTAGGATCACTCCCCACGACGCCCGAGACGCGGCAGCGACGACCTGGGCTATCGCAGCTCCCGCGCAAATCGGGGTTTCGCGGGATCTGTTGGCTCATAGCGAATTGAGAACGACAACTAAATATTACAATCGTGCAAAAGGTATCGAAGCTGGTCGAAGACATAGCCAAGTGTTGGCGGGGTTGCGACTAAAGCTCAAGCCTCCTCGGCATTAAGATATGCGCGATCCAGCCAGAGCCCACCGGTCGGCAAGCAAGTCGTCGATATTGCCGTCGGACAGTATTTAATTTTGCTTGCTTCTCAGGCATCGGGTGCACCAATTCGAACGACGATCGCGAGTAAACGACAAAATCTCATTTGATCAGAGGGATAGGGCTTGGCAGCAGCAGTAAATCTAGACCGAAAGCTTAATTAACTTTGCCCCATGGACTAATTTCCAAACTACTGCCAGGTCGAGCGCAAGAACGACGCCCGCCGCGAGAAGGGCGATCGAGAGCACAAATCCATCCTCCTCGATATAGGCCAGTGCAATCAGAGCGATCAGAAGCGCAGGAACGATATTGCTCAACGGAATGGGAGTTAATAGGAGCCTTGTGCTCAGCATCATGACAGCGATGCCGACAATGCGTTTGGTGACCTCCGGCGGGGTAGGGCAGCGCGGATAAACCGTCGTCTCAATATATCTCAACACTGTGATCGCGCGTTGCACGACGGCGCCAAGGTGCCGCGTGGGCAGGCGGCGCGTGGATATCCAGTGGGGAAAGGTGGGAGCAGGGCGGCCGACGACCATCTGGAACGATGGAATCAACAGCAATAACCCGCCAACGAGGGATATTCCCGGTGCGACGGCAATCAGGGACAGCACTAGTATAATAAGGCCGAACGAATGCTTGTTCAGGCTGCCCATCAGCCAATCCAAGGTGAAGTGATCCGCCGGGGCCTCGTCGTGCAGTTCCTGCAAGATAGCGGAGGCTGGGATAACCGTGATCGCGTCGACCCGATTCTGCGTCAACGTCAACCTCCTCTCTTTTCTCGCATTAGCCACAGCACGCGAGCGCGAAGCCAGTAAAGTTCGCCAAACACCGACAAACCTTTCCAAAGAGTCCTTAGGGCTCATACCTGGCCGCCGCTGACGACGCCATTGCAGCGCAACGGCGACAAGTCGTGGTGCAAACGGATACCGGCAGCTAGCGTGAAGAAAACAAGCTTCCGTCATTCGGGAGTGTACCGAGGCGCACGACGGACAGCCTATGTCGTCGCTGGCAAGGGGGCGCGGCCAATATTTTCAGCAGGCCTTTCGAATGATTTGCCGAGATTTGGAAGCCTTCACTGGGCTCATTGCAATCGGCGGCATAACCTTTGGACGTGTCTACAATCACACCCA
>Ga0335085_10004147_pt1 | contig 24250 bp, 20 predicted proteins | sample Lox_Sample_45_FD_206712 | JGI IMG/M metagenome (GOLD analysis project Ga0335085, IMG submission 206712) | Soil microbial communities from Loxahatchee National Wildlife Refuge, Florida, United States - Lox_Sample_4.5 | ecosystem: Environmental > Terrestrial > Soil > Wetlands | place: USA...
TGTGCCGGTACCCGTACCTGTAGTGTCTACAGGCGGAGTGGGGATATTTGATAATAATGAAGATGTTTTTATACAACCAGTGACCAAAATCAGACTTAGGAGATAAAAACAAAAAAGCTTTACAAGGTTTAGCGGACTCATCTCGAACTTTTTAAAATTTGTCAATTGAAAAATCATTCTATTTCGATTACATATCACCGTTATTGGATAAGGTAATGGCTAACGGATAATCATTTCTTTGATCAGAACCTGTAACCAACAAACAATTGCACCACATTATTTTTAAAATCAATATTTGGAGTATAATTTCCGGAACCACTTCCTGATGAAGTGAATGTATTGTTGTACAAATTGGAAAGGCTGATATTATATCTTGCACCGATCAGCAGACCCGCGATAGGATGCAGCTCCAGGCCACCGCCGAATCCATAATCAAAGCGGTTATAATAACTCAGGATATTATCTACGGTGGCATTGCCGGTCGATTGGGTTTTGCTGGTAGCTTTTGCATTTAGGAGGTATCCGGTTTGTCCGCCGATTTGTACCTGAACCCAATGGGTGATATTAATGCCGATCAATTGCGACATGGAAATATAATCATGTGTGAAGGATCCTGAAGACGAATCAGTAGCAAACCCATATCCCTGTTGGGAATACAAAACTTCCAGGCGGAAACAAATTAATTTTCCTCCAAGATTTGCAAGCACACCTGCATGCCAGCCTGTTTGTCCGCTGGCCCCGATTGAAGATGCGTTGGTGACATTGGCGAAATTAAGTCCAGCTTTGATTCCGAAGTAAGTCGTTTTTTCTGTGTGATTTGATTTTGTGTGGATACTATCCTTTTGGGTGAAAGCAATCACCGGGGAAAGCAGTATCAGTGAATAAAGTATTTTCTTCATATAAATTATTTGATTTTAGGTCGCTATTATCATTTCCTTTCCGTTACAGTATAACCCGTTCCTGCAGATACTATAAATGGCGCCGGGTCTTTGTAGGTAAAATATAGCGCGCCAGGCCAGCCTGGGACTGCGTCTCCACCAAACGTAGAGGCTGGAGCGTCTCCCGGGTATTTTACAGTATATGTAGGAATAATCGTTCCGGTACTGCTAAGCAGGATCGAGATATTTGCTCCCGGAGCATTGGGATTATCAATAAGCCCAAATGTGGCACCAGTAATATTGATTACGCCAGTCTGATCTGGTACCCATACATAACCCGGACCTTTCTCCATATCACCCCATGAGGTTGGGTTATCGGTAGGCCTGTAATTGACAATATTGGCCACCGGAACCGATACCAGCCCATCTTTTACCTCTACAACCAAATCAGCAGAATCATTATATATATCAGGGTATACGCCGCTTCCGGATAATGCAGTGAAATGGATATGCACATCATAGGTCCTGTCACCTATCAGGAGTTTGAGTTGGCGTTTATACGTGTGATCCTGGAAGGTGATTATCTTAGCTTTTCTAATGCGGATTGTTTCCGGTTCATTAACGTTGACAGAAATTTCCACATACCTGTTATAATCATTTTTTGCCGGAGCTGTGTAAGGAACTGTGGTACCCGCTATATCTATAAATCCATCTTCAGAGCTTCCACCGGCGAAACCATTTACCGCCCAAAACCTCACCTGATCATCTACAAAAGGCTGAGATGGGATGAGATTGTATGTATTTCCGGTAGCTCCTTTTTTTGATTTTACAAATCTCCAAACTACACAAATGGCTTGCTGACTTTCCTTCAGTTGGTAACTACTTGCAGAAATACGAACCCCGGGTTCCATGGCGTAAATGGTAAAATGGCTCACATCGAAACTAACGGTCTTGCCTACACTATCTACCTCCTTATCAGCATCATTTACTTCCCATTGATTTAAGCTATCCTGAAACACACTGTACAGTATAAGCGGATCAGTGCCATTAACCAGACTGTCTGTGTAGTGAAATGTGAGGGACGCCGGGACGGAGAATTTTAATCCGTTCGGAGTTAAATCATAAGCAAGTCCTAGTGAACCCGGACATTCATTGGTTACAGATTGAATGGAGATATCCGTATTCTTTGATAAAGCGCCTGCCGGAATATTCAGATCCACCAATCCATCATCACTGGTAATTGATCCTCCGGAGGGACCAATGGTTTTAGTTATTTTGCTTCCGACAGGTGTTCCTACAGCAGTAACAGCTGGTGGTCCCAAATCAGAATCAGTGTTTGAATTGTTTGAATTATTGCTGGTATCAACGGGTATATTGGGAACATTCGGTATCAGTGAAGATGTTTTAATACATCCTGACATCAATAACAAAACCAGCAGGAGAATATATATTCGGTTAGGGAAGGGGGGCTGAAACATTTTAAATAAGGTTTCATCAAAGCTACTATCCGCAGAAACCCTTATCAATATGATATTAGTTATAGAAAATGATCTTGTGCTGCAAAAAATTTCTATAATAGTTATATCATCTGTTCCTTTTCATACTCACCTCATATTCCTTTCCATCTATCGAGGATGTTCTCAACAGGTATAATTTTTCGGTCCAGTTGGTTCCATTGTCAATGCTTTCCCGTTCCACCCTGATATAACCATGTTCCGGATTATTTTTTTTTGCATCGCTGATCAATGTAATCTGATTCCCATTCAGAGAATAAGAACCATCTCCAAAATATGCCTGGGTGCTTGTCATCACATCACCACTTGACAGTTGATGATACTGTTGCGCAGCCTGTGCATCGGCGTATCTCCCATTGGCGGCAAAACTGAATTCACCTGCAGCGGTTGCACCTCCGCCGATCCAACTGCCTGCAATTTGTTTGGTAATTCCCGGACCAGTGGTCTTCCAGTTTTTAAATTGAAGACTGTAAAAGAATTTCGGCCATACATCGGTCATTAGCTCTCCGAAACAGGCGCTTACCATTGGATCTTTGGAACTGCCTGCGATCGGAGCAATCAGGTTGCCCAGTTTTGCTACAAAAACAAATGCATAGAATGTCGCGTAACCCCGCATGCCAATGGATCTTTTGATCATGACATATTCCCACCCCTGTGGCGAAAAGCCCTGTACAATTCTATTGGGGGATAAGCCATCATTCTTTGGTTCAAATCCTTTAAACACTTCAGCAAAAATATTCCCTGCATCCGTCCATAGATTAGCTCCTGCATTTCGCATAGGCAAGAGGGTTAGCCCGCATCGCTCTCTGCCTCCCTGAGTTTCCACTGATAAGTCGATTCGGTCGGGATATTGCTGTTTGGTCCAGCCGGGTGGAGCAGTAAACACATAATCAGAAAGTCCGCCAGAACTTGTTTGCGGTGGTGTGTCACGAGATTGAAGGTTGCCCGTCACTACGGGTGCACGCATGTCCAGATTGGTAAAAAAAAGCTGCACTTCGTCGTTATAATCAGGACTTCCAAAATTGACAAGCACACTCATCTCTCTTCCAAATCCGGAAATAGCAACCAGCAAAGAGGTATAAATAATTCCCTGCTGACTGATACGGGCAAAACCGGTTGTCTGTAACCAGCCATCCGGATTTTTTTGTGTTTCTGTTCTTGGAATTTCTTTAGTTCCCGTTGGCCTGATCACATGCCGGTTCCATTCATTTGAAAAATCTTTTGCCGGGTCTCCGGTACTTGCCTGACTTGGAAATAAAAAAATCTGGCAAAAGCTGGTCCGCCCATTATTTGTTTTTATATTTTGAAAAAGAACCACGCCATTGGAATCTATCCGCTGCCATCCTTTTGGAGGAATAAAGCTGGCGATATCAAAATTTTCCTTTTGTGAGTAAATAACAATAGCTGAAAAAATTCCAGCGATCAATAACAAAATTTTTTTCATGGCCAGATATTTTCATTTTATTTATCGAGCATATCTTTTAATTTCTCAACAGGGAAATTTTCTTCGAATTGCTTTTTAAAATCCTGAGACGGGGCATTCTTCTCCCAGCTCCAGAATAAGATCATCATTTGCGGGACATAGTTCGGCAGTTTCAGGTTGAAATACTCTGTATTCAAAATAACCAGTAGCTTGCCTCCTTTTTCTTCAGTGGAAAATGTTCCTGTAAAATCGCCAACAAATTTTTTGTCCATAATTGCCGGTTGCTGCAGGGTCGCAGAACCTGCCTTTTTTATGTAGTCGTCAATGACGGCGATTTTATCATCCAAGTATTTATTCGCTTTTGCCACATTTTCTCCTTGTGATTTTTGTATCTCATCCAGCTGCTTTTGGAGGAAGGCGTTCATTTTTATTTTATCTTCTTCTTTTAAATTTTTATTGTTCTGATTATTTGCTATTGATTTTTTTATATTTTCTTCGTTCACGGCATAGCCGCTTGAAGATTCCTTTTTTTGATCTGCCAGTCGCTGGCGGATTACCTGAAGGTATTGTTCCTGGCTGATGGCTTTCCAGGGCAGCTGATCGTGATGGGTTAAAATGATAAAATGATCTCTTCCTTCTCCAAAATAAGTTTGGTAGACCGGATAACCTTTCCATTCTCCTGTTTTTTGTGGCATAAGATTTACCGGTTTACCATTGACATGAATATGCAGTGGATCGTCCCTGTCAGAAAAAAACCAATCGAATGAATTCACAAATACATAGGCCCAGGTACCCGTTTCACCACCCGGTAACATTTTGTGCACATGCTGATTGCAATACCAGGCTTTATACAATGAATTAAAATTGTAAGGAACCGGTCCATTGCTGATCAATGATTCGTTATCCATGGTTCTGTACCAGGCAGCTTCCATTCCTCTTGGTTCGGGGTAAGCAGATTTGAACAGCTCACTGATATGATCAATTCGGCTAATGATGGCTGTTTGATCCTTGCTGTATCTCATATTTGCGTCAGGAACTTTTTTCCAGTTACCCTTCACTGCCATAACAGATTCAACAGTACAGGCTTCCTGGGCAGAAACATTTTCAGCAAAGTGGAAAAGAAAAATGAAAAGAAGTATTTTATACATAGGCAGCTTGTTGATGGGTTTTAAAATTGGTCGATTGTTTTTGGCAAAATGATTCCCTGAACGGATTACCATTCATTGCCAACAGGCTTATAAAAAATCACTCCTATTTCTTCAGCAATTTGTTCAGGGCTTCTGTTCTGTTTTGTACGTGCAGCTTATCATAGATATTATGAATGTGCTGGCGGACTGTGCCCACAGTAATATTTAATTTATTGGCGATTTCTTTGTAAAGCCATCCTTTGGCAAGACACTGCAGGACTTCATTTTCCCTTGATGTGAGCACATCAATAGATCCGGTCGAATCATTGCCGTGCATTCTTTCAATTACTTTTCGGGCTATTTGCATGCTCATCGGTGCCCCTCCTTCATGTAATTCAGACAATGCCTCCACAATTTTTGCAAGCGGAGTTTTTTTCAGGAGATAACCGCTTGCACCTGCTTCCAGCGCTTCAAACACTTTCTCATCATTCTCATAAATGGTGAACATCATGAATTGCGTGTATGGACAAAATGATTTTACTCTTTTGATGCATTCAATACCATTCATTCCGGGCAGATTGATATCCATGATCACAATATCAGGCTTCCAGTGCGGCAATTCTTTTTCGGCTGTTTCGGCATCGGCAAATGCTTTTAGCATTTCAAAACGTTCATCCAGCGCAAGTAAGCTTGAAATTCCTTCTCGCACCACTTTTAGATCCTCGACAATGCAAATTTTAATGGGCATCATATGATAAATTTAGTGATCCAATCAGTCGATGACAATATGATAAAAGTTATAGGCAGGGTTTATGGCTATGTCTAAACATATTCAACAATCAATATTCAGCAGGCAACTCTCAATAATCAATTATGGTTCTTTATGAATATTTTAATTGTAATAGTATTCCGTGTCTCCGTGGCTGATACAATTAATTTTTTTACAGATTTCGCAGATTGGCCCTGATTTTTTTCTATGAATTTCTGTAACTATCTGTGCAATCTGTGAGAAATATTAAATAGTCATTGAGCATTGAATATTGATTGTTGCTTATTGAACATTTAAAATTTACCTCCTCTGATTTCCGCTTCACGCAAGCGGGATATGCAGGTTTACTGTAACTCCGTTTTCATTTTGTATTGTCATTGTTCCTCCAATCGACTCGATTCTTTTTTGCATATTTCTCAGACCATTCCCTGCTTCCTCATTTGTTTTTTTAAAGATTCCTTTCCCATCATCCCGGATCGAAATGTCCAGGTTTTTGGAAGTGTTCATAGTTATTTCAACTTTTTTTGCGAAAGCATGTTTAACTACATTATGAAGGCTCTCTTTTATCGTTAAGAATATATTTCTCCTGATTTCTCCGGTCAATGGGACAGAAGGAATATCTTCCGGCAAATTGAATGTGCAATCGAGATTATTTTCTACGCAATAGTCCATGGCATAAGAGCGTGTGTAAAATACCAGGTTTTCCAATGAATCATTTTTTTCATTCATGGTCCAGATAATTTCATTCATCTTATCGATGAGTTCATTGGAGGTGGTTTGCATTTTTTCAATATCATCACGGGTAACCTCACTGAAAGAATTTCGTTTTACTTTTTCACTCAAAAAACGAATGGTTGATAACCCTGCTCCCAAATCATCATGCATATCAGCTGCTATTCTTGTTCTTTCTCTCTCAACGGCCTGTTGCTTTTCCATTGATATGCGCTGCTGGTATAGTTTTCGTTTATAATAGCTGCGGATAATCAGCCAGATAATAATTGCAAACAAAAGGGAAAGCAATAATCGGAACCAATAAGTTTGCCACCATGGCGGCCGAACGATAAACGAATATGAAATTTCAGAATCAGGATAATGGTGATTTACAAATGTTGCTTTCGCCCTCAATAGATATTTTCCCGGTGAAAGATTAACGAAATTAATAATCCCCTGAGAGGAAGGATCGCTCCAATTGCTGTTACTGGTGCCCTCCAGCAAATAACTGAACCGGATTTGTTTTTCGTCTATAAAACTCGGTGAGGCTACAAAAAAGCTGATATTATTTTCCTGGTAAGAAAAGGAATTGGATCCTGCTGCCTGATCAATTCTGTTGATCCCTTCTTTGATTTCCCTGAAAATGATTTTTGGTTGAAAATTAACTGATGGAGTTATTGCTGGAGTAATTTTTATTATTCCTGTTCCACTCAGTGCCCAATAGACTCCATCTTTACTTTCCACTATTTTGCTAACCCGCTGGTATTGATTGTTGCCTATTGTAATATTCTCTACTGTGATTTTTCCATCCTTTAATTCCACTTTGTCAAGTCCTCCCGGAGAGCATGCCCAAGCTCTATTGTTTTTGTCAAGATACAGGTAAGAAATAAAATTGTCAGACAAACCTTCGCTGGCGGTGACTCGTTTCCATGATTTCAATGAATCGTCTTTGAAAAATAGACAAAACAATCCATTTACTCTTGAGCCGATCCATACATTTCCGTCTTTGTCTGCGGCAATACTGCGTGGATTCATGACAGGCAGCTCTTTGTCATAAATATGTAGTAACTGAAGATAATTGGCAGTGTTTTCGGGATGTATGCTGAATTCGAATAATTTATTTGTGCGGGTTATGACCCAAAGATGCTTGTCGGCTGTTATGGAAACCTCATCTGCAAAATAGCCAAGCGGATAAGTGATGATTTTATGATTCCTCAATATGACAATGATTTTATCATTGCATGCGATGAGGTCACCAAAACCATCTGATGCGAGGCAACTTAATCCCAGGTTTGTATTTAGGTTTGTATCGGCATATATCTTCCTGAAGCTTCTGATTTTACTATCCGCAATATTAAATTCGTATACATTGAAAAGATCCGCCACATAGTATTTATTTTTTTGTGATAAGAAAAACCGGGGAGGCGGGATAAACAAATTTGGGTTTAGCTGAAAATCCTTTGACGATTTTCCAATTTGTAAAAGCAATTTATTTGTTGTCAGGTCCAGGAACCATACGCTGTCTGTTTTATCATCTGTATAAATTTCCTGTGTAAAAAACTCCGGCCTGATCTGTGAATAAAATTCAAGGTTCTGGTTTGTCAGTTTGCTGATTCCTGTTTGTTCATTGACAAACCACATGGTATTTTCTTTATCCTGAAAAACTGCCACCTGATTATTTACTAATAATCCGTTTTCCCGGGTGAATGTTTTCACTTCTCCCAATGAATCGATCCTCTCAACACCTTTGAAGCTGCCAATCCAGAGATTTTGCTGGCGATCAAAATAGTCACAGGATATTGCCATCTTTTCTGCATCTCTGTAGATAGCCGGCATATCGACCAACCTGACCTGATTTTTATCGAGGGCTGATTCATCTAATTTCCTGAGGCCGGAAATAGTAGAAACAAAAATTTCTCCTTTGGGTGAAGCCGCAACATGATAGGCGAAGATTGATTCAGATACTGCCGTTTTATGCTTCTGAAGATCATAAACGATAATGCGTCCCGGACCGGCGAGTGGTTGCATATTGGGATCGGTGGTAATAAATAATTTGTTTTTTATTTCTAATATAGTAGAAAAAAAACCAGTTACGTTTCGCCCGCTATCATCGGTCAGTTCAATTTTGAAAAAATGATTTTTTTCCAGACGAAATAGTCCTTCACTCGCGGCAGCATAATAATACCCATCACTGCATTTGATTATTTTATCGATACCGGGAGCCAGTCCATCAGTTGTCGTTATCACCACATCTTTGATCTTTCCTTTTGTCAGGCAATGTATTTTAGATGTGTTGGGAATAATCCAGATAGAATCGTCACCCATTTCAATAAAATCATTGATCATGTCACTGGATAAACCATCATTGCTCGTATAGTTGGTAAAACGCGAACCATCATATACACTGAATCCTCCGTAAGTAGCGATATATAAAAGTCCTTTGCTGTCCTGGAACATAAACCGTGTACGGTTATTGACAAGACCATCTTTTGGAGTGTAATGAACAAAAGGATATAGCTGCGATAAACCACTATCACAAATATGTATGGCCAGAAAAAATATAAGAGCAATCCTCTGCATGCTTCAGGAGAGCTTTGAAGATATAAATGGTAAAAAAGTATGCATTACAGCATACTTAAATTTACTCTTAAGTTTTTAAAAGGGGAAATCAGAAATATTGAAATGGATTTCGCGTATATGCTACTGCAGGAAACTGCTTTTCACTTTATCCTTCATCATTTCTCTTGCAGTCCGGGCGATCGCCTGCGCATCGAAACCTGCTTCATGCCGGAGTTCTTTCAGTGTTCCCTGTTCGATGATCTTATCAGGAATTCCAAGGATTTTAACCTCAGGTTTGTAATTATGAAACGACATAAATTCCAGGATTGCAGTTCCGAATCCGCCTGACACCGCCCCGTCTTCAACTGTAATGATCTTATCGAATTTTTTACAAATCTCGTGAAGCATTGTTTCATCCAGAGGTTTTACAAAACGCATGTCATAATGAGCGGGGTTCAAACCTTCTGTCTTTAATTCGCGGATGGCAGCTGTCGCGAAATTTCCCGGATGTCCGAACGAAAGAATAGCGATGTCTTCACCATCTTTTAATTTTCTGCCTTTGCCAATTGGAATTTCCTGGAATGGAGTTTTCCATTCGGGCATCACTCCTTCACCACGCGGATAACGAATGACAAAAGGATGATTATTGGATTCGAGTTGTGCAGTGTACATCAGGTTTCGGAGTTCGGATTCATTCATAGGGGCACTGACAATCATATTGGGAATACAACGCATGTAAGCAATATCATATGCGCCATGATGAGTGGCCCCGTCTTCTCCTACAAGTCCGGCCCGGTCCAGGCAAAAGATAACAGGCAGGTCCTGAATGGCAACATCGTGGATCACCTGGTCATAGGCACGTTGCATGAAGGATGAATAAATATTGCAGAATACTTTCATGCCCTGCGTAGCCATTCCTGCACTCAAAGTGACCGCATGTTGCTCACAAATACCAACATCAAAAGCTCTTTCCGGCATTTTTTCCATCATGAATTTTAAGGAAGAGCCGCTGGGCATTGCCGGTGTTATACCGAATATTATATTATTTTTTTCTGCAAGCTCAATAATGGTATGGCCAAATACATCCTGGTATTTCGGAGGCTGGGGAGTTTCAAATTTCTTCTTGTAAATCTCTCCTGTGATTTTATCAAATAAACCCGGTGCATGCCATTTGGTCTGATCATTCTCAGCCAGCGAAAATCCCTTACCCTTCACCGTTATGATGTGCAATAGTTTCGGACCTGGAATATTTTTTAAGTCATTGAGCGTATCTACGAGTTTAGTGATATTGTGTCCATCGATCGGTCCGAAATAGCGCAATTTCAAGGCCTCGAATAAATTACTGCTCTTGCTGACGAAGCTTTTAATACTATGTTCGATTTTACTGGCTATTTCCCTGCTGAAATGCGCACCCACGGGAAGTTTACCCAATGCTCTCCAGATATCGTCTTTTAATTTATTATAGGTTTGGGAAGTGGTTATATCCGTCAGATATTCTTTTAATGCCCCTACATTGGGGTCAATACTCATGCAGTTATCATTCAGAATAATCAGCAGATCGGTGTCGGCAACTCCTGCATGGTTCATCCCTTCAAAAGCAAGTCCTGCCGTCAGTGCACCATCACCAATAACCGCAACAGTTTTACGATCTTTTTCTCCCTTGTATTTGGCAGCCATTGCCATACCCAGCGCTGCACTAATGGAAGTGGATGAATGCCCGACTCCAAAAGTATCATACTCACTCTCGCTGCGATTAGGAAATCCACTCAGTCCCTTATATTTCCTGTTGGTAGCAAAATTGTCACGGCGACCGGTAAGAATTTTATGTCCGTAAGCCTGGTGACCTACATCCCATACAATCTGGTCGTAAGGAGCATTGAAAACATGGTGAAGCGCTACTGTGAGTTCCACAACCCCGAGACTGGCGCCAAAATGCCCGCCATGCAGACTTACAATATCAATGATATATTGCCGCAATTCATTGGTAAGCTGCTGCAATTGATCCACTGTTAATTTTTTCAAATCAGCGGGTGAATCAATTGTACTTAATAAAGGACCCGGGGTGATTTCTATCAAATTCTTAGAATTAAGGTGTAAAAATACAGTTTTTATGGGGAAAACTCAGGGCTGAAACCTGAAGATTCCCCTTATAGCAGCTATTAACGTTTTCTCTTCTAACCTATTATTTTAAAATTTAACCGACCCCCGATTGTTTAAGCGATGCAGTCTTTTTCTCCGGAAGGAATTCAGCATAACTGTCTCCAGTACATTTGTCAGAAGACGATTTTTGTCTTCCGGGAGTGGATTTATAACTTTTTGATCGACCGATGGACTACCTATATCGCCATTAGTACAAAATGAGCAGTCCCTGCCGGGTTAAAACTTTAGCTTTGCTGATTAAATTTTGATTATTTTTATTTAGTATGTCTAAGAATACGGCTCGTTACTATTGGTGGTGCCAGATTGGTGGCTGGAGCATTGTGGCTTTGATGTTTATCCTGCTTGAATTCATGTCTGATCAGAAAGTAACTGAGAAGCTGGTTGAGCAGATATTGGTCATGTTTTTCTCGGGGATGATCGCTACTCATTTATTCCGTGAATTCATCCGTAAATCAAACTGGCTGATGCTGCCGGTTGAAAAAGCCTTTCCAAAATTTCTTCTGGGAATCATTATTGTCTGTTTAGTTGCAGGATTGGTCCGGGTGGGCATTATCAATTATCTTGAATTGACCAATACAAAGAAAAAATGGGATTTCTCTACCCGTCTTCTTTTTGCAACACTTGAAAATGGTTTATTCGTTATTCCCTGGACATTGATTTATTATTTCTATCATTATATCGATAAAAGCCGGAAGCAGCAGCTCGATACACTAAAGCTGGAAGCACTGGTGAAGGAACTTGAATTAAAAACGATCAAATCGCATATCAATCCTCATTTTATTTTTAATTCATTGAATAGTATTCGCGCCCTGATTGATGAAAATCCTGAAAGGGCCCGCACAGCAATTACTGAATTAAGCAATATTCTCCGCAGCAGCATGCAGACTGAAAAACAGGAGACCGTTACTTTTGAAAAAGAATTGAATATAGTAAAAGACTATCTGGCATTAGAGCATATTCGTTTTGAAGACAGGCTGCGGGTAGAATACCAGATCGATGATAATACGCTGAATCAGCCCATTCCCCCCATGATGTTGCAAACCCTGGTTGAAAATGCTATTAAACATGGTATCAGCAAACAGGTTCATGGAGGAACAGTAAAAATAGTTTCCGATTTCAAAGACAATTATCACGAAATGGTAATTCGCAATACCGGCCGGCTCAATGGTTCCAGGAATGAAGATGGTTTTGGACTCGTGAGTACCAGGAACAGATTACAATTATTATTTGGACAGAATGCAAATTTCGATATCCGTGAACTAAATGGAAATATGGTTGAAGCGACTGTGTTAATACCCAGGGTGGATAGTTATTGATTACTCCGCAAAATTTACTACATATGATCAAAGCCGTTATTATTGATGATGAAAGACTGGCGAGGAATGAATTAAAAAAATTATTGCAGGATTTTCCTGAGATCGAAGTGGTTGCCGAAGCAGCCAATGCTAATGAAGGCATCGAAAAAATAGATACCCTGAATCCGGATCTCATTTTCCTCGATATCCAGATGCCTGGTAAAACGGGTTTTGATATGCTGGCAGAACTTGACAAAGCTCCGGATGTTATTTTCACTACAGCTTACGATGATTATGCATTAAAAGCATTCGAAGTAAATGCACTGGATTATTTATTAAAGCCGGTTGAACCGAAGCGGCTTGCTGATGCCATTCACAAGTTGCAGATGGAAGAAGGAAAGGACAGGGAAGCAATTTCCGAAGATGAAATTCCGGTCAACAGGAGTCTCCTGCATGAACATGACCAGGTTTTTGTAAAAGATGGTGAAAGGTGCTGGTTTGTGAAGCTTTCCGATATTCGTTTATTCGAGAGCGTTGGTAATTATGCCAAAGTATATTTCGGAACGAATAAACCGCTTATATTAAAATCATTGAATGCACTGGAAGAAAGACTGGATGAAAAAGTTTTTTTCCGCGCAAACCGTAAACATATTGTCAATCTCCGTCTTATAGAGAAAATAGAACCTTATTTCAATGGCGGCCTTTTGATTGAATTGAAAGGCGGGGAAAAGATTGAAGTCAGCAGAAGGCAGACTGTGAAGTTTAAGGAGATGATGAGTCTATGAAGTACGAATTTGCAAATGTGCAGATTTATAAAAAAATTTACCAATTACAACAACGTGATTTAAAAAATTCGCATATTCGCAAATCCGCACATCAGAATTCGCTTCCCGCTTTGCGGGATTTTTTTTAATATCGTGATATGAAAAAACTGATTTTTGGAATTATTGCACTGGGTTCAATTTTTTTTGTTCAGGCTCAGCAAACTGATCTTTTCAATGAAGGGGAAGTTGGGAGAATTGAAAAAATATTATCTGCAGATGATATGCAGGGCAGGGCATCTTTCACACCGGGCATAGAAAAAGCCGGAGATTTTATCAGTAAGGAATTTAAATCCGCAGGCTTGCAGACCTGGAATAATAGCGGCGATTACAGACAGAGTTTTTCCATGATTCATTCAAGTATGACAAATGCTTCTGCGGAATTGGATCATCAGCCATTAGATTCAAAAAACATTATTGTGTTTTCTTCACAATCAGATATCTCGGTGAACCAGGGCAGTGGTTATGAAAAAGCATTTATAAAAAATGGCGATAATTTCAGGGCTGAAGTATTCAAATATATTCAAAGCAAAAAAAATTGGCTGGTATTTGTGGATACCAGTTTTTCAAAAAACTTTCCCCGTCTTTTATCCTTCAGTCGTCAGCAATTTAAATCTGATAGAAATATTGTTTTTGTACTGTCTTCTCTCCATCCAGAACAATATTCCATTCATGTTCAACAGGACATTAAAGAACAAAAGCTGTCGAATATCGTTGGCATTCTACCCGGTAAAAGCAGGAAGGATGAGTATATTATTTTCTCAGCACATTATGATCATTTGGGAATTGGAAAACCCAACGCAGAAGGGGATTCAATTTTTAATGGTGCTAATGATGATGCGTCCGGAGTTACCGCAGTGATCATGCTGGCAAAATATTTCAGCAAGCTGAAAAATAATGAACGCACGATCGTATTTGCCACATTTGCTGCAGAAGAGATTGGCGGATATGGCTCCCAATATTTTTCCATGCAATTCGATCCGGTAAAAGTAATGGCGATGTTCAATATTGAAATGATCGGAACAGAAAGCAAATGGGGAACGAATTCAGCCTATATTACTGGTTATGAAAAATCAGATATGCCGAAGATCCTTGAAAAAAATTTAGAGAACAGTCCTTTTAAATTCTACCCTGATCCATATCCGACCCAGCAATTATTTTATCGTTCAGACAATGCAACATTGGCGAGACAGGGAGTTCCTGCACATACGATTTCAACATCGAAGATGGATTCTGAAAAATATTATCATACGCAGGACGATGAATTCGAAACCCTGGACATGAAAAATATGGCAGCGATTATTCAGGCAATTGCATTGAGCTCAAGATCGATTGTTGATGGAAAGGATACTCCGACAAGAGTGGATACGAGCCAGCTAAGATGATAATATCTGATGTGCGGATTTGGTAATTTGCAGATATGCGAATTTTTTTATTAGATAATGTATAATATTCGCACATTCGCACATTCATTTCAGCTCTTCCACATATCCATAAAATGAAATCATCTGCCTGGTGTTACTATTTACGCGAAGTGTTCCATATCCTGAATTGGAAAGGCTCAAAGTCATTTGCTGGACATCTCTCACCCCTTTAGGAACAATAATGATATCCCATCCACCCTTGGCTCCATCCTTTGAACTATATTCAAAATCAGTGGAGGTGAAACGGATGCCTCCTTCAGTAGAGCCGATTGTAGCAGTGTAGGCACGACCATAATAAGGAAGATCGGAATCGATGGTATCTTTTTTTATTTTGAGGCTATAATTTGAAATCTGTCTCGTGCGGCCATTCGTCGGAGTGGTGGTCTGTGCAATAAATTCAAATCGTCTGGCTTCGACTATTTGTTTCAATGCTTCTATCCTTGCATTTTCTTTTTCCTGCTTGTCTGTGTTTTGTGCATGAAGCATGGGAGAAAAGAAAATTAAAAGAAAGAACAGAGATAGTGTCAGGATTTTAGAAATTGCAAATGACTTTTTCATATTTATTCAATTTTGCATTCGTTTGTTCGTCTGACCACCTAGTCGTCTGACCACCCGGTCAGACCATTGCAACTAACCCAGTCTCGTCAGACCAATGTAAGCGACCCACCTCGTCTGACCACCCGGTCAGACCATTGCAACTAACCCAGTCTCGTCAGACCAATGTAAGCGACCCACCTCGTCTGACCGCGCCCGCTGTCGATTGCTTAAAATTTTTTCAAAACCTTATTCATCTCTTTCCTGATCTGCTCATTGTTCAGATTTCCAATACTGCCTTCATGAGTATGGTGCAGTTTTTTCTTATAATCGAAATTGAATTTTCCTTTTTCAATCTGATCGGCAACCTGTTTATATGCATCGCGGAAAGGAATTCCTTTGTTTACCAGTTCATTCACCGCTTCCACACTAAATATATATTTATATTTTTCATCTTCCAGGATATTATCTTTTATTCGGATGTTTGATAGCATGAGTCCTGCAACCTCGAGACACGCTTTGAGCTCTTCAATTGCCGGGAATAAAATTTCCTTGGTCAGTTGCAGATCACGGTGATAGCCGGAAGGAAGATTATTGATCAGTAGGGTCAGTTCATTTGGAGTTGACTGGATACGATTGCATTTTGCCCTTATTAATTCAAATACATCCGGATTTTTTTTATGCGGCATGATGCTGCTTCCGGTAGTCAATTCATCAGGAAAGGATATAAAACCAAAATTCTGGTTGATATAAAGGCAACAATCCATGGATAATTTGCCAAGAGTGGCAGCAATGCTGCTGAGAGCGACTGCCACAGCTTTTTCAGTTTTTCCCCTGCTTATTTGTGCATAAGCTGCATTGAAATTCAGAGTAGCGAATTGAAGCGCTTCTGTTGTTTGTGTTCTATTCAAAGGAAAAGATGAGCCATATCCCGCACCACTTCCCAATGGATTTTTATTAGCAATATTCATTGCGGCTGCAAGCAATTCAAGATCGTCGACCAGGCTTTCCGCATATGCCCCAAACCATAGTCCGAATGAAGAAGGCATGGCAATCTGCAGATGCGTATATCCCGGCATTAATTTATCCTTATGCTTTTCACTCTGGCTGATCAGCAGATCAAAGAATTCCTTAACCCTGTTTTTAATTGTTTCGATTTCGGCCTTCAGGTATAATTTAATATCAAGTGCAACCTGATCGTTCCGGCTTCTTCCGCTATGTATTTTTTTACCGGTCTCGCCTATGCGCTGTGTAAGGAGGAGTTCGATTTGAGAATGGATGTCTTCAACCTTGTCATCCATTTTGAAGTTTGAATCTTTGATAGATTTAAGAATATCATTCAGCTCGCGATGAATATTTTTTAGTTCATCTTTTGTAAGTAAGCCAATGCTTTCCAGCATTTGGGTATGTGCTATTGATCCCAGAACATCATATTCTGCAAGGTGCATGTCAAATTCCTTGTCGCGCCCGACTGTAAATTTTTCAATCAGCTCATTGACAGAGGAACCATCTTTTTGCCAAAGTTTCATATTATGCTTAACGCTTAACGCCAAACGTTTAACGCCGAACGCACAGTGCGTTAAGCGATCTGCGTTTTGCGTTCCGCTTTTTAAATGAATCCGTTTAGTAATTCTATATACAGTTCGATTCCTTCCTTTATTTCGTCCAGATAAATATATTCATCTGCAGTATGGCTCCTGGCCGAATCGCCGGGACCCATTTTTAAAGCAGGGAATGGCATCAGCGCCTTATCGGATGTAGTCGGAGATCCATAATATTTTCTTCCCAGTGCGAGTCCTGCCTTCACCAAAGGATGATCCAATGAAATAGAAGTGGGTTTCATCCTCGTAGTACGCGGTTTAAACTGACTCTTCAGATTATTTTTCAGGGATTCCAGGATTTCATCAAATGTATACAATTCATTCACTCTTACATCAATCACAAATTTACATTGGGAAGGAACGACATTATGCTGTTTGTTTTCTGTTTCTATAACGGTGACAGTCATGCGCGATTCACCAAGCAGGTCACTCACTTTCGAAAACTGGCAATGCCGTATCCATTCGATATCCTCCAGGGCTTTGTAAAGAGCATTCTCACCTTCATTGCGGGCAGCATGACCCGCGCGTCCCTGCGCAACACAATCAATTACCATTAATCCTCGCTCCGCCACAGCCATTTCAAGCCTGGTGGGTTCGCCTACAATCCCGAAGTCAATCTGTCCAAGATAGGGTAATACCAATTCTATTCCATTCACTCCGCTGATTTCTTCTTCCGCACTTGCAGCAAACACAACATTATGACGAAGTTTTTCCTGCGGATAAAAATGTAAGAAAACAGCTATCAGGCTCACAAGACATCCGCCTGCATCATTGCTGCCAAGCCCAAATAATTTTCCATCTTTTTCGATAGGAGTAAAAGGGTCAACTGTATAATTTTTGTTTGGTCTTACGGTATCATGATGAGAATTGAGCAATATGCTTTGCTTGGAAGAGTCATAATATTTATTTTTTGCGTAAACATTATTTCCGACCCTCGCAAAAGGGATATTATGATTATCAAGAAATGCACAAATCAGTTCTGCCGTGTCATTTTCTTCCTTTGAAAAGGAAGGCGTGGCGATGAGTTTTTTGAGCAAGTCAACAGCATCCGATTGCAATTTTTTCAGCTCTGTATTATTCATTGGTTATTCTTGTTCCAGCAGTATGCTGAATGAGTTTTTGTAATTCTTCCGCCTTTCCAATTGTGACCTGCTGTACACCACTTCTTAATGCAGCAAAAGCATTATCAATTTTGGGAATCATCCCGGCGAAAATTTTCTTTTCTGCTTTCAGTTGTTCATAATAATCAGGACGGATAGAGGGAATCACAGTTGATTCATCATCTGCATTTAACAATACGCCACTCTTTTCAAAAGAATAAATCAGATTAACAGCATATTCAGGACTTAAACTTCTTGCGATTTCCTGGGCAATCGTATCGGCATTTGTATTCAGTAATTGCCCGTTTTTGTCATGCGTGATTGGCGCAATGACGATTGTCATTTGCCGATTTAATAAATTTTTGATCAGCGCTATGCCAATTTCATCTATATCGCCTGCAAAACCATAATCAGTCGTGGGATGCGCTCTTTTATGAGCCCGGATGAGGTTGCCGTCGGCGCCGGTTAAACCGATGGCATCACAACCATTTGCCTGCAATTGCGCAACGATATTTTTATTGATATAACCCGCATACACCATTGTCACGATCTTTAATGTTTCGCCATCTGTGATTCTTCGTCCCTCAATCATTTTTTGCGGGATATCTAAATCGCCAGCGAGCTTTGTGGCCAGCTTACCACCTCCATGAACCAATATTTTTTTCCCTCTGATGGAAGCAAAATCTTTTAAAAAAGAAGAAAGTTTTACCTCATCATCGATAATATTCCCACCGATCTTTACAATAATCAAACCCCCGCCCCTGAAGGAGGAATTTTTATATCGGTTATTGCTTCCCGTTAGCTTCAAAAAAACAGTTTTTAAAATTTTTTAATAGCCCTTAGGGGTTGGGGTTTAGTATTTCACTCAACACCGCCTGTGCAGCCCACACCCTGTTGCCTGCCTGTTGAGTAACGATACTGTTAGGTCCATCCAATACCTCGTCACTTAATTCGACATTTCTTCGCACCGGTAAGCAATGCATCACTTTTGCATTGTTCGTCAGCTGCAGTTTTTCATTTGTCAACATCCATTCGGGATCGTTACAATAGATTTTTCCGTAATCAGTATAAGTGCTCCAGTTTTTTACATATACGAAGTCGGCATTTTTCAAAGCTTTGTCCTGGTCGTGAATTACAGTTGCACCCTTTGTAAACCTTTCATCCAATTCATAATCTTCCGGGTGTGTAATCATAAAATCTGCTTGTCCCCATGCATTGATCCATTGAGAAAAACTATTCGCCACACATTGCGGCAATGGTTTTACATGAGGTGCCCAGGTAAGAACTATTTTAGGTCGGCGATGGGCTCCCCCAGAAGTGGACAAGCACTCAGTTATTGTGATAATGTCTGTCAAACTTTGTAGTGGATGCAACGTGGCGCTTTCCATGCTGATGACAGGAATTCCCGAGTATTTTATGAATTGTTTGATGTATAATTCACTATAATCGTCCTGCCTGTTTTTTAAGGAAGGAAAAGTGCGGATACAGAGCATATCAAAGTATTTCCCCAATATCGGCGCTGCATCTTTCACGTGTTCTACGGTATTGCCGCTCATAATGGCTTCTTCTTCAAATTCCAGCGCCCAGCCTTCTTTGTCGATATTGAAAACAATCGCATCCAATCCAAGATTTTGAGCAGCGAGCTGCGTACTTAACCTCGTGCGCATGCTCGGATTTAAAAAAATCATCCCGACCCTTTTATTCAGGCCAAGATTTTTATCTTTATACGGGTTGAGTTTATAATCAAGCGCCTTTCTCACAAGCCCATTGATATCTTTTGTATCATGGACAGAAATAAAATTTCGCATAACCCCCTCCGTTAAGGAGTCAGGGGCGTACTTCATCTTATTTTTATGAACATTCATAGTCGGTATAATTTATACAGGTATATCCTCCTTCCGGTTTTCTTCTTTAGGCGAAAGAGGCAACTCTTCCCGGATCGATTCCAGGAATTCATCTGCATCTTTTTTACTCAATGCCAGTGAGGGCAATAACCTGATCGTATTTGGTTTTGCTTCACCGGTGAAAATATGCTGATGGAACAATAAATCTTTTCGAAGGTCTTTCAATTCCTCGGGCACATCAAGGCCGATCATCAATCCCTTTCCTCTTACATTTTGTAGTGCAGGTATTTTTTTTAGTTCGCCGAGTAAATAATCACCGATATTTTTTGCATTTTCCATGAGCTTCTCTTCTTCGATTACTTCAAGAACGGCCAATGCAGCAGCACATGCAAGGGGATTCCCTCCGAATGTCGTTCCCAGCATACCGATCCTGGGTTTTAGATGCGGAGCGATAATAATTCCGGCAACAGGGAAGCCATTCCCCATTCCTTTTGCCATAGTATAAATATCCGCATCGACATTTGCATAATCATGCGAAAAGAATTTTCCTGTGCGTCCATACCCGCATTGAACACTGTCTGCGATGAAGACAGCATTGTGCTGAGTACAAAGACTTCTTATTTTTTGCAGGAAGGATTCTTTTGAGAGATTGATTCCACCAACTCCCTGGATACCTTCAATGATTACTGCAGCGATTTCACTGCCCTGTGCCCTGAAACAGGCTTCCAGAGAATCTTCATCATTGAAAGGAAGGAAAATAATATTATCAGTCTGGTTCACCGGAGCAACAATAGCAGGATTATCAGTAGCTGCTACTGCCAGAGAGGTTCTTCCGTGAAATGATTTTCTGAAAGCGATGATTTTTTTTCTGCCGGTATGGAAAGAAGCCAGCTTCAATGCATTTTCATTCGCTTCCGCTCCTGAGTTACAGAGGAATAACTGGTAATCTTCCCTCCCTGATACTTTTCCCAGTTTTTCTGCAAGTTCCTGCTGCAGGGGTATTCTGACAGAGTTTGAATAAAATGCGATTTTATTCAATTGTTCGGTAATACGTTTCACAAAATGCGGGTGTGTATGACCGATAGAAATTACTGCATGACCACCGTACATATCCAGATACTGTAATCCGTTCTCGTCCCATATATAGGATCCTTTCGCTTTTACGATTGTAATATCGTTTACTGCATAGACGTCGAATAGTTTCATAGCCTGTTCCGCCTCAGGCGGAAAATTTTAAATTAGAAAATAGTTTTTTTGTTTTCTCCTTATCCCTTTAGGGGCAAGGTGTTTAAAAATAATTCGCCTTCAGTTTCAATCCTGCGCATTCGTTGATTCCCAGCATGAGGTTCATATTTTGAACAGCCTGGCCGGAAGCTCCCTTTAATAAATTATCAATGATGGAATGTATTACCAGCTTACTGCCTACTTTTTCCAACTGAATAATGCATTTATTGGTGTTCACGACCTGCTTCAAAAAAATCGGTTCTTTGCTTAATATAGTGAATGGATGTCCCTGGTAGAAATCGTCATATAATTTCGTCAGGTAATCCTCACTCAGTTCGCAGTCTATCTGAGAACTGATAAAAATGCCTCTTGTGAAATCACCGCGCCAGGGAATAAAGCTCACTCCTTTTCCAGATACAGAAAGCGGGAAATCCGGCTGAAGCTGGTGGAGTGACTGATGTATTTCTCTTATGTGATGATGATTTAAAGTTTTATAAGCCTGGATATTATTCGCTCTCCATGAAAACTGGCTGGTGGCAGATAAGGCCTGGCCGGCCCCTGTCGAACCCGTGATGCCGGTTGTATATACTTCATGCAATAATCCGGCTTTTGCTAATGGCAATAATCCAAGCTGGATAGCTGTAGCGAAACAACCGGGGTTGGCAACATGATAAGCTTTCTTAATCGTGTTCTTATTCAATTCCGGCAATCCATATACGACAGGATGATTATTTATAGTTGGGGGATGACCGTTAGCAGATAAACGGAAATCCTGTGAAAGATCAATGATCTTTACATGATCCGGGATATCATTCTCTTCCAGGAATTTCTTTGCTTCTCCATGGCCCACACACAAAAACAATATGTCTGCATCTTTCCAGTCCGCCTTTCCTGAAAATTTCATTTTTGTTTCTCCGATCAGGTCGGCATGGACTTCATATAAATATTTTCCGGCATTGCTTTTACTGTGAACAAATGCGATTTCAACATGAGGATGATTGACCAGGATCCTGATCAATTCACCTCCTGTATAACCGGCGCCTCCGACGATTCCGATTCCGGAAAAATTATTTCTATTGCTCTTTTCTTTTTTCATGTCATGCTATATTGTGCCTGTCATGCTGGGTCGATGGCTGTGAACATAGAATAAATTCCAGTTCTTCATCTGATCCATTGATGATCCTGTGTTTTTCTTGAGGGTTGATATGGATTCCCTGGTTTTTATTCACTGTAATACGCGATCCTTCGATTTCAAAATCAGCAACTCCTTTTAAAATGAAAAAAAATTGTTGCGCATATTCATGATAATGCAGTGCTTCCTCTGTTCCGGCTGGCATGCTTTCTAACTTAACAGATAAATCATTTTTATCAACCAGCGTCCATCCATCACAGTTATTACCCCATAGGTAGTGATGAAGCGGATTGGTCTTTGAAACAATGTCCACACCCCCCGGCCCCCTGAAGGGGGAATTAGTAAATTCGTTATCGTTTGGCATTCTTCTCATTACTATTTTTTTGTTTCCCCTTCAGGGGTAGGGGTAGTTGGGGTATTGATTTTATGATAGATCGATGCCTGGTTTCCAAAAATCTTTGCAAATCCTTTCACATCATCTCCACTCCATCCCTTATTCATCTCTCCATAAGATCCAAATTTGCTGCTCATCAGATCGTGATCGCTTTCAATTCCTGTTACAATAAAGCGATAAGGCTCTAATGTGACAAATACTTTTCCACTCACCGTGGTTTGAGTGTCTTCCATGAATTTTTCTATATTTCGCATGGCCGGGTCCAGCATCTGACCTTCATGTAACCAGTTGCCATACCAGTTGCTCAACTGATCCTTCCAGTACAATTGCCATTTGGTCAATACATGTTTCTCTAATAAATGATGAGCTTTGATAATGATCAACGGCGCAGCTGCTTCAAAACCTACACGCCCTTTAATACCGATAATCGTATCTCCCACATGAATATCTCTCCCGATTCCGAATGGCTGGGCAATGGATTGCAAAAACTGGATTGCTTCAACTGGATGTTTGTATTTTTTCCCGTCAATTCCAATCAATTCACCTTTCTCAAACAACAATTCTATTTTTTTTGTTCCCGATTCACTGACCGGAGTCGGCCATGCATTTTCGGGAAGATATTCCTTTGAAGTCAGGGTTTCTTTACCACCTACCGATGTGCCCCATAGACCCTTATTGATACTGTATTTTGCTTTTTCAACATTCATATCGATCCCATGCTGCTTTAAAAATTCAATTTCTTCCTCACGGCTCAGCCTGAGATCGCGGATGGGAGTAAGGATCTCAACTCCCGGCAACATGCTTTGAAACACCATATCAAATCTCACCTGGTCATTACCTGCTCCGGTGCTTCCATGAGCAACATATGCGGCTCCGACTTCCTGAACATATTTTGCCACTGCAATTGCCTGTACCATTCTTTCTGCGCTTACACTTAAAGGATAGGTTGCATTTTTTAGCACATTTCCGAAGACCAGGTATTTAATACAGCTTTCATAATATTCCTTCATTACCTCCACACACCGGAAAGAAGCAATCCCTAATTTCTTTGCTCTTGCTTCGATTTGTTTGATTTCATCCTCAGTAAAACCCCCTGTATTTACAGTCAGGGCATGTACTTCCAGGTTTTTGATTTTTTGAAGATAAACCGCGCAATAAGTTGTATCCAATCCTCCACTGTATGCAAGTACAACTGATCCCGAAGAGGATTTGTGATCACTAGTTGGAAAATATTTTATTTGACCTGAAAAATTATTCATTGATTTAAATTCTATATTTCCCCTTTAGGAGTAAGGGGCTTAAAAGTTAAAGAAAGAATGAAAAAAAGATTTGGACTTTAGAGCTCCGGATGAAATACCACCTGATTTTTTCCCACCATTCCCGTTATTATCATTCTTTTCATTTTTTGAATTCGTCAGTTTCAGGAAGGGTTTCAATAAACTCCATTGTTTAATTTTCATGAACCTTTCATATAATTTGCTATGGCTCCTGAAATCCCGGGCAGTTTCCTCCGGTTCATAATGATCTTTGGGATCATATAACATGGCTGTACACATGCAATTTTTGCGTTCCTTACTCATCAGTATCTCATAGTTCACGCAACTTTTACATCCGGCCCAGAATTCTTCATCCTGTGTCAATTCTGAATAAGTAACAGGTTCATATCCCAGTTCCGAATTAATCTTCATTACAGCCAGCCCGGTGGTCAGACCAAAAATTTTTGCTTCAGGGTATGTTTGT
>Ga0335085_10004148_pt1 | contig 24244 bp, 17 predicted proteins | sample Lox_Sample_45_FD_206712 | JGI IMG/M metagenome (GOLD analysis project Ga0335085, IMG submission 206712) | Soil microbial communities from Loxahatchee National Wildlife Refuge, Florida, United States - Lox_Sample_4.5 | ecosystem: Environmental > Terrestrial > Soil > Wetlands | place: USA...
GGCTTCTACGAGTGGTGCGCGCGGGAGTACGGGGACGTCGTCGAGACTCGGCTGGGCCCGTATCGGATCCTGCTGATCTACCATCCGGACGCCATCGAGCAGCTCTTCGTGGCCCGGAACCGGGACTTTGTCAAGAGCCCCGGGGTCCGCCTGCTCCGTCCCATGCTCGGCGAGGGACTGTTCCTCGCCGAGGGCGACACGTGGCTGCGGCAGCGTCGCCTAATGCAGCCGGCGTTCCACCGTCAGCGGGTGGCCGGCTACGGTGATGTGATGACCGCGGCCACCGCGCGGCATGTCGCTGGCTGGAAGGACGGCGACGTCATCGAGGTGCATGGAGAGATGATGGCGCTGACCCAGGCGATCGTCGGGAAGACGCTCTTCGACGCCGACGTCTCCGGTGACGCCTACGAGGCCAGCCAGGCGGCCCGGGTCCTGGCGGAGGACTTCGGCGCCCGGCTGAAGACCCTCCAGCTGATCCCGTACTGGGTGCCGACCCCGAGGAACCTCAGATCGCGCCGGGCGATCCGGCGCCTCGACCGGGTCATCCACCGCATCATCGCCGAGCGCCGCGCGAGCGCCGGGGACCGCGGCGACTTTCTCTCCATGCTCCTGCACGCCCAGGACGCCGACGACGGCTCGCGGATGACCGGGCAGCAGGTGCGCGACGAGGCGATGACCATGTATCTGGCCGGCCACGAGACGACCGCGGTGGCGCTGTCGTGGGCGTGGTATTTGCTCGCCCAGCACCCCGCGTGCGAGGCCCGCCTCGGCGACGAGCTGCGCGACGTGCTCGGCGGTCGGGCTCCCTCGGTCGCCGATCTGCCGCGGCTGAAGTACGCGGCGATGGTCGTGACGGAGGCGATGCGGCTCTATCCGGCGGCCTACGCGATCGGACGGCAGGCGGTCCGCGCGAGCGAGATCGCCGGCCAGGCGGTCGCGCCGGGAGATGTCATCATTGCGCCGACCTGGGTGGTGCACCGGGATCGGCGCTGGTTCGAGGAGCCGGAGGCCTTCCGCCCGGAGCGCTGGGCCGGGGATCTCGCCCAGCGCCTGCCGCGCTTCGCCTACTTCCCGTTCGGGGGAGGGCCGCGTCAGTGCATCGGGAACACCTTTGCTCAGATGGAAGCGATCCTGGTCCTCGCCGCCATCGCGCAGCGCTTCGGGCTCTCGCTGGTCCCGGGCCAGCAGATCACGCCCACGCCGTGCATCACGCTGCGGCCCGAGCCCGGCATCCGCATGCGTGTCACAAGTCGCGCCGAGATGTAGAGAGACGATGAGCCGCACCGGCGATCACGTCGGCCTGCTCGACCACCTAGGGATCGACCGATGCCACCTCTACGGCCAGTGCATCGGCGGATCATTCATCCTGAGTGTGCTGAAGGCCCAGCCCGAGCGGATCGCCTCCGCCGTGCTCGCCCAGCCGATCGGGCGAGTGGGAGCCATGCCGCCCGGCCGCTCGACCCGGTTCGAGGCGTGGGCCGAGTCCCTCACGGATCATCCCGAAGCCACCCCGCAGGTGCTGGACGCGTTCCACCGAAACCTCTACGAGCCCGGCTTCGTTTACTGCGTGGACCGCGCCTTCGTGTCGACGTGCCGCACGCCGTGTCTGGTCCTGGCCGGCCACGACGAGGCGCACCCGTACCCGATCTCCGAGGAGCTGGCGAAGCTGCTCCCGAACGGTGAGCTCATCCAGGAGTGGAAGACCGGAGCGGCCCTGACCTCGGCGCGGGCCCGCGTCAAGGAGTTCCTGGCGAAGCACACGCCCCGGACATAGCAGAGGCTTCCCTCACTCCACCCCGTCGAGCTGGAGCTCCCGGGCTCGGTGGCAGGCGACGAAATGCGCGGGCGAGATCTCCTGCCAGGCGGGCGCCTGCACGCGGCACACCTCGATCGCGTGCGGGCAGCGGGGGTTGAAGTAGCAGCCCGCCGGGGGTGAGGCGGGATTCGCGACCTCCCCCTGCAGGATGATGCGCCGCGTGCGCGCGCGAGGGTCCGGCTCGGGAGCCGCCGAGAGGAGCGCGGCGGTGTAGGGATGCTTTGGCGTCGTGAAGATCTCCTCGGTTTCCGCCAGCTCCACGATGCGCCCGACGTACATCACGGCCACCCGGTCGCTGATGTGCCGCACGACACTGAGGTCGTGCGCCACGAAGAGGTAGGTGAGCCGGAACTCGGCTTGCAGGTCCTGGAGCAGATTCAGGATCTGGGCCTGGACCGAGACATCCAGGGCGGACACCGGCTCGTCGGCGACCACCAGGCGGGGCCGGAGCGCCAGCGCGCGAGCGATGCCGATGCGCTGACGCTCGCCGCCGCTGAAGGCGTGGGGGAATCGCCGCATGTACTCGGGCCGGAGACCGACGCGGCGAAGGAGGTCGGCCACGCGCTGCTCGCGCTCGCGCCGGCTCCTGACGCCGTGGACCAGCAGCGGCTCGCCGACGAGATCGAGCAGCGTCATCCGGGGATTGAGCGAGGAGAAGGGGTCCTGGAAGATCATCTGCATCTCCCGACGTAGCCCCCGGAGCTCCGTCCGGCCCAACCGGCCCACGTCGACCACCGCGCCGCCGGTCACGCGCATGACGATCTCGCCCCGGGTCGGCTCCATGGCCCGTACGATGCATCGCGCGGCGGTCGTCTTCCCGCAGCCGCTTTCCCCGACGAGGCCGAGGGTCTCCCCTTCGTCAATGTGAAAGTCGATGCCATCCACCGCCCGGACGTGGCCCACCGTCCGCTTCCAGAAGCCCTTCCGGATCGGGAAGAGCTTCTGCAGGCCGGTGACCCGCAGCAGGACCGCGGGGGGAAGGGCGTTCACGGGTAGAGGAGGCAGCTCACCGCGTGCCCGTCCCCGACCCGCCGGAGGGTCGGTTCCTCCCGGTCGCAGCGCCCGGCCATGAACTGCGGGCAGCGCGGGTGGAAGGGGCAGCCGGAGGGCCGGTCATAGGGGTGCGGCACCGCGCCCGCGATGGGTGTGAGCCGCTCCCGCGAGCGCATGCGGGGAATGGACCGCAGGAGCGCCTGGGTATACGGGTGCCGCGGCACATGGAAGATCTCGTCGACCGGCGCCTGCTCGACCACGCGGCCGAGATACATCACCGCCACGTCGGTGGCCATCTCGGCAACAACCCCCAGGTCATGGGTGATGAGCATGATCGCCATCCCGTCTTGACGCTGGAGCTGGCGCAGGAGATCGAGGATCTGGGTTTGCGTGGTCACGTCGAGCGCGGTCGTGGGCTCGTCGGCGATCAGCAGGGTCGGATGGCAGGACAGCGCCATCGCGATCATGGCTCGCTGGCGCAGGCCTCCGCTGAGCTGATTGGAGAGCTGGCCGACTCGCTGCTCGGGCGAGGACACGCCGACCCGCCGCAGCATCTCGATCGTCTTGGCGCGCGCGTGACGCCGGCTGACCTGCTGGTGGAGCATGATCGCCTCGTCGATCTGGCTACCGATCGTGTGCACGGGACTGAACGACGACATCGGCTCCTGGAAGATGAGAGCGATCTCCGCTCCGCGGATCGCCCGCATCTCGGGGCCGTTCGGCGGCAGCTTCGCAAGGTCCACCACCCGGGCCCCGTCGGCGGATGGCCGGCGGAACCGGATCTCGCCGTCGACGATCCGACCCGGGCGATCCACGATCCCGAGGATGGAGCGGGCGGTCACGCTCTTGCCGCAGCCGCTCTCCCCCACGATGCCGAGCGTGCCCCCAGGCGGAAGGTCGAAGCTCACGCCGTCGACCGCCTTGACCGTGCCCTCGTCCTGGCGGAAGTAGGTCTTCAGGCCTCGGACGGACAGGAGCGGCGACCCCACCTCAGCGGCCATAGGGGTCGGCGGCGTCCCGGAGGCCGTCGCCGAGGAAGTTGAAGGCGATGACCGCGACGATCACGGGCACCGCTGGGAGCATCAGCCAGGGCGAGATGGCCACCGTCTGGACGTTCTGGGCCTGCTGCAGCAGGACTCCCCAGCTCATTGCCGGGGGGCGCAGCCCCAGACCGAGAAAGCTCAGGGCGGTCTCACTGACGATCATCGCGGGTAGCGCGAGCGTCGTCGCGGCGATGATGTGGCTCATGAACGACGGCACCATGTGCACGAAGATGGTCCGCGTCTGGCTGCACCCCACCAGCCGTGCGGACACCACGAAGTCCTCCTCCCGCAGAGACAGGAAGCGTCCCCGGACGACCCGGGCCAGCTCGGTCCAGGCCAGCAGGGAGATGATGATCGTGATGGCGAAATAGACCTGTAGGATCGACCACTCCCGGGGGAGCGCCGCCGCCAGCCCCATCCACAGCGGGATGGTGGGGATTGAGCGGAGGATCTCGATGATCCGCTGGATGAGCGTATCGGCGAGCCCCCCGTAGAAACCCGAGAGCCCGCCGAGGACGACGCCGAGGAGGAGGCTCATCGTCACCCCGACCAGGCCGATGGTGAGCGAGATGCGCGTGCCGTACATCAGGCGCGACCAGAGGTCTCGCCCCTGCACGTCGGTGCCGAGCAGGAAGATCGTCTTCACCGCGTCCCGATCGCCGTCGACGCCGATCAGGTGCCGCGTCGTCGGGATCACACCCAGGAACCGGTACTCGAAGCCCCGGGCGAAGAGCCGGATCGGGATCTTCTCCCCGGGATCCACGGTATAGACGCGCTTGAAGGTCCGGGGATCGCGGAGACCCTTGACCGGGTGGACGTACGGGCCGAAGCGCCATCCGTCGAACCAGTGGATCGGCTGCGGGGGCATGAGCGAGCGCTGGGCCTCGGACGCATTGGGATCGGCGTAGGCGAGGAAATCCGCGCCCAGGACGATGAGGTAGAAGCCGACGACGACAAACGCGCTCGCGACCGCCACCTTGTGCTTGCGGAACCGCCACCACATGAGCTGCCACTGCGAGGCCACGAAGACGCGCTGGTCGGGAGCGTCGGACGCCGCCATCATGTCTCCTCGAGCCGGATGCGCGGGTCGACCAAGACGAGCACGACGTCCGAGATCAGCGTGCCGATCACGGTCATGACCCCCAGCAGCAGCACGATCGTGCCGGCCAGGAACATGTCCTGCGCGATGAGGGCCTTGAGGAGCAGCGGTCCCACCGTGGGCAGTCCCAGCACGATGGACACGATGATGCTCCCCGACACGATATAGGGCAGGGTGTAGCCGATGGTGCTCGCGAATGGATTGAGCGCCACCCGAACCGGGTACTTCAAGATCACGGTGACCTCGGGAAGGCCCTTGGAGCGCGCCGTCACCACGTAGGGCTTGCGCAGCTCGTCCAGGAGGTTGGCCCGCATGATCCGGATCTGCTGCGCGGTGCCGGCGAGACCCAGGATCAGGGCCGGGATCGGCAGATGCGTAAGCAGGTCCCAGACCCGCGCCAGGCTCCACGGCGCGTCCTGCAGCTCCACCGAGAACAGCCCTCCGATATTGGCGTTGAACAGCGTGAAGCCCAGGTAGAGCAGCACCAGCGCGAGCAGGAAGTTGGGGATGGCGAGACCGATGAAGCCGATGAAGGTGGCGACGTAGTCGCCGACCGAGTACTGCCGGACCGCGGAATAGATGCCGATGGGCAGGGCAAGCACCCAGGTCAGCAGCAAGGCGGCGACCGATACCACCACCGTCAGCCACAGGCGGTCGCCGATCACCTCGGTGACGGGCCGCTGCCACTCCATGGACATGCCGAAGTTGCCGTGGGCGATCAGCCGCATCCACTTCAGGTACTGCACGTAGATCGGCTGCCCGAGACCGTACTGGATCCGCAGGTTCTGCGCCTCCTCGTCGGTGACGACGCTGCCCATGGCCGCCATCTGGGCTATGTAGGAGGTGACGTAGTCGCCCGGCGGTAGCTGGATGATCGCGAAGGAGAGGACGGAGATCGCCCACACCGTGAAGACCGCGAGCACGATGCGACGGCCGATGTACGCCAGCATGACGGGCCCGGGTCACCGCCGACGGGCGGCGGCGACCCGGACGCCCTCCGAGCCTACTTCTTCCAGAAGAACGTTACCGGACGTGAGATCGACGGCGTCTTGCCGTCCGGGCTGTTGTAGTGGCGCGACGGGATATTGCCCAGGCCGGTCTTGACCACCCGCACCCCCATCGAGGCCGGGCCCATGCCGATCACGCCGATGATGTAGACCTCCTCGGCGGCGATCTTCCACACCTCCTTGCCCAGCTCGATCCGCTCCTTCTCCGGCACTCCGTACGCCCGCTTGAACTTCTCCATGAGCTCCTTCATGCGCGCGGGCGGCTCCTTCCCCTGCGTCCCCGCGGACTGGAACCACTTGGCATAGAGAGGACCCGACGATGCGACGGCGGCGATCTCGAACGGGAAGACGTGGAGCGGGAAGGTGAACAGGTGCTCGCTGCCGTCGTTGTTCCACGCGCCGAGCTGCTGCTCGTTGGCCGCGGTGCGCTTGAGGGCCAGGCTGCGCTCCACCTCCTGCACGGTCAGGTCGATGCCGATCTTCTTCCACTGCTCCCGGATCATCTCCGCGATCTGGGTGAACTGGAGGAACTGGCCGCCCAGTGTCATGATCTCGATGCGGAGCCGGCCCTTGCCGTCCGCGCGGAGGCGATAGCCCTCGGCGTCCTTCTTGGCAAGGCCGACCTTGTCCAGCATCTCGTTGGCCTTCTTGACGTCGAGCGTGGCCCACAGCTTGCGGTACTGCGGCCCCGGATTGTACTTGTTGGTGTCGACCGGCACCACCGACCCCGGAGTGCCGGTCCCGAGCCAGAAGGTCTCGTTGATCTGGTCCCGGTCGATCCCGAGCGAGAGCGCGCGCCGGAAGTCGGTCGTGTTCATCCACTTCGCGATCTCCGGATCGGCCTCATAGCTCAGGTTGAACTTGATGATCAGGTCGCCGCCGTAGTCCCCAGGATCGAGGTAGAGCTTGTAGCCGCCCTTCTGCTGATTCTCGATGAACACCGGCACCTTGGCGAGGTCGAGGTGCCGGGCCTGGAAGTCGTACTCGCCCGCGATCGCGCGCAGGTTGATGACCTCGAGGTTCTCGGCGAGCGTCAGGACCACCCGATCGATGTAGGGAAGCTGGTTCCCCGCCGTGTCCACGAAGACGCTGTAGGGATTCCGCTCCAGGGTCCACGTGGCGGTGTTGGCCGGCGTGACGGTCTTCCACGGCGAGAGGACCGGAAGGTCCGGATTGAGCGACCAGTCGTTCCTCGCCAGGAACATCCTGACCCAGCTGTCGAACTTCGCGTCCTTGACCTGCTTGTCCACGGCGGCCTGGCCGACGTACTTCGGGTGAAACTGCTTCAGGTAGTGGGCCGGCGCGTACCCGCCCAGCCCGAGCGCCCCGCGCCACGCCTGGCCGCCGAGATCCGTGGAGCCGGCCAGCACGTCGGGAAGCATGTAGTACGGCTCCGGGAACTTGAACTTCACGGTGTAGGCGTCGACCTTCTCGATCACGCCCTGCCTGCCGTTGATCGCCATCGCCGCGGAGGGGGTGGGGACCAGGTCCTTGTTCCGGTAGATGTCCTCGAACCAGAAGACGAAGTCATCCGCGGTGAACGGCTTGCCGTCGCTCCATTTCATGCCCCGGCGCAGGTGCAGGACGAGCGTGCGGCCGCCGTCCTGCATCTCGTAGCCCTTTGCGATGTTGGGCGTGACCTTGTCGCCCGTGTAGTCCCAGAACAGCAGATGATCGGGTCCCGAGCAGCAGCGATAGCCGTTCCAGAAGTCGGCCGGGCCGGTGAACCCGCGGCGCCAAGTGCCGCCGTACTTGCCGATCTCGTGCAGGGGCTTGATGACCAGAGGATCCTGCCCGACGCGCTCCGCCACCGGGGGCAGCTTGCCGGCCTTGACGAGGGCCGCCAGCTGGGGGGCCTCGTTGAACTTGGTGGGCTGCTTCGCCGGGTCGGTCACGACCTCCGGCCCTTCGAGCTTGCCGATCAAACTGCTCTTGCCCATCTGAGCGAGGGCCCCCGCAGCGACCACGGCGCTGAGTGCCGCCGCCGCGAGGGCGATCGTGAGTCGGCTCCGGAGCGTGCGTGTTCGTGGCGTAGGCCGGTGGTCGGTCATGACGCGTCCCCCCTTGGATGCTCGCCTCGACGTTGATGCGTGCGCTGACCGCGGCGTCCCCGCCCCCGGCCCAGCAAGTCACGGCCCGCCTGCGGGCCCACGCGTGGGGGGGATACTGCCCCGGTACCCCGACATCGTCAAGCGCCGCGTAAGCGAGGGGAGCCGAGTGGCCATGAGCAGTGTTATTCTTCGCACGGAGAGCGTGATGCGAATGACGGTGTGCCGGCGATGACGTGGAGCCCCTGGAGGAACCCATGAAGTTCGGCCTGATCGTCTCCAAGCAGCATCCCCCCGGCGTGTCCATGGTCGATCGCTTTCGCGAGCACATCGACCAGGTGCGGGCGGCCCGAGATGCCGGCTTCGACCTCATCGTGATGGGCCAGCACTTCCTCTCGACGCCGTTCCAGGAGGTGCAGAGCCTGCCCGCGCTCGCGCGGCTCGCCGCCGAGGCGGGGACCATGCGGGTGGGGGCCACGGTGATCCTCCTCCCACTGCTCAATCCGGTGGACGTGGCCGAGCAGGTGGCCACCCTCGACGTCATCACCGAGGGGCGCTTCATCTTCGGCGTGGGGCTGGGCTATCGCGACGAGGAGAACGAGGCGTTCGGGGTGGCTCCCAAGGAGCGGGTGGGGCGCCTGGTGGAAGGCCTGGAGGTCATCGAGCGGCTGTGGTCGGGCGACGAGGTGACGCACCATGGGCGCTTCTTTCACCTCACCCGCGCGCGGATGATGCTGCGCCCGGTGCAGAAGCCCCATCCGCCCATCTGGTTCGCCGCCAACAACGACGGCGCCGTCACCCGCGCGGCGCGCCTGGGCGACGCCTGGGTCATCAACCCGCACGCGAAGCTGGCCGTGCTCGAGCGCCAGATGGGCGTGTATCGTCAGGCCCTGCGCGACGCCGGCCGCCCGTTCCCGGCGGAGCTGCCCGTCATCAAGGAGCTGTACCTGGCTCCCGACCGCCGCACCGCCATGAAGGAATGCCGGCCGTTTCTCGAGGCCAAGTACAAGGCCTATGCGTCGTGGGGCCAGGACAAGGCGCTGCCCGAGGGAGACAGCTTCGCGCACGAGTTCGAGGAGCTCGTGGCGGACCGCTTCATCGTGGGGGACCCCGACGACGCGGTCCGCGAGATCCGACGCTACGCCGAGCGCCTCGGCGCCAACTGCTTCATCTTCCGGGTCCAGTGGCCGGGCATGGAGCAGGCCAAGGTGCTGCGCACCATCGCGCTCCTCGCGGAGCGAGTGTTCCCGGCGCTACCGGCCGGCGCTTAGGCTGGAGAGGCGCAGGCGGCTAGCCGCGCGGTGTCCGTGCCCGCCTGCGCACCATCCACTTGCGCACCTCTTCGAGCACCAGCAGACCGACGGCGAAGGGCATCATGAACAGCCAGACATGTCCTGCGATGGGCGCGGTGCCAAGAATGAGGTTGCCCCACGCGGTGTAGTCGATCAACAGAATCAGGGCAACTTCGAGCACGACGCCCCACAGGATCAGGGGGTTCCGCAGTAACCCGGTGGACCACACGGACCGGGTCGTGCTGCGACACAGGAACACGTTCACGATCTGCATGACGATGATGGCACTCAAGCAGGCGGTGGTCGCTTGCAGATAGAGCGGATGGCTCGCCGCGAGTGCCTGCCCGTGTGTCCATCCCGAGCCGTAGAGCACGAAGAAGAACGTGGCCATGGCGGTGATGGCCTCGGCCACACCCAGGAAGAGATACGCGCGTATCGCCAGCGCGGAACTGAACAGCCGTTCCCCGGGTGATCGTGGCGGTCGCTGCATGACTTGAGGATCTGGCGCCTCCACCCCGAGGCCGAGGGCGGTCAGCGAGTCGGTCCCCATGTCGATGGAAAGGATCTGGATCGGAGTCAGCGGCAGAGGGATCGGGAACAGCGAGAAGGCCAGATAGGGGACGAGCTCGGGCACGTTGTGGGCCAGGATGTACGTCAGGAACTTCCGAATGTTCTCGAAGATCGCGCGCCCTTCCTCGATCGCGTTGACGATGCTCGCGAAATTGTCGTCGAGCAGGACGATGTCGGCGGCGTCCTTCGCCACGTCCGTGCCCATGATCCCCATGGCGACGCCGACGTGCGCGTTCCTCAAGGCGGGGGCATCATTCACGCCGTCGCCCGTCACCGCTACCACGTGGCCTTGCTGCTTCAGGGCCTCGACAATGCGCATCTTCTGGTCCGCCGCGGTGCGCGCAAAGATGACTTCCGGCGACTCGAGCAGTCGGCGAAGCTCGATCTCCGAAAGATGACGCAATGTCTCGCCGGTGATCACGGAAGGCATGGTCGACTGGACGAGCCCAACTTCTCGCGCGATCGCGAGAGCGGTGCGAGGATGGTCGCCGGTCGTCATGATCACGCGCACCCCAGCCTCGCGGCATCTCCGGAGGGCGTCCTGAACTTCTCGACGAGGCGGATCTTGTACGCCGACGAGCCCGGCCCACACGAGATCCTGTTCCAGTGTTTCGGGGGTCCACTGCGAATCGAGCGGGCGGTAGGCGAGGGCGAGGACCCGGAGGCCACGTTCCGCCATCGCGTTCTGCGCGGCAAGTATGGCGGTGCGCAGCGGGGGCGTGAAGGGACGCGGCGCGCCATCTACCAGGACCCGGTTGCAGAGAGGCGCGAGCGCCTCCGGTGCGCCCTTGCAGTACAGCATCGGGCCATCCGGCGTGCCGTGGACCGCGGACATGCGCATGCGGTCGGTGTCGAAGGGGAGCTCGTAGACCCGCTCCGCCTTTGTCGAGCTCGGGAGCACCGTGTGCGCCATGTCGGCCAGGGCGATCTCCATGGGGTCGCCCAGGAAGATGGGCGCTCCCAGGTGCTGGCCCTTTCTGAGATCGTGACAGAGCCCGGCGACGAGGAAGAACGGCAGGTAGGCCTCGGCCAGTGGGTGCGGCGGCATGGACGGGTCGAAGGAGCATGGCTGTTCGCCCACGAAGAGCTGTTTCACCTGCATGCGGTTCTGGGTCAGCGTCCCCGTCTTGTCGGTGCAGATCACGGTCGTGGATCCGAGGGTCCCGACCGACGGCAGGTGGCGAATGAGGACGTGTCGTCTCGCCATCCGCTGGGTGGCGAGCACGAGGGCCAGTGTCATCGTCGGAAGTAGCCCCTCCGGCACCATGGCGACGATGATCCCGATCGCGAAGATGAAGGCGTCCCAGAACGGAACACCGGTGAAGCGGGCAACCGCAAAGAAGAGCACCCCGATGAGAACCGAGAGGATCCCGATCCATCGGCTCAAGTGCTTGATGTCCTCGAGCAAGGGCGAGACGGTACGTTCGGCCGTGTCGGTGAGGCGGGCAATCTTGCCGAATTCCGTTTGCATCCCGGTGGCGAAGATGATGGCTCTGGCCTGACCCAGGACCATCGAGGTGCCGGCGAGCAGGATGTTCCTGGAATGGAGCAGGTCGTCCGTGTTGCAGGGTCCGGCCTCGCGGATCATGGCGAGTGACTCGCCGGTGATCACGGAGTTGTCGACGCGGACGCTGAACGCCTCGATCAGCCGGCAGTCGGCCGGGACATGATCGCCTTGCTCGAGCAGGACGACGTCCCCGGGAACGAGCTGCTCGATCGGGAGCTGCACGGCCGTGCCTTCGCGCAAGACATCCGCTCGTTGCGGCAAGAATTTGCGCAGGGCGGCGAGGGTCTGCGCCACCCGGTACTCCTGCCAGAAGGAGAAGGCACCGCTCACCAGGATCACGACAACGATGGCGTAGCCAACCTTCGCCATGCCCTGGCCCGGCGAGCTCCATTCGGCGAAGAAGGCGAGCGCGGCGGCGACCCACAAGATCACGGCGAGGAGGTGTGTGAATTGCCTCAGAACCGCCAGCAGAGTGTGCTCGCCCCGGCCCTTCTCGAGGTGGTTGGGCCCGTACACCCGCAGCCGTCGCTGGGCCTCGAGAGGGGACAGGCCCTGCGGCGAAGAGCGCAGAGTCTCTAGTAGATCATCGTCTGAGAGTTGGCTGATGCTCAGGAGCCGGCCCTCTCGGGAGAACTGGTGCGAGTCTAGGCGGATGGGACGCCCGCTGTCAAAGGGCGGGAGCGACGGGTGGTTCAGTGGTAGAAGCGGCCCATCTCCTGCATCGCGGCGCGCAGGTGGTCGCGGGAGAGGGTCGGGTTCTGGGCGAGTCGGTAGCTCTGATCGCGGATCTCGGTGCCGCCTGGGTAGACGATGGTCACCCGGTCCGGCTCGACCAGCGCATAGTCGTTGTGGCTGACCGCGACGAGCCAGTCCCATTGCGCCTCCGAGAAGAGGCTGTGCCCGCTCGAATAGTCGGACGGCGGATTGGTGCAGCCGAAGACTCCGGAGAGCAGCGTGGGCGCCAGGTCGTTGTGGGAGGTGCGGTGGGTGACGAGCCTGCCCGGCCGGCCGGGCCAGCGGATGAGCAAGGGTGTGTGCAGCTGCAGCTCGCTGAAGGCGGTGGCGTGCCCCATGAACCCCAGCCCGTTCTCGTTGAACTCCATGCCGTGGTCGGACGTGACGATGACCACGGTGCGGTCCATCAGCTGGCGGCGCCGGAGATCGTCGAGCACGCGGCCGATCAGGGAGTCGACGTAGTGCACCGCGTTCAGGTAGCGGGCGTGCCGGCGTGCCCACTCCGGCGCTCCCGACGGGGCCGGGGCCACCGGCTCGTAGTGGTCGGGCGGGTCGAACGTCACGACGGCGTTGTAGTAGAGGAAGCCGAAGAAGGGCCGCGCCGCGTCGCGATGGTCGAGCCACTCGTACCATTCGTCCGTCGAGATGCGGTCCTTCTCGCTGGCGCGCTGGTTCGGCGAGATCGTCTCGAGGCGCAGGTGTGGTATGCGGGCCAGGGCCGTCCGGTCGAGCTCCACCACCCAGCTGTTCACCGGCACGCTGGAGAACAGCCCGAGGTCGTAGCCGTACTGGCGGAAGAGGTCCATCAGGATCGGGGGGCGAGCGATGTCGGCGAAGGCGTCCCAGTAGGTCGCGGGGAGACCATAGAAGATGGAGAACATGCCGGGGCGTGACGCATTCCCGCCGCTGTAGTGACGGTCGAAGCGGATCGCCTCGGGCGCGAACTCGGAGAGGCGTGGGGCGAGGTCTGGCCGGAGGGCATCCGCGCGCAGGCCGTCGATGACGACGAGCAGCACGTTCAGGAGCGGGGACGGGGGCTGGCACCGGAGGGGAGCGAGCGGGTAGTTGAGGTCACCGCCGGTCGGACGGCCGAACGAGGCGGCGAGCCGATGCTCGCGCGCCCGCTCCTGGTCCACGAGGCCCAGCCTCGCCAAGCGCTTGGAGTCCCGGAGCGGGAAGAACAGCGGCAGATATCGTGTGAACGAGGTCACCGGCACGTAGGAGTGTGCCTCGGCCCAGGCGTGGATGAGGTGGCTGGCCACCAGGCACACGGCAAGGCCCGCCGCCAGGTATCGTCCGACCCGGCGCCTCGGCGGGGTCGCGGCGCGCTTCCAAATCCAGCCGGCCAGCATCGCCTCGATGGCCAGGGCCAGGATGAAGTAGAGCGCGAGGAAGGCCCAGGTCTGTGGCGCCAGGAGGCTGAACGAGAGGACGCTCAGGTGGTACCGATTCTCGGCGAAGACCAGGCTGTCGAGCACCAGGAAGCTGACGGTGACGCTGGCCAGCAGGACGCCGACCGGGAGGACCACCGATGACCGCGGGAGCAGCACGATCAGGGGTACCAGCAAGAGGTACGGAACGCAGGCGAGCACGGACAGGTGGCCCACGTAGGCGAGCACGGCGTACACCCAGGCCGCCGACGGCCCGAGCGCGGCGTAGTACCAGAGATAGCGCAGCCCCACGACGCCCAGCAGGGCGACGTTGGCGGCCGCGAACCAGCTCCCCCAGCGGAGCAGGCGTCGCCTGGCTCCCACCTCCGTGTGGCCGGCCATCACGGCCTTCAGTCTGGCGTGAGGCGATCGGCGTACGCAAGCTTTAGCTGCGGGTCCTGGTCTTCCTTCCGCAGGAAGCAGTTCCCGATGGCGAGGACATCGATCTCGCGGCCGGCCCCGGAGTCGGAATCGTCAGCTTCACGAACGCGCCGCCTTGGGCGCGGTCGCCGCCGGTGACCTCGCCGCCGTGCGCGAGGACGATCGCCCGCACGAAGGCGAGGCCGAGCCCGTGCCCGCCGGACTTGACGCCCTTGCCGAAGCGCTCGAACAGACGCCCCGACAGCTCCGGTGGGAACCCGGGGCCGTCGTCCTCGAGGAGCAGGCGGACCACGCCCGGGGCGATCGTCGTGGTGACCACGACGCGCGTCCCCGGTGGGGTGTGGTGCAGCTCGTTGTCCAGCAGATTCGCCAGCCCGCGACGCAGCAGGGAGGCGTCGGCGAGGACGGTCACCGGCCCGGCCTGGTGAAGCTCGATGGAACGCCCGAGCTCGGTGAAGGCCGGCTCGTAGAGGCCGACGACCCGCGAGACGAGATCCGAGAAGTCCACGAGCTCGCGCCGCAGCCGCAGGCCGCCGCCGTCGGCCTCGGCGAGGTCGAGGCTCGTCGTGACGAAGGCGGCGAGCCGGTCGAGATCCTCGATGGCGAGGATGGCGGCCTCGCGGCTCGCGGCGTCGCTCTCGGCGGTCAGCGCGATCTCCAGCCGCCCGCGGATCGTGGTGATCGGGCTCTTGAGCTCGTGGGCGACGGTGTCGGTCAGGGAGCGGAGCTCGGTCACGGACGCGGCCACGCGGTCCAGCATCCCGTTCAGCGTCCGGGCGAGCTGGGTGATCTCGTCCGCGTGCGGGCCCTCGGGCACCCGGGTGCTCAGATCGTCGGGCCGGATGCGAGCGGCGGCCAGCCTGATCGAGTCCACCCGGGCGAGCATCCGCCGCGCCATCACGAACGCCATGCCGCAGCCGGCGCACAGAACGCCGAACCAGATCCAGCCCAGTCGCCACAGGAGGGCGTCCATCAGACGGACCGCGTGGACGTCGGACAGGCCGAGGTAGATGTCGCTGCCGCCGGGTCCGTGATCCCGGACGACGCGGAACGGCAGGCGCTGGCCGGGAACCGGGACCGACCGCGGGACGCGGGTCGGAAGCTGGGCGCCCACCACGCTCGCGATGAAGGGCGCCTTCGAGGCGGGGCCGAGCCAGATCAGCGCGCGCCCGGCGGAGTCGGCGTGGAGGAAGAAGATCATCTCGGCGCGCTCCCTCGCCTTCGGGCTGGCCCCGGTCACTTCCTCGGCTGCCGACGTGGCGATGGCCCGGACGATCTGAGGATAGAGCTGGTCCTGCGGCGTGGCCAGGGAGACTTGTCGCAGTACCTCGATCTCCCCCTGCAGCCACGCGTCGTTGTGCTCGCGGATGCTCCGGGCGGCGATGGAGTACATGATGAGGAAGGCCACCGTCGTCCCCATCGCGAACACGAGCGTCGGCCCGAGGGCGAGCCGCCACGCCGCGGTGCGCGTGAGCGCGCTACGAATCCCGGAGAACATAGCCGATACCCCGGACGGTGTGGATGAGTGGGCGGTCCGTTTCCTGGTCGATCTTCATCCGCAGGCGGTGGATGTGCACGTCGACCACGTTCGTCTCCGGATCGAATCGCATCTTCCAGACGTCGTCCAGGATCATGGTGCGCGTCACCGTCCGTCCCGCGTTGCGGCATAGATAGGCGAGCAGGGCGAATTCGTGAGGGCTCAGCTGGAGCTCGCGGCCGCCGCGGCGGGCCTGCCGCCGGATGAGATCCAGCTCGAGGTCGGAGACCTGGAGCCGGGTGGCCTCGCTCTTGCCCTGAGACGTGCGCCGGAGGAGCACCCGGAGGCGAGCCAGGAGCTCGGCGAGAGCGAAGGGCTTCGTCAGGTAGTCGTCTCCGCCCTGTTCAAGTCCGAGCACCCGCTGCTCCACGGACCGACGGGCCGAGAGGATCAGGAATGGGGCCGAGACCTCCCGGGCCCGCAGTCGGGCGAGCAGGTCGAGCCCGTCGACATCGGGCAGGCCGAGGTCGAGGATCACCGCGTCGTGGGCTCGCTCGACGGCGAGCGTCTCGGCCTCGGCGCCGCTGGTCGCGACGTCCACGGAGTAGCCGGCCTCCGCGAGCGCGCCGCGGAGGAAGGCGACGATGGAGCGGTCGTCTTCGACCATCAGGATGCACGAGCGGCTCGGCGCGTCGGAGATCATGTCCGATAGGTTAGATCCCGAGCCGCGCGGGCGGCAAGCGCGAGCGCGTCCGTCCAGAAGCCGCTCGAGGAATGGACCTGCTCCATGGTATCGCGCATCGCCCCGACGAAGGTGGCGAGGCTCGCGGGCTGCACGATCAGCGGCGGAGCGACCTTGAGGACGTCGAAGCCGTTTCCGCAGATCTGTGTGAGGATCCGGTGGCGTCGGAACAGGTGACGCACGATCATCTGGCCGAACAGCGCGGGATGGGCCTTGCGGAACAGCCCGAAGGGCACCCGGAGCGCGAGCCGCTCGGGTGGACGGAAGGCGATCCCGGCGAGCAGACCGAGGCCACGGACCTCGGCCACCATCTCGTAGGGGCGCAGCGCCTGGGTCAGCTCGGAGCGGAGCCAGGCCCCGAGCGCCTCGCTGCGCGCTCCCAGCTCCTCGTCGCGGAGGATGTCCAGCGTCACGAGCCCCGCCCGCATGGCGAGCCGGTTCTCGCCGAAGGTCGAGGCGTGGACGAAGGCCCGCGGGGCCGAGTTGTACACGGAGTCGAAGACGGCGTCGCTCATCAGCACGGCCGCGACCGGAACGAGGCCCCCGCTCAGGGCCTTGGCGAGCACCACCATGTCTGGCTCCACTCCGTAGCGCTGCGCGGCCAGGAACGTGCCGGTGCGGTGGAAGCCCGTCTGGACCTCGTCGAGGACGAGCAGCGTCCCGGTGCGCTCGCACAGCCGCTGGACATCGCGGAGAAACCCCGGAGCGGGGACCCGGATGCCGGCCTCCGCCTGGACCGGCTCCAGCACCACCGCGGCGTGGCGCCGGGTCTCGAGCATGCGCGCGATTGCCTCGACGTCGCCGAACGGCACCGCGTCCGTGCCCGGGAGGAGCGGCCCGAACCCATCCGTCCAGAATGAAGTGTCCATGAGGGAGAGGGCTCCGCAGGTGAGCCCGTGGAACGCGCCGGCCGCGAAGAGCAGGCGGTCGCGGCCGGTGCGGGCCCGCGAGAACTTGATCACGGTCTCGATGCCCTCACTGCCGGAGCTACAGAAGTAGACCTTGTTCAGCCGGCCGCCGGCCCGAGCGCAGAGAGCCGCGGCCAGCTCGCCGGCCAGCTCCGCGACGTGGCTCTGGAGCATGGCCGGGCCGCCACGGCCGAGCTCGGCCTGGAGCTCCGCCACGAGCCGAGGATGGTTGTGGCCGATGTTGTAGACGCAGTAGCCGGAGAGGAAATCCAGGTAGCGAGTGCCGTCGTCGGCCCAGAGCTCGTCGCCGATGCAGCGCCTGTACTGGACGTTCATGCCGAGGAGGTCGAGCAGGCGCACCCATTGAGGATTGACGTGCGTGGCGTACCGAGTGTCGTGCGACGCGGCAGACCGCCGCGGGGCCGTGTCAGTGGTCATTGGTCGGGCCTCCTTGGACGGTCGGCTGGAGCCGATCGACGCCGTGCCCCGCGAGATTCACGGCCGTGCTCGGGGGCGGGATGCGCAGGACCTGCCCGGCGAGCCTCAGGCTGCCCGGCACCAGAACGCGCACCCGCGGCGAGTGCCCGACGTGCAGCGCGAGGAGCTCCGCGAACAGCTCCGGCATGCGCGCCAGCGCCGGCATGGCGCGCCGGCGAAACGAGGGCCAGCGATCCATGGTCAGCATGAGTCGCGCCATCCGTCGAGGTCTCCTGGCGATCGCCCGGTGGGCGCGCTCGTAGGCGGCGAGCGTCCCTCGCTCGAGCGCGGCGGCGAGGGCGAGGGCCTCACGGAACGCCATGGCCATCCCTTCCCCCGTGATCGCGTCGGCGGAGCCCGAGGCGTCTCCCACGAGCGCGACGGAGCCAGAGGCCACCCGGCGCAGGGTGCGCGTGGCGGAGACGCCGCTCCGCGGACGGGTGGTGCCCGGCGCTCCCGAGAGCCGGTCGGCGAGCCCCGGGAAGTCGACCAGCGCCGCCTCGGGAGAGTAGCCCCGCCAGCGCGTGAGCAGGACCACGCAGACCTCCGAGTCGCTCACCGGCGTGATGTAGAACTGGCCGTGCGGGCCCCAGTGCACCTCGACGAATTCGCTCCACGGCGGAAGGCGATAGTGGCGGCGTGTGCCGTAGCGCACCTCGTCGCGACGCACGCGATCCAGGCCCGCCCAGCGTCGCACCCACGACTGCGGGCCGTCGGCGCCGATCAGCCAGTGGCAGCGGATCGTATCGCCGTCGACGCGCACGGTGTGACCGTCGATGAGCTCGATCCGCGCGTTCCATCGCAGCCCGACGCCGACGCGATCGGCCCGCTCGACCAGCCGGCGATGCAAGCACGGTCGCCGCAGACCTCGACCGAACCCCTCCGGGAAGGCGGCCTCGACCCTGGTCTCTCCATCGACGAAGCGGATACCGCGGAACGACGCGCCGTCGGCCGGCTCGACCGCGACCCCGAGCCGGTGGAGGGCCCGCAGCGCGTCCGGCATGAGGCCCTCGCCGCAGGCCTTGTCGATGGGCGGCGTCCGGCGATCGAGGACGAGGCACGATAGGCCGCGGGAGCTCGCCGCGATCGCGGTAGCAAGCCCGGCCGGGCCACCGCCGATGACCACGACGTCCGGCCTCACGAGGCCCGCCTCCGCGGAATCACCACCGGAGCAGCACCATCTCGGCGCAGAAGCCGGGCCCCATGGCGCAGAGGAGGCTCCAGGTGCCGGCGGGGGGCCGCCGATGCTCCATGAATTCCTCCAGCACCATGAGCACCGATACCGACGACAGGTTCCCCGTGCGCCGCAGGCAATCCCACGACGCCTCGACCGCCGCGTCGGGCAACGCGAGCGCGTCCCGTGCGGCCTCGAGCACCCGCGGACCACCCGGGTGCACGATCCAGGTGCCGATGTCCTGGCGGCCGAGTCCCCGGCGCGAGAGAAACCGGTCCACGTCATGCCCGAGATGCGTGCGGACCACGTTCGGCACGTCGGGCGACAGCTTGATGCGGAAGCCGCACTCCGAGATGTGCCAGCCCATCGCGTCCTCGGTGCCCGGATAGAACACCGACTCGGTGGCCACGATCCGCGGCCCGGCGAGCGGCAGATCGCGCCCCGTCACCACCACCGCGGCGGCGCCGTCGCCGAACAGCCCGGCGCCGATGAGGTTCGCCACCGAGAGGTCCTCCTTCTGCCAGGTCAACGAGCAGAGCTCGACCGCGAGCAGGATTGCCACCTGCTCCGGTTCGGCACGCACCAGGTCGGCGGCCCGGGCCAGGCCGGCCGCACCGCCGACGCAGCCGAGACCGAAGATGGGGAGGCGCCGGAGGTTGCACGGCAGCCCGAGGCGCTCGATCAGACGCGCGTCGATCGATGGGCTTGCGATGCCCGTGACCGACGCGCTCACGAGAGTTCCCACGTCGTCGGGCGTGAGGCCGGCCCTCCCGAGCGCCTCGGTGATCGCGCGTGCGCCCAGCTCCTGCGCGACCCGGATCCAGGCGTCGTTCGCCTGGCCCCAGGTCCGAAGGGCGCCGTAGGCGTCGATGGGCAGCGCCAGGTGCCGGCCGTCGACGCGGCAGCGCCGGTGCAGGCGCTCGAGGCCCGCGACATTGTCGAGCCGATCGCCCCACTGGCCCTTCAGGGCGGTGAGCAGCTCGTCCTGAGAGTAGTAGTGCGGGGGGAACACGGTCGCGGCGCTGGCGATCCAAACGTCGTCGACCCCGTGCTCGTCCATTGCGGCCCATTGTGAGGTACAGGTGCGGCGCCCCCGCATGACACTTCGTTCATCCGCCCGCCGTCGGTCGTGCAGCCCGGGCGAAGGCGCCTGGAAGCCGCCGGTGACCCTGGCGTCGAAGCAGGCTGGACATGGGGTCGTAGCTGCGAATAGACTACCGGGCGATGGGCTCGACCCGGAGCAGCCGGAAGCGGAAGCCGCCGATGCGCGCCATGTCCCGGAGGGCGATGGCGGTCATCCGGGCGGTAGGCCGCGGGGCGAAGGCCTTGAGAGTCTTCGATCTGGAGTGGCGCGCGCTCCGGGTCGGGACCGAGCAGCGTAAGCGCCGATCCGCGTAGTTCTGACGTACTCTGGGCTGGACATGCGCGAAACGCTCTTCGTCGGCGATGTGCAGGGCTGTGCCGCGGAGCTGCACGATCTGCTGGCCGCGGCCGGCTTCGACCGCCGACGTGACCGGCTCGCGCTCTGTGGCGACCTGATCAATCGCGGGCCCGACAGCGCGGGCGTCCTCGCGCTCGCGCGTGGATACGAAGCCCTCGCCGTGCTCGGCAACCACGAGGTGTCGCTGCTCGAGGGGCGGAGCTCCGCCACCCTGGATCATGTCCGGGCCCAGCTGGGCTCCGCGCTCGGCGAGTGGCTGCGCTGGCTGGGCGCCCTGCCGACCTTCATCGTGGCCGACGGCTACATCCTCGTGCACGCGGGCATCGCGCCGGGCAAGCGGCCCGAGCAGTGTACCCGCGAGGAGCTCACCGAGATCCGGACGGTCGAAGGTCGGCCGTGGTTCGATTTCTGGCAGGGGCCGGAGACCGTCATCTTCGGGCACTGGGCCGCGCGGGGGCGGGTGGACCTGCCGCTGTGCAAGGGCCTGGACACGGGATGCGTGTACGGTGGCCAGCTCACGGGACTCTGGTGGCCGCGCCGCGAGTGGGTCTCCGTGCCGGCTCGTCGCCGCTGGGTCACCCGGGTCGGCGAGGCGGGCGCCGCGTGAGCCCTGGCGCTCCGCGGATGGGGAGGCTCCTCGCACTCCTGGTGCTGGCCATCCCGCTGGTCGCCGGCGCGTGCGCGCCGCCGGTGGGGGCGGTGCGGGTGTCACCCCGCAGCGTCCAGCGGGAGCTGACCGGCAACGTCCTGAGCACCGGCGAGCTCAGCCGATCCACCCGGAACGTCCTGTTCCTCCACGGCCTCTCCGAGCGCTTCGAGGACGATCCGGAAGCGGCGCTCGACACCATGCGGAGCCACATCGTGGCGGGGCTCACCGGTTCGAACGTGTTCCCGGCCATCGCGGAGCTGTCGTTCCTCCATGCCGAGCAGAGCGGCAAGCGATCGTACTATCTGGCCGCGGCGGTGTACGCGTGGGCCTTCCTCTTCCCCGACGGGGGCGCGAGCCCGCCGGATCCGCTCGATCCACGCCTGCGCATGGCCGCCGATCTCTACAACCGTGCTATCACGCTGGGCCTCGCCTCGCCCGACGGGACCACGATGGAGATGAGCGCCGGGACGCACGAGCTCCCGTGGGGCCGGCTCGAGGTCGCGTTCGACCAGGAGCGGCTCCGCTGGGCGGGCCGTCAACTGATCGACTTCGTTCCGGTGGCCGAGCTGCGGGTCGACGGGCTGCAGGCCCGCATCCGCCGGCCCGGGATCGGGGCCGCGCTGGCGGCGGGAATCGCTCCCGTCAGCGAGGAGCAGGCGGTGCACGACCTCATCGCGCCGCGGGCCAAGGTCCCCGCCACGGCACTCTTGCAAATCGACGGCGCCCGCGAACAGCTCGTGCGCGAGCGGGTGCAGGGCACCCTCGATCTCTATCCGGAGTCGGAGACCCTGACGGTGGTGATCGCGGGGCGGGCGGTTCCGCTCGAGCAGGAGCCCACGGCGGCGCTGGCCTGGGAGCTGCAAGAGGCGCCGATCTGGGAGCGGGAGCTGAAAGGGTTCTTCGGGGACGTGTTCCAGGTCGGCTCCACTCCGCAGCTGGTCTCGGTGGCGCCCCACCGGTACGGGCGGATCCCGGTGGTGCTCGTCCACGGGACCGCCTCCAGCGCCGCCCGCTGGGCCGAGATGGTCAACGTGCTGCAGAGCGATCCCGCGATCAGCGAGCGCTACGAGTTCTGGGCTTTTTCGTACGACAGCGGGAAGGCGATCGTCTACTCGTCGATGATCCTGCGGGATGCGCTCACCGACGCCGTCCACCGCCTCGACCCCGAGGGAAAGGATCCGGGGCTCAAACAGATGGTCGTGGTCGGCCACAGCCAGGGCGGGCTGCTGACGAAGATGACCGTGGTGGATACGGGGAGCAGGCTCTACGATGGCGCGTTCACCAAGCCCATCGATCAGCTCCAGCTCTCCGAGGAGACCCGGGGCCTCCTGCGACGGGCGATGTTCGTGCAGCCGCTGCCCTTCGTCAGGCAGGTGATCTTCATCTGCACCCCGCATCGCGGAAGCTATCTGGCGGGGCCTGCGTTCGTCACCAACCTCGTCCGCCGGATCGTGAGCACGCCGGCCCGGCTGGTGAAGAGCGCCGGCGAGCTGCTGGCGAATCGCGATGCGATGGTGGTGGCCACCGGAGGCGGGCACTTGCCCACCGCGGTGGACAACATGTCCCCTCGCAACCCGTTCGTGCGCACGCTCTCGGTCATCCCCATCGACCCCGCGGTCAGCGCCTACTCCATCATCGCGGTCAAGGGCGACGGTCCCATCGAGACGGGGGACGACGGCGTCGTGAAGTACGAGAGCGCCCACATCGACGGAGTGAAATCGGAGCTGGTCGTCAGGTGGGAGCATTCGGTCCAGGGGCGCCCCGAGGCCATCGAAGAGGTCCGCCGGATCCTGCTCCTGGGGCCTGCGTCCCGGTGAAGCACCGTATGCGGTGGGGGCCCGTGGCCACGCCGAGCCCTGAATGGCCGGCCGGCTCGGTATGGGACCTTGGTCCCATGGACCATCGTTCCCACGCCTGACACCATGCAGCCCGGGGCCGAATCGCCTAGCGACAGGAAGCCGGCGCACGTCGGCGGGAGGACGAGGATGACTGAGGCAAGAGTGACGTATCGACGGCGTGTAGGTCTGACGCTCGCCGGGACGCTGGTCGGGAGCCTGCTCCTGTGGCCGCCCGGCCCCGCCGACGCGCAGACCGTGCGCGAGGTGTTCCAGAAGGTGGTGCCGTCGGTGGCGGTGATCCGGGCGCGCGGGCGCGACGTGGAGGCGGGGGGAGAGACCCGCTTTGCCGAGACCGGATCGGGCGTGCTGATCTCCGCGGACGGCAAGGTGATGACGGCGGCCCACGTCGTGCACAGCATGGACGAGATCACGGTGGAGTTCCTCGGGAGCGAGAAGGTCACGGCGAAGGTCGTGGCCTCCGAGCCGGCCGCCGACCTCTCGCTCCTGCAGCTCGATCAGGTCCCCAAGGGGGCGAAGGTGGCCCCGATGGCCAACTCGAGCACGATGCAGGTTGGCGACCCGGTGATCATCGTGGGGGCGCCGTACGGGCTGAGCTACTCGCTGAGCGCGGGGCTCATCAGCGCGCGGTGGGCGCCCAACACCGTGTACAAGACGATGCCGCTGGCCGAGTTCTTCCAGACCGATGCGACCATCAACACCGGCAACTCGGGCGGGCCCATGTTCAACATGAAGGGCGAGGTGATCGGCATCGTCAGCCATAACATCTCCAAGAGCGGCGGGAGCGAGGGGCTCGGCTTCGTGGTTACCATGAACACGGCCAAGCAGCTGCTGCTCGAGAAGCGCTCCTTCTGGGGCGGGCTCGAGATCTTCTCCCTGACCGACGAGTTGGCGGACCTCCTGAACCTGCCCGCGAGGTCCAGCGGCTTCATCGTCAAGAGCGTGGCCAAGGACTCGCCCGGCGACCAGATCGGCCTGCGGGGAAGCCGGATGCTCGTGAGGATCTCCGGGCAGGATGTGCCCCTGGGGGGCGACATCGTCATGACCGTCAACGGCATCCCGGCGACCCCCCCGAACGCCGCCAAGATCAAGGAGACCCTGTCTCAGTTGCCCCCGGGCGGCGAGTTCAAGGTCACGGTGCTGCGCGCGGGACAGGTGCTGGAGCTGACCGGGAAGGCCCCGTGAGGCGCGCACGGTGGCGCGAGACGGTGGCGGCGCTGGCCGTGCTCGCGAGCCTCGCGGCCGGATGCGCCGGCACCACCACCGCGGCCTCGGACGCCCCGGCCTCCTCCACGCCCACGGTCGAGATCCTGCCCAACGGGCTCAACCTCATCGTGCAGAGCCACCGCGCGTCCGACATCGTCGCGGTTTACCTGTGGGTTGCCACCGGCGTTCGGTACGAGACCCCGGAGACCCTCGGCCACGCGCACTTCCAGGAGCACATGCTCTTCAAGGGCACCGACAAGTTCGGCCCGGGCTACATCGATCGCACCGTGGAAGGGACGGGCGGGCGCTCCAACGCGTTCACGACCTTCGACTACACCACCTACCAGGTCCAGGTCCCGTCCGAGGCCACCGCCGTTGCCATCCAGCTGCTCG
>Ga0335085_10004149_pt1 | contig 24243 bp, 16 predicted proteins | sample Lox_Sample_45_FD_206712 | JGI IMG/M metagenome (GOLD analysis project Ga0335085, IMG submission 206712) | Soil microbial communities from Loxahatchee National Wildlife Refuge, Florida, United States - Lox_Sample_4.5 | ecosystem: Environmental > Terrestrial > Soil > Wetlands | place: USA...
GCGGACGGTCCAGCCGCCCTGGGGGGCGCGGAAGACGCCGAGGAGGCCGCCGGTGAGGAAGACCTGGAGGAGGAGGTAGAGAGCGCCCACACCCAGGATCGCGGGCGGGACCGCGGCCCGGGCTCCCCCGGCGAACAGGCCGACGGGCAGGAACCCCTTCAGCAAGAGGTCGAGGTTCCGGTAGGCGAACCCGGTCCCGAGGATCTCGGGGGAGAGGGCGGAGGACGCGCCGCGCGGCTCGGACGACCACTGCGCCCACCAGTCGAAATCGAAGCCGGACATCATCCGGTTGGATGCGCCCCGGTGGACGAGGTCGCCCTCGAGCTCCATCGCCAGGGGCACCGCGAGCACGAGGCCGAAAGCGAGGTTGGCGAGGAGAACGAGGAGGACGAGGCCCCGGTTGCGCCCGAGGGAGAGGAAGCCTTTGCCGAGAGAGGTCCGCATGGGCCTCACCCCACCACCGCGTGCAGCTCGAGCAGGCTCTGGAGCCAGAAGAGGTAGCGCGCGGCCCACTTCGTCGCGGCCCGCCGGGCCGGCCCTTCGTCCGAGAGCCACTCGTTGTTCGACGGACGGACGTCGATCGCGATCTTCCGGTCCGGGTCGACCACCGCCCGCACGACCTTCGCTCCCTCGTACCGGAACCGCGTCCAGCGGTCGCGGCCGTCCCAGGTCTCGCGGACCCTTCGCCCGTCCGCGAACTCGACCTGCAGCTCCACGGGCAGGACCACACCCCCGTGGCGCACGACCGTGACCCGGGACTCGAAGGGCCCCGCCTCGTCCCTGGGGCGTGCGTCCTTCTCCGGTGCTCTCAGCTCCAGCCGGCGGTCCTTCCCCTCGAACCAGCCGGCCGTCCGGCGGACGGGCTCGCTCTTCACCTCCACCCCGTAGTCGCAGAGATCGGAGGAGAAGAACGTCTGGTCGAAGAAGAAGCGCCAGTCCCGTCCGGTGACGTCGTTGACGGTGGCGATGAAGTCCTCCGTGGTGGGGTGGGCGAAGCGGAACCTCCGCGCGTAGGTGCGGAGGACCTTCACCATCGTCTCCTCGCCGAGAAGGCCCTCGAGCGTCTGGAGGACGAGGGCGGGCTTGCCGTAGGAGTTCAGGCGGTAGGATCCCCCGTCGCGGTAGGTCCAGGCCTTCCTCGCCATGGCGTCGGCCTTGCCGTCCTCCCGCAGCCCGACGAGGCTCTCGCTGCCCCGGGCGATCCGGACTCCGGGTGCGACCACCGGCCAGCCCACTCTCCCGCCGCGGCCGGCGTCGGCGCCGAAGTACCGGCGTGCCCAGCCCCCGGGGCCGAGCACGTGGTCGATCGTCTTCGACGTCATGTAGGTGTTGAACCCCTCGTCGAGCCAGGCCTCCTCGAACTCGTTGTTCGCGACGAGGCCGTACCAGAACTGGTGGCCGGCCTCGTGGATGGTCACGCCTTCCGGGCTCTGCAGCTCGGGCGGGGCGAACACCGAGGCCCCGCCGGTGAAGAGGGTCGGGTACTCCATGCCGCCGGAGGCCGAGCCGTAGGCGGGGTCCACGACGGTGATCTGGGGGTAGGGGTAGGGTGCGGACCACGTCCCGTAGGCACGGAGCGCGGCCTTCGCCGCCCCGAGGTACCGCTCGGCGAGGTGGGCGTGCTCGGGCTGCAGCAGGAGGCGGACGTCCACCGGCGGGTAGCCGGGGTCCTCGAAACGCGATCGTCTCTCGAGGAAGCGACGGCTCGCCGTCCAGGCGAAGTCGTGGACGTCCTCCTGCACGAAGCGGAAGGTCTCGGCGCCGTCGGGGTCGTCCGCTTTCGATTCGAGACGTCCCGTCGCCCCGACCACGAAGCCGCGGGGCAGGGTGAGCTTCACGTCGTAGACGCCGAAGTCCGAGAAGAACTCCGACCAGGGGTAGAAGGGATGGCAGTTCCAAGCACCCTTCCAGAAGACGCCGATCTTCGGGAACCACTGGGCGACGAAGTGGTAGTCGTGCACCCAGCCGGCACGGCCGATGCTGCCGTGGGGAACGAGCGAGTTCCACTCGACGCGGAAGCGGACGGTCTGTCCGGGGGCGACCGGCTTCTCGCTCCGCACCTCCATCACCGTCCGGTCGTCGGGGTTTCCGTCCTCGTTCAGGTAGCGGATCGTGGGGGTCAGGTCCTGGATCGTGCCCCCCGGCCCCGCGCCGCCCAGGAGCCGCACGCCCTTCACCTCGATCCAGCCGTAGGTCCGCTCCTCCCGCTTCCGGTCCTGCGGGGCCCGGCCGCCCTCGCCGCGCGCCATCGTCGAGAGGTTGCTCCGGAAGGCGTTCCAGTAGAGGTGGAAGGGGAAGCTGGAGAGAGCCTGCTCGCTCGTGTTCCGCCACTCGAGGACGAGCGTGCCGGTGAGCGCGTGCTTCTCCGGGTCGAGCCGGGCCTCGATCGTGTAGCTCGCGTTGCGCGGCGAAGCCTCGGGCAGCGGGGGAAGGCCGGGGGCATCCCGGCCCGCCAGCGGCGGCAGGGGAGGCGACGCGTGGGGTGGGGCGGCGGCCTGCGCGCCGGGAAAGGCGAGCAGCGCGGCGGCGACCGCGGCGATCGCGACGCCGGCGGTTTCGGTGCGCATGGCGATGGCCCTCGGGATCCCGCGGCGGTCTCCGCGGGAGACCGGGATTCTACTCCGAGGGCTTCATGAGCTGCACCGGCCCGACGAGGCCCGTGGGTTCCTCGTCCTACCAGATGGAGCGCTTGCGAGCGCGGACGTTCCGGCGGCTGCCCTTGGGCCGCCCCCCGCCCGGGCCGCCCGGCCGCCCCCCGCCCCCGAACGGCCGGCTCATCCCGCCGCCCCCGCCGCCGAACGAATGGGCCGGGCGCTCCGACGCCTCGTTGACGCGCAGGTTGCGGCCGCCGAGGAGATGGCCGTCGAGCTTCTGGATGGCCGCCGCCGCCGCCTCGTCGCTGGCGAAGGAGACGAACGCGAACCCCCGCGGCCGCCCGCTCCCGCGATCCGTCGGGACCACGACCTCGGTGACCTCGCCCGCCTGGGCGAACAGCTCCTGCAGCTCCTCGCGCGTCGTGTCGAAGCTCATGTTCCCGACGAAGACCTTCGTGCCCATGGCACTCCTTCTCTCTTGGGGCTCTGGGCTGGCGGGCTCAGGGCCGGCGGGTCCGTCTCGCGCCCTCACCCGCCTCCTGCGACCGGAGGCAGCCGCCACGACACAGGCAGGACGAGCCCATTATAGGCGAGTTTGCCGCGATCGACTCGGCCGCCCGGGCGCGAAGGCCGAGGCCCGAAGGCTCCTCTCAGACGTCGCAGATCCTGAAGGCCTCCTCCAGCGCCCGGAGCGGCTCGTCCGTGGGCACGAACTCCTGGGCGAGGAAGCCGGAGTAGCCGGACTCGACGATCGCCCGGCAGATCGCCGGGTAGTTGAGCTCCTGACGGCCGTCGATCTCGTGCCGTCCGGGCACGCCGGCGGTGTGGAAGTGGGCGATCGAGGCGATGCTCTCGCGGATGGTGCGGATGACGTCGCCCTCCATGATCTGCATGTGGTAGATGTCGTAGAGGAGCTTCACCCGAGGCGAGCCGACCTTCTTCACCAGGGCCAGGCCCCACGCGGTGTGATCGCACATGTAGTCCTTGTGGTCGACCTTGCTGTTCAGCAGCTCGACGCACAGCGTGACGCCCTTCTGCTCGGCGTGGGGGGCGATCTGGCGCAGGCCCCGCGCGCAGTTCTCGAGCCCCTCCTCGTCGGACAGGCCGGCGCGGTTGCCCGAGAAGCAGACGATGTTCGGGACCTGCGCCTCGGCCGCGAGGTCGATCGCCTCGCCGAGGGCGTCCAGGATCGGGCCGTGGTTCTCGACGCGGTTCAGCCCCTTGTCGATCGTGACCGGCGCCCCGAGCATCGCGAGGGGGCAGACGAGGCCGTGCTTCCTCACCACCGGCCAGTCCGCCGGTCCGAGGAGGTCGATCCCGCGGTAGCCGATGCGCGCGGCGTGGCCGCAGAGCTCGTCGAGCGACATCTTGCCGAAGCACCAGCGCGAGACGGACTGCTTCAGGCGGCCGCGGACGGCGGGTCCCGCGCCCTGGTCCGCGCCCGCACCCTCCCCTCTCCGGGCCATGCCCAGGGCCGCCGCCGCGAGCGCCGCCCCGCCCCGAAGCACGTCTCGCCGTCCCCGCTCGAACGCTCGCGCCATGCTTCCACCTCCCGCGCCGCGGAGTGTACCCCTGCCTCATGGCCAGGGGCGCCCGCCCGGACGGAGGGCTACTTCCTGGGGTAGGGCGGCACGGGCGGGAACTGCCACGGCTGCTCCCGGATCTTGCCGAGCGCCACCTCCACCGCCTTCTCGAGCTGCAGGTCGCGGCCGGCCGTCACCGAGGCGGGGTCGTCGTCCTGGAGGACGTCGGGGTCGGCGCCGTGGTTCTCGACCAGCCACTTCCCTTCCCGCCCGTAGAAGGCGTTGTTCGACTGCTCGACTCGCCCGTTGTCGATCGTGCGCTGCCCGTTGACGATGCCGACGAGGCCGCCCCACGAGGGCACGCCGACCACCGTCCCCAGCTGGCGCGCCTTGAAGTGCTCGACGAACGCCTCGCCGTCGGAGCCGTTGTCCTCGTTCGACAGGAGCACGAAGTGGGCGCGCGAGGCGGGGTTCGGGTAGCGGTAGGGCTCCATGCCCTTCAGGACGTTGAAGGCCACCTGCCGGCGCTCGAGCTTGTCGATCAGGAAGTACTCGGTCCATCCGCCGCTGTTGCCGCGGACGTCGATGACGAGACCCTTCTTGTAGCGGAAGGCGCGCCAGAACTTGTCGAACTGCATCACGCCGCCGCCGCCCATCGCCGTGACGTGCATGTAGCCGACGTCGCCGTTCGAGAGCCGGAGCACCTTCTCCACGTTGTCGCTGACCCAGCGCGCGTAGCGGGCCTCGCGGTCGGACTTCACGGGCTTCACGCGGTAGGTGCGCGGCGCGGGGTCCCTCGGGCCCCGGCCCACGGTCAGGACGACCTCGTCGCTCTTGCCCACCTGCAGCCGGCGGAAGTAGTTCTCGGGCACCTTCACGGGCTGCCCGTCGATGGCGAGGAGGTAGTCGCCCTCCTTCACGTCCACGTCGGGCCGGGCGAGGGGCGCCTCGACCTCGGTGAAGTACGGGGTGGGGCCGTACACGCGGGCGAAGCGGTAGAGGCCGGTGGTGGGGTCGGCGACGAGGTCGGCCCCGAGCAGCCCCGGCGAGACGGCGGGGGCCGGGGGAGTGGCCGACGGGCCGGTGTCGCCCCCGCTGATGAAGGTGTGGGAGACGCTCAGCTCGCCGACCATCTCCGACAGCACCCAGTTGAGCTGCGGGCGCGTCCGGATCTCCTCGACGTACGGCGCGTACTTCGCCCGGATCGCCCTCCAGTCGCGGCCGTGCATGTCCTTGTCGTAGAAGAAGTCGCGGTACCAGCGCCACGCGTCGGCGAAGATCTGCCGCCACTCCTCGCGAGGCGCGACGCGGTAGGTCATTCCCGTGAGGTCGACCTCCGTCCCGAGCTTCTTCGTCTCGTACGCCTTCGCGAAGGAGGAGACGAAGAGCGCCGCTTCCTTCCGGAAGACGAGCTCCTCGCCGTTCACAGAGACCTGCGCCTCCGCGATCCTGTCGTCGAGGGCGACCTCCTTCTCGTCCTTCATCGAGAAGACGTGGAACGTCCACTTCGTCTTCCCGCCCGGCGTGTAGATCTCCTCGTACTCGTCCTCGGTGAAGAGCGGCACCGAGGACCAGGCGACGTAGCCCTTGCCGGCGAGGAGGTGGAAGTCGTTGCCCGCATCCACGGGCAGCGCGTAGACACGCGACTGGATGCCGTCTTTGTCCAGGCGGAGGCGGGCCGGGTCGTCCCTCTTCTCTCCGTCCTTCTCCGCCGAGGAGGTCGCCGGCGTGGCCGCCTCCGTCGCGCCTCGCTTCACGAAGGGCGGCTTCTCGCCCTTGCGCAGCTGGACGACCATCACCCGGGCCGGGTTCGCGACGATGTGGTCGTCCTCGAACGGGTCCATGCCGATCTGGTAGTTCCGGTAGGACAGGAAGTAGAGGTAGCCGCCGTCGGCGTCGAAGCGGGGATTGAGGTTCTCGTAGAAGTCGTCGGTGAGCTGGACCTTCCGTCCCTCGAGGGTGTCGTAGAGGAAGATGACGTTGTTGCGGTTCTCCCGGGGGAGCGAGTACGCGACGAAGCGGCTGTCGGGCGACCAGGAGTAGTCGCTCACCTCCCAGGTGAACTCGTCGTTGTCGAGGTAGTGCGACTCGTCGATCTTCGTCCGCTTCTTCGTGCCGAGGTCCACGACGAAGAGCGAGAAGTCCTTGTCGCCGAACATGATCTTCTTCCCGTCCGGGGACCAGCGCGGGTGGTAGACCTTGCGGTCGAGGTCGGTCGTCAGCGGGGTCGTTTCGCCGGTCGCGACGTCCCTCACGTAGAGCTGGAACTCGCCCGTGGCGTCCGAGAAGTACGCGACCTTCTTCCCGTCCGGCGAGAGCCGCGGCGTGTCCTCGCGCACGCCCGGGGTCCGCGTGAGGTTGCGGGGCAGCGTCTCCTTCTCGGAGATCGCCAGGTGGAAGACGTCGCCACGGGCGGCGAGGACCACCGCCTTCCCGTCGCCGGCCACGTCCACGAACTGGACGTAGTCGGACGGGTCGATCCAGCGGTCCTGGAGCCTCCAGTCGTCGGACGGGATGCGCACCGTCACCTTGCGGGGCGTGCCCCCGGCGGTGTCGAGGACGTAGAGGTAGCCGCTCTGGACGTAGACGATGCGCTTGCCGTCGCTCGACGGGGACATCACGTCGAAGTCGGTGTAGCTCGTGACCTGGCGCGCGGCGCCGGTCCTCAGGTCCTGGGCCCAGAGGTTCGTGACGCCGTCGGCCGATCGGTCCGAGTTGAAGTACATCGTGTCGCCGATCCACATCGGGTAGGCGTTGCGCCCCACGTAGTCGGTGACCGCCTCGAAGCTCCTCGCAGCGAAGTCGTACATCCAGATGTCGGGGTACTGGCCGCCCTTGTAGCCCTTCCAGTTGTAGTCCTCGTTGCCCTTGCGGACGTAGAGCATCTTCGAGCCGTCCGGGGAGAAGCTGCACAGCTGGCCGCGGTCGATGGGGAGCGGCTCGGGCAGGGTGGCGTCGAGGGCGACCTCGTAGAGCCTCTGGTCGCGCGCCATGGGCGGGACGCCGAAGCGCGACCGAAAGACGACGCGCCGGCTGTCCGGCATCCAGGCCACGACCTGCCCGCCGAGCGGCGGCCAGGTGAGACGGGTCGGTGCGCCGCCCTCCGAGGGCATCACCCACACGTCGAGCTGGCCGTCCTGGTTCGTGCTGTACGCGATCCACTTCCCGTCCGGCGAGAACTTCGGGGCGAGCTCGCTCGACGGGTGGCTCGTGAGGCGGATCGCCGTGCCCCCCTCGATGCCGGTCGTGTAGATGTCTCCCTCCCACGCGAAGACGATCCTGTCCCCCCGGATGTCGGGGTAGGTCATGAAGCGCGCCTCGCCGGCGGCGGCGAGCGTGGCCGAGGGAACGAGGAGGGCGAGGAGCAGGGCGCGTGCGCGCAGGAGCATTTCAGGACCTCCGCCGGGATTCTAGTCCGCCCCGCCGATCGCCGGCCAGTCGAGGCGGGGGGGCGGGCTCGACGCGCGGCGCCCGCCGGCGGGAGAATCCTGACATCCGGTCGGGGAGCCGATGACGATCCTGCTGGTCGAGGACGACGACGTGATCGCCGAGTTCGTGATCGGCGGCCTGGGAGAGGCGGGCTACGCGGTGGAGCGCGCACGCGACGGAGAGGAAGGCCTGCGCCTGGCCCTGGACCACGACTGGGACGCCGCCGTCGTCGACGTGATGCTGCCCCGCCGCGACGGCCTGAGCCTCGTCGAGGAGCTGCGGAAGCGCGGGCGGCGCACGCCGGTCCTGATCCTGAGCGCCCGGCGCAGCGTGGACGACCGCGTGCGCGGGCTCCAGGCCGGCGGCGACGACTACCTGGTCAAGCCCTTCGACTTCTCCGAGCTTCTCGCCCGGCTCCAGGCCCTCCTGCGCCGCGCCGGCGGCCTCGCCGCGCCCTCGCGCCTCGAGGTGGGCGAGCTCTCCCTGGACCTTCTCTCCCGGGAGGTCGTGCGCGCCGGCCGCAGGCTCGACCTGCGTCCGCGCGAGCGCGCCCTCCTCGAGTTCCTGATGCGCAACCCGGGCCGGGTCGTCTCCCGGGCCGCCCTCCTGTCCCACGTGTGGGGATACAGCTTCTCGCCCCACACGAACGCGGTGGACGTCCTGGTGTCGCGGCTGCGGGACAAGATCGACCGGGGCTTCCCGACGCCGATGCTGCACACCGTGCGCGGGGCCGGCTATGTTCTCAAGGCTGGGTGAACGCCTCCGGGCCGCGTTCGGCCTGGGCCTCGCCGCCTGGTACGCGGGGCTCTTCGTCCTCGGCTCCCTGGGGCTCTTCGGCCTCAGCTACGTGCTCCTCGCGCGCTCGCTCGAGCTGCGCGACCGCGAGGCCGTTCGCCTCACCCTCGCCACCTACGCCTCGCTCTACGAGACGGCCGGTCCGGCCGGGCTGTGGCGGACTCTCGCCACCCAGGAGGCGCTCGGCGCCCACGTGGACCTCTTCGTGCGGGCGATCGACCGCGACGGGGCGACGGCGTTCCTGAGCCTGCCCGGCCGGTGGTCGGCGTTCGACCTCGGCCGGCCGGTGCCGGTGCCGCCACCGGGGACCTTCAGCTGGGAGCGGCTCTCCGCGGCACGGGACGAGGACATCCTGGAGCTGGCCACGTTGCCTCTCCCCGACGGCGCCTTCCTCCAGGTCGGCCGCAGCACGCGGGGCCGGCGGGAGGTCTTGCAGCGTTTCCGGGACCTGCTCGGCGTGGTTCTGGGGGCGACGGTGCTGGCGGGCCTCGCCGGCGGGGCCCTCCTCACGCGCCGGGCGCTCCGCCCTCTCCGCGCCCTCGCCCGCACCCTGGACGGCATCGTGCGCACGGGTCGTCTCGAGGCGCGCGTCCCCAACGGCGTGGACCGGGGCGACGCCTTCGACGCGCTCGTGCGCCTCGTCAACGCGCTCCTCGGGAGGATCGAGTCTCTCGTCGGGGCGATGAGAGGATCGCTCGACGCGGTGGCCCATGACCTGCGAACGCCGCTCATGCGCCTGCGGGTCTCGGCGAGCCGGGGACTCGTCCCCGGGGCCGACCCCGGGCGCTGCCGGGAGGCGCTCTCCGACTGCCTCGAGGAGGCGGACCGGGTCCGGGACATGCTCGACAGCCTGATGGACATCTCGGAGGCGGAGGCGGGCGTCATGGCCCTGCATCTCGAGAGCGTGCCGGTGACCCGTCTCTTCGGCGAGGTGCAGGACCTCTTCGGCGACGTGGCCGACGAGAAGGGCGTCGCCCTGCGCGCCGAGGAGAAAGGCGCCCTGGCCGTGCGCGCCGATCGCACGCGGGCCCTCCAGGCCCTCGCCAACCTCGTCGACAACGCCTTGAAGTTCACGCCGGCCGGCGGCGAGGTCGTCCTCTCGGCGCGGCGCGACGGCGCGACCGTGGCGCTGAACGTGGCCGACACCGGGATCGGCATCCCGCCCGAGGACCTCCCGCACGTCTGGGAGCGCCTCTTCCGGGGTGATCGGAGCCGCTCCGATCGCGGCTTGGGGCTCGGCCTCAGCCTCGTGAGGGCCATCGCCGTCGCCCACGCCGGCGAGGCGACCGTGGAGAGCGCTCCCGGGAAGGGCTCGACCTTCACCCTGCGCCTGCCCGCTGCGCACGACTGAAAGCCGCCGGACCTCCACCTTTCACGTCTGTAACGTTCGCGACAGGTCGTGGCAAGGCGTCCTTCCGTCCAACTCGGTGAGAGCCGAGGAGGGAGCCGGCCGCAGGGGCCGGTCAGGCCGTAGACCGCCGCGGCCTCGAAGGAAGGGAAGGAGACGCGAGTCATGAAGGCACAGTGGAAGACGTTCGGAGGGATCGGGGTCGCGGGGGCGGCCGGCCTCCTCCTGGGGGCCCTCGGCTCCGGCGAGATCCGGGGAGCGGAGCGTCGGACGCCCGCGGAGGCGAGCGTACCCGCGGCACCTTCGACGGCGGAGGGCGCGGTGACCCTCGGCACGTTCCAGGCGATCGCCCACCGGGACGACGCCGCGGTCGTGAACATCAGCACCTCGAAGGTGGTCCACGAGGCGAAGATGATGGACCCCTTCTTCGAGTTCTTCGGACGCAACGGCTCGCCGCTCGGCGCCCCCTGGGGCCGGGGCGGAGACGAGACGCTCACCCAGCGCTCCCTCGGCTCGGGCTTCGTGGTCGACGCCAGGGGATACGTCCTCACCAACCGCCACGTCGTGGACGGAGCCGACCAGGTCCAGGTGACGCTCGCGAACGGGCACCACTACAAGGCGAAGGTGGCGGGGGAAGACGCCCGCACCGACATCGCGCTCCTCAGGATCGAGCCCCGCGAGACCCTCGTCCCCCTGCCCCTCGGCGACTCCGACGGCACCCAGGTGGGCGAGTGGGTGATGGCGGTCGGGAACCCCTTCGGCCTCGGCGGAAACAGCGTCACCGTCGGGGTCGTGTCGTTCAAGGGGAGGACCCTCGACCTCTCGACCCACGGAACTCCGGTGGACATGCTCCAGACCGACGCCGCCATCAACCCCGGCAACTCGGGGGGGCCGCTCATCAACGCCCGCGGCGAGGCGGTGGGGATCAACACCCTCATCATGACCGGCGGCGCCCAGCAGTACTCGGGGGTGGGCTTCGCGGTGCCGATCAACGTCGCCCGCGACATCCTGCCCCAGCTCCGGGACAGGGGGCACGTGGTGCGGGGCTGGCTCGGCGTCCAGGTCCAGGCGATCGACGAGGACCTCGCGAAGAGCCTGAAGATGAGCGACACCCACGGCGCCCTGGTGAGCAACGTGGCCTCGGGCAGCCCCGCCGAGGAGGCGGGCCTCAAGGCGGGCGATGTCGTCCGCGCCCTCGACGGGAAGGCCGTCGAGACGAGCTCGGACCTCTCGAGCCGCGTCGCGGCCAAGGGGCCGGGCTCCCGCGTCGCCCTCGACGTCCAGCGCGACGGGTCCGACCGGACGATCGAGGTGAAGCTCGGGACCTTCCCCGACCAGGAAGCGGCCGAGCCGAGGGCGGACGAGGGCCACGGACGGCTCGGGGCGGGGGTCCGCACCCTCACCCCCGACGTGGCCCAGGGCCTCGACATGCCGGCCGACGCGCACGGGGCGGTGATCGTCCGGGTCGAGCCGGGCAGCCCGGCCGACGCCGCCGGCCTGCGCGAGCGCGACGTCGTGGTGAGCGTGGACGGCCAGCCGGTCGCCAGCGCGGAGGCCTTCCGGGCCGCGGTCGAGAAGGCCCGCTCCGGCGACGTCCTTCGCCTTCGGGTCCGCCGCGGGCCCGGCTACCTCTTCGTCGCCGTCCGGCCCTCGTAGGCGGAGGGGCGGGGGGCGGCCCTCGAGGCCGTCCCCCGCTCGCCGTTCCCGCCTCGTTCCGCGCCCGGGCGTCCCCGCGGCGCTTCCCGATCAGATCCGGCCGCCGAGCAGGGCCTTGCCGATGCGCCTCGCGGTGCCCAGGAGGCCGAAGCGCTCCGTCATGATGCGGCCGTAGAGGGCCTTCAGGTCCTTCGGGGGAACCGTCTCCTCGCCCTTGGCCCGGAGCTTCACCGCTTCCGTCGGGCAGGTGCTCACGCACACGCCGCAACCGATGCAGCGGTCGAGGTCCACCGCCGTGGCGCCTTCCCCGGAGCGCAGTGCGTCCATCGGGCAGCGGGACCGGCACGTGCCGCATTCGGAGCAGAGCTCGGCGTCGACGGTCGCCTGGTAGTTGGAGTGGAGGTACTCCGCGGGGCGCGGGAAGAGCTTCGCCGCCTGCAGGACGCCGCAGCAGCAGCCGCAGCAGAAGCAGATGAAGAAGGGATCCCGGGCGTTCGCGGGCTGGAGGACCATGCCCTCGCGCTCGGCCTGGTCGAGGAGGGCGAGCGTCTCCTGCCGGGTGAGCGGCTGTGCCTCTCCCGAGGTCGCGGCGGCGCGGGCCACTCGTCCGATCATGAGGCAGACCCGGCGGGAGGTGGTCTGCCGGCAGGGCTCGCCGAGGAGGTCCTTGCCCTGCCGGCAGACGCAGTTCCGGGTCGCCCAGGGGCCGTCGCCCTCCTCGATCAGCTTCCGGGCGTCGTCGTAGCGCCCGACCAGCCGTTCGGGGACGAAGCGGGCGTTGACGGGTATCGTCCGCATCTGCTTCGTCTTCGCCCCGAGGAGGGTCGAGGCGAAGCCCTCGCGGGTGTATTGCTCGAAGTCCTCCTGCAGCTCCCGGGTCAGCCGATCGACCTGGGCTTCGTACATCCCGATCGCTAGCGGGGCCCGCGAGTAGCGCTTCGTGCCGCGGCGGGCGAGCACGCCGCCGCCGAAGATTGCGCCCTTCTCGACCATGCGGTCGAGCGTTTTCTCGAGCTCCTCGGCCGGCCGGCCGGGGAGCCGGTGCTGGATCCTCTCGACCGTCTCGGGGACCGCGCTGAGGGCGACCGCCACCTCGGCCTCCTCCGGCGTGAACAGCCTCCTCAGGATCCGCAGCTCGACACCCGACTCCGTGGCCGGGTAGCCGACGGGCAGCTCGTCGAGGTGCTGCTGCAACCGGCGGTAGACGTCGTCTTCGTCCGGCATCGCTCCCTCCCGCGACCGTCCGAGGACCGGACCCGCCGGCCTCGGGCTCACAGCTCGACGCCTCCTTCTCCCGTCCACTCGAAGGAGACCTCGCGCCCGCCGAGGCGCCAGCGGCGGGGACAGGTGGTCTCCAGCCAGTCGAGCGGCTCGGCCTGCGGCTGGGGGAGCGCGGCGAGGGCGAAGGCCTCGCGTACCGCCGCCCTCTGCTCCGGGCCGAGCGCCTCCCGCGCGTGGGAGAGGAAGAGCGGAGTGCCGCTCCCGGCCACGAGGCGGAGCCAGCGCTCGGCGAGCGGCCAGGGAAGGGCCTTCGTGACCGGAGCGCAGTCGGCGTCCGCGGCGAAGAACGTCCCGTGCTGGGGCATGCGGAAGGCCATCGTGTTCACCCCCATCTTCCGGGTGCGCTCCCACTCCCGCCCGCTGGTGTCGTCACCCGTCCGCTGCAGCTCGAAGAACCCCGCCCCGAGGTGGCCGATCGTGTTGCAGCCGATGAGCAGGGACGCTCCCGCCGCCTCGCGGAGGGCCGAGTAGAGGCCGCGCACGATCTCGGCCGAGGTGCGGGTCCGGTCGGCGAACGACCATCCGTCCGCGGTCACGCTCGGGCCCATCTCGAAGCCCCACCGGCCGAAGAGGTCGTAGGTGGTGAAGTCGTGCTTGACGAGGTCGTAGTTCCACTCGCGGGCGAGGCGCGCCACGTCCTCCCGCACGAGGGCGAGGGCCTCGGGCACGCTGGGGTCGAGGACCACGCCGGGGTAGTCCCCCCGGAAGCGGGAGGCGGGCAGCGTCCACGAGTCGGGCACGCGGTCCACGGTGACGAGCGGGCGCACCCAGAGGCCGGGCCGCGCGCCCTTCGACCGGATCTCCTCGGCGAGCCTCGGCATCGGCGGGAAGAGGCGGTTCGGCTCGCGCCAGGGTCCGCCCGCGGCGCCGTGGAGGCCGATCGCGCCCTGCCAGCCCGAGTCGATCACCGCGAACGGCCGGTTCCCGCCGGCCGGGGAGAGCGCGACCACGTCGTCGGTGATCGCGCGGATGAGGTCGGCGTCGATGCGGTCGTAGGCGCTGTACCAGCTGTTGCCGCCGTAGACCGGGGCGGCCGGGAGGCGGGGCCGATCGTGGAGCTCGGCGCAGAGGGCTCGCGCGGCGGCGAAGGCCGATTCGCCGTCCCGGCCCTCGCGCGCGACGACGGTCGCCGCCTCGAGAAGCCGGCGGCCGAGCTCCACGCCCCGGCCGCCGCAGCGGGTGTCGAGGAAGAGGCTCAGGCCCTCGGCATCCAGCCGCCAATGGGCGAGCGCGCCGGCTCCCGTTCGCACTCCGTAGCCGTGGGTGCGCCGGCCGTCGTGGGTCAGGAAGAGCCACGGCATCGGTCGCTCGGGCACGAGCCCCCGCCACTCGAGGTCGCCGTAGCCGCGCTCCCAGTGGTCGCCGAGGATGCGCAGGCCGGGCGCCACGGCGACAGCCCACCGCAGCTGCACCTGCCGGAGCGGCGCCTCGCTCGCGGTCCGGACGACCAGGCGATCCCCGTCCGGCCGCGTCTCGACGTGCACACTGCCACGGGCCCACGCGCCGGCCCGTGTCCTCTCGAGGACGAGGCGCTCGCCTTCGACGTGGGCGAAGACGCGGTCGGGAGGGCGGGCGACCGGGAGAAGAGGGGACGGCGCCGAACTGCGCGACGCCCGCGCCGGGGCGGAGGCAGCGGCCGCCGCCGAGCTCGACGCCGCGACCGACGCGGCCCCGGCCGTCGCCCGAAGGAACGCCCGCCGCGATCTCGACCCGCCCATACCGGCCTCCGCGCGGCCTCTATACCACGGACCGGGTGGCCGCCGGCGTCGGCGACGTCAGAAGCGGATCGCGAGCCCCACCGAGGCCTGTACCCACCACGGCCGGAACTCGACCGGCGGCAGGCGCTCCTGCACCCGCGCGAGCAGCGCCTTCTCGAAGTCCGTGAGCGGTTGGTCGAGGATGGGCGCCCACTCCACCGTGCGCTTCGGGAAGTAGAAGCCCCTCCCTTCGAAGACGAGGGCGGCCCGCTCCCCGAGGGAGATCTGGAGGCCCAGGCCGAGGTTGCCGCCCCACCCGCCGCCCGTCCCCGCGGGCGACGTGGCCTGGACGCCGATCGTCCCGATCTTCACGTTGTTCTCGACGAAGTCGAAGCCGACGACGCCGAGGCCCACCGACTGCTGCACCGTGAACTGCAGGTCGCCGAGGTGGCTCGCCCCGCCTGAAGCCATCAGCCGGACCGAGCCCCCGGTGCGGAGCTTCAGGTTCAGCGAGAAGGGCGTGACCGCCTTCAGGTCGGCCGAGCCCCCGGAGAGGACGATGTTGGCCACCACCGGGTCGAGCGGCGCGGGCAGGCCCACGCGCACGTTGTAGAACGACGACTGTGTCTCGACCTTCATGTCGGCGTGGTCGTAGCGCACCTCGAAGCCGAAGCCGCCGGTCACGTAGAAGGCGAAGGCGCCGCCGAACGCGAGGTCCCCCGATGTCTTGATCTCGAACGTGCCCCCCTGCTCGACGGTGATCCCCGGGATCGGCACCGTGACCGGCCCCGGATCGTACTGGAAGGTCTGGCTGTAGAAGGGGAACGTGTAGCCCCCGTAGGCGGTCAGCTCGAACTCGCCGGCGGCGGCGAGGGAGGGAGCGGCGAGGACGGCCAGGAGGGAGAGGGCGGCCTTTCTCATGCCGGGAGTGTAGCAGCCTCGGGCTACGGACCGTTCTCGCTGGAGGGCCCGCCCGCCTTCTCCCAGTCGGGCCGCATGTCCTCCTCGATGCCCTGGTCCATGAGGCGGCGCTGGAGCTGGTCGAAGGCGCGGCGGTCGGGGCCCTTCCGGTCCCGGTAGAGGTCGAGGATCTCCTCGAGCCGGTCGAGGCGGTGGGCGATCTGGCGGATGATGTCGATGGAGATCGTGGCCTGACCCTCGACCGCGGCCGCCCACGCCTTCGTCTCTCCCCAGGTCCCGAGCAGCTCGACGAGGCGGGCGCTCAAGCTGTCGGAGGCCTCGACGAGCTCCGACTGCAGCAGGGAGTCCTTGACGAAGCTGAGCGCGTCCTCGATGTCCGCGTCCGACCAGTCGCCCCGGAGACGGTCCCACGCGTCGGGGGGAAGGACGAGGCCTTCCGGGCCTTCGTCCGCCGCCGCCGCGATCTCGCCGCACAGGTCCGCGATGCGTCCCATCACCGGTTCTCCTTCAGGATCGCGTCCGCCAGCTCCAGGCGGAGCGCCTCGCTCGTCCCCTCGCGGAGGCGCAGGGCCCGCGCCTCGCGGTAGAGGCGTTCCACGGTCGATCCTCTCACGAGGCCCGGGGCCCCGTGAAGCTGCACCGCGCGGTCGACGACCCGGCCGGCCGTCTCCGCGGCCACGAGGCGGGCCGCGGCGGCCTCCAAAGGAGCGTCCTTCGCCCCGGAGTCGAGGAGCCAGGCCGCGTGCCGGGCGAGGCGGCGGGCCGCCTCGAGCTCGGCGTGCATGTCGCCGAGGGACATCTTCGTGGCCTGGAAGGCGGCCAGCGGCCGGCCGAACTGCCGGCGGGTCAGGACGTGGCGCACCGTCTCGTCGAGGGCCCGCGCGGCGAGGCCACAGGCAGCGCCGGCGGCGCCGGGGCGGAGGGCCTCGACGGCCTGCATCACGAGGAGGAGGCCGGCCCCCTCCTCGCCCAGAAGCACGGCCGGCGACGCCTCGAGCCGCAGCTCGCACGTCGGCAGCGCCGCCATCGTCTCGACGGGCCGGGCGGCGATCCCCGGCGCCCCGCCGTCGACCAGGAAGAGGGAGAGGCCGCGCGGGCCCTCGGTGTGGGAGGCGCGCGCCAGGACCACGAAGAGCCCGGCGCCCTTCGCCGCCGTCACCCACGTCTTCGCTCCGGTGAGGCGGAAGAGCGACCCGTCCTTCTCGGCCAGCGTCCGGACCCCGCCGAGGTCGGAGCCCGCCTCGGGCTCGGTGACCGCGAGAGCGCCGAGAACCGAGCCGGAGGCCAGGGCCGGCAGCCACCGCCCGCGCTGCGCCTCCGAGCCGACGGCGGCGACGGGATGCGCGGCAAGGGCCTGCGCCGCGTACACCGCTTCCGCGAGCAGCGAGAAGTAGGCGAGGCCCTCGCGAGCCACGAGCGCCCCGCGCGCGTCCATCGCGCCGAGCGGCGGCGGGACGGCGTGCTTCAGGAGGCCTGCTTCGCCGAGCAGGGCGCCGATCTCCGCCGCGCGCCTCGGGGGATCTTCCTCGTTCCGGGCCACCGCGCGCAGGTGACGCTCGCCGAGCTCGCCCACGCGGCTCGCGAGCTCGCGATGGCGTTCCTCGAGATGGGGGTCGCTCACGCCCACCTCACTCCAGGGCCACCGCCCAGACGCCGCCCGGGGGCAGGCACTCCGGATCGATCGCCTGGACGCGGGTCATCGGCGCCAAGTCTCAAGCCGGCCGTCTCCCCCGTCAAGGAGACGGGCCCCGCGCGCCCCGCGCCGCTCGCCGCCCGGGCTCACCCCGGCGACGTCTCGTTGACGTCGTTTGACGTTTCGCGAGAACGGTTGATGCCGGCGCGCCGTCAGAATGGGTAGACGATAGGACGGGCCGTCGGTGCGGCACGGGAGGCAGGTCATGCGGGCAGGCAGGAGTCGGGGCCGGGTGCTCGTCGGGCTACTCGCGCCGCTCCTCGCGGCGCCGGCCTTCGCCGGAAGCGACGCCGACCTGCAGCGGAGGATCGAGCGCCGCCTGGCCAAGGCGGGCTTCGAGCAGAAGGGCGAGATCCGGGTGGACGTGGAGACCGGGGTCGCCCGCCTGAGCGGCATCACGCTCCGGTACCTCGACCTGAGGGAAGCCGAGCGCCTCGCCCGCAAGGACGCGAAGAGCGTGGTCAACTTGCTGCGCGTCGTTCCCGAGGAGCCGCGGTCGGACAAGGCGATCAAGGCCGACGCGGAGAAGGCGATCCTGCGCTGGGAGCGGTACGGGCCCTACGACGCCGTCGGCATCGACGTGACGGACGGGGTCGTACGGCTCACCGGCTGGGTGGAGACGGAGTACAAGCGGGACGAGATCGAGAACCGCCTCGCCCGCGTGGACGCGATCCGCGACATCCACAACGACCTGCACCTGCAGGGAATCTCGCAGGGGGACGTGCGCCTGCGCCAGCAGATCCACGCGAGGATCTACCGCGATCCCCTCTTCGAGCGGTACGCCAGTCTCCCCGACCCGCCGGTCCGGGTCTTCGTCGACCGGGGGCGGGTGACGCTCGCGGGCACGGTCGGAAGCCAGGTCGAGCAGGTGGCGGTCGGCATGATCGCCCGCGGCACGCTGGCCTTCAGGGTCGACAACGAGGTGCAGGTCGAGGGCGAGGCGGCGCAGAAGGAAGACCGCAAGAAGGAAACGGAAGGCTGAACGGTCCCCGGCCCTTCGTCTTTCCCGGGGTGAAGGCGCCCCGGCGGAACGCCTACGACCGGCGCGGGCTCGGGTGCTTCGCGATCAGCCTCCCGGCGGCGAAGAGCACCACCCCCGCGGCGAGGACGGCGACGCCGACGGTGTCCGCCTGGTGCGGGGCGACGTGGATCTCGCTCCACTTCGTCGTGGCCTCGGTGGTGATCCCCACCTCGGTCATGGCGCCGAGAAGGGCGGTGAAGAAGCCGTTGAAGAGGAGGAGAGCCCCGAGCATCGTCAACACGTTCCCGCCCCGCTCTTTCGCGCTCTGCGCCGCCTGCTCGGCCTTGTCGGCGAGCGGGCTGTGCGTCCGCCCGTAGAACCAGTAGATCATCATCCCGATGTCGAGCCAGACCAGGAAGCGCACCCAGGTGACCGCGCTGAGGCTGAGCATCAGGTAGAGGCACGAGAGCACGCCGAGGACCGGGAACAGGAAGCCGAAGGGCACCTTGAAGGGCCGTCGCGCGTCCGGTCGCTTGATGCGCAGCATGATGACCGCGGAGCAGACGACCACGAAGGCGAAGAGGGTTCCGATGCTGGTCATCTCCCCGACGACGTTGATCGGGGTGAGGGCGGCCACCAGGGCGACGATGACCCCGGTGATGATCGTCGTGATGTAGGGGGTGCCGAACCGCGGGTGGACCCTGCTCACGCCTTCGGGCAGCAGCCGGTCGCGGCTCATCGAGAAGAAGATGCGGGGCTGGCCCATGAGCATGACGAGGAGGACGCTGGTGATGCCGGCGGCCGCGCCCCACGAGATGATCCAGGCGGCCCAGTCCTGGCCGATCACGTGCAACGCGAAGGCGACCGGCGCGTTGAGGAAGGCCGTGCTCTCCCGAGCGGAGACGATCGGGACACCGGGCAGCCCGGCCGCGTTCGTCCGGTAGTGGGTCACCGGCATGATCCCGGCGAGAATGCCCGAGACCACGATGTAGAGCACCGTGCAGATGACGAGGGAGGCGATGATGCCGATGGGGAGGTCGCGCTTGGGGTTCTTGGCCTCCTCGGCCGTGGTGGAGACGGCGTCGAACCCGATGTAGGCGAAGAACACGACCGCCCCGGCGGCCATGATGCCCGACCAGCCGTAGGGGGCGAACGGCGACCAGTTCTCGGGCTTCACGAACTTGACGCCGGCCACGATGAAGAAGAGGACGGCGACCAGCTTGATGGTCACCATCACGGCGTTGAAGCGGGCGCTCTCGCGTATGCCGATGACGAGGAGCACGGTGATCGCGAGGACGATGAAGACGGCGGGCAGGTTGATGAGGGCGCCGGGCATGGTGCCTGGAGCCGCGCACATCCAGGGTGGGAGGTGCCACCCGAACCCGGCGAGGACGCCCTGGAAGTAGCCGCTCCACCCGATCGACACCGTCATCGACCCCACCGCGTACTCGAGGATCAGGTCCCAGCCGATCATCCACGCGATCACCTCGCCGAGCGTGGCGTAGGCGTAGGCGTAGGCGCTGCCCGCGATCGGGATCATGGCCGCGAACTCCGCGTAGCAGAGAGCGGCGAAGGCGCAGGCGAGCCCGGCCATCATGTACGAGGTGGTGATGGCGGGCCCGGCCTGGTTGGCGGCGGCCGTCCCGGTCAGCACGAAGATGCCGGTCCCGATGATGGCCCCGATGCCGAGGAGGGTGAGGTCGAGGGCGGTGAGCGTGCGCTTGAGGTGCTTGCCCTTCTCGATGTCGTCGACGAGCGTCTCGATGGACTTCGTCTTCAGCAGGTTGGAATCCATGAACCCTCCCGCCGGGCGAAACGCCCGGCGCCGCCCTTCGTCCGGCTGAGCAGAGACGAGCGGCGATTATATACACGCCCGGGCCGCCCAGGCCGGAGTCGGCTTGTCGGGGCCTCGACGAGCGCGTAGGGTGTCGGGGTGACCTGGATGTACGCGGGCTTCGTCGGGCTGGTCCTCGGCCTGCTGGCTCTCGACCTCGGGGTGTTCCATCGCCAGGCCCACGTCGTCTCGGTGAAGGAGGCCCTCGGCTGGTCCGGGCTGTGGATCGGCCTCGGCCTCGCCTTCACCGCCTTCGTCTACCTGGGCTACGAAGGCCACTGGATGGGCCTGGGGCTCTTCCCGGACGTCATGGCCGGCCCCCCGGCCGCGGTGCCGGGGGCGGGGCTCGTGTCCAACGACGGCGGCGGCGCGGCCGTGAAGTACGTCACCGGCTACCTCGTCGAGAAGTCCCTGTCCATCGACAACATCTTCGTGATCGCGATGCTCTTCGGCTTCTTCGCGGTGCCGGCGATCTACCAGCACCGGGTGCTGTTCTGGGGAATCGTCGGCGCCCTCCTCATGCGCGGGGTCATGATCGCGGTGGGGGTGCAGCTGATCCAGCGGTTCAGCTGGATCCTCTACGTCTTCGGCGCCTTCCTCATCCTCACCGGCGGGAAGATGCTGCTCCTGAAGACGGACGAGACCCACCCCGACCGGAACATCGTCGTACGTCTCACCCGGCGCATCTTCCCGATCACCGAGCGCTTCCACGGCCAGCACTTCTTCGTCCGGGCCGGCAGCCCGGCCTCGCGGGAGGCTGCCCTCCCCGGCGCTCGCCCCGAGGCCGACCGCGTGGTGGACGCGGCGAAGAGGGGGACCCTTCTCGCGACGCCTCTCCTGCTCGCCCTCGTCATGGTGGAGGTCACGGACGTCGTCTTCGCGGTGGACTCGATCCCCGCCATCTTCGCGATCACCGCCGACCCGTTCCTCGTCTTCACGAGCAACGTCTTCGCGATCCTCGGCCTGCGCAGCCTCTACTTCGCCCTCGCCGGGATGATCGGGTCGTTCCGCTACCTCAAGGTGTCGCTCGCGGTCGTGCTGGCCGTGGTGGGCGTCAAGATGATGACCCACGCCTGGCTGAAGGCCCTCCTGGGCCCGAACTTCAACCTGTACCTGCTGGCCCTCGTGGTCCTCATCCTCGCCAGCGGGGTCGCGGCCTCGATCGCGACGCGCACCCGGGAGGAGTGAACCGGCCCGACCCCGGTCACTCCTCCAGGCGGAGCCGGTTCTCGGCGAGCCAGGCGTCGAGGAGGGCGAGGTCCTCGCGGGCCACGTCGCCGAGCTTCACGAAGGCCACCCGTGCGGAGTGCAGCAGAGAGCGGGCCCGAGGGGGGTCGATCTTCGCCGCCCACAGGGCCTTCGCCAGGTTGACCTCGCTGAAGGCGACGAGCAGGGGCTCGACGGTGCCCGCGCGCCGGATGGCGAGAGCGCGCTCGAGGTACGGCACACCCTCCGCCGGTCGTCCCTCGAGGGTCAGCAGGAAGCCCACCGCGTTGAGCGCGTAGGCGTAGTTGGGATGATCGCGGCCGAGCTGGGCAGCGAGGATGCGCTCGGCACGTCGGGCGTCGGCCAGGGCGCTCTCGTAGCGCTCGAGCTTGCGGTACACCATCACCCGGCTCAGGAGGGCGAAGGCGGTCTGGGGATCGTCGTCCCCGGCCCGGGCCCGGGTCCGGGCCAGGATCCGGTCCTGGGTGTTCAAGGCGTCGCTCAGCCGGCCGGCCTGGTCCAGGCTGTAGGCGAGGTTGTTCAAGGTGACGTCGAGGACCGGGCTGTCCCGGCCGAACGCCTTCTCCTGGATCGCGAGGGCCCGCCGGTGGGCGGCGATCGCGTCCTCGTGCCGCCCGAGCTTGGTCAGGACGGTGCCGAGGCTCGAGAGGGTGTACGAGAGTCCCGGGTGGCGGGCTCCGAGCGCACGCTCCTTGATCTCGGCCGACCGCTGCAGGTGCTGGAGGGCGCCCGCGTAGTCGCCGATACCGTCCAGCGCCTGGCCGAGCAGGTTGTGGGTGACGGCGGCGTTGAAGCTCTCGGGACCGTCCCGCCGCTCGGCGATCTCCAGCTCCCGCCGCTGCATCTGGGCGGCTTCCGCGTACTTCCCCTCGGCGGAGAGTGCCGCCGCGCGGCTCGCGAGGAGCCCCTCCTCGACGTCCTCGCTGCCGCCCAGGCGCTGGAGCTTGGCCTGGCCGAACTCCCACCACCGGTCGGCCTCCCGGTAGCGGTTGCGGTTCACGGCCTCCAGCCAGATCAGCTCGCTGGCGGCGTCGGCGGCCGCGCGGTCGGAGCCGGTGCGCTCGGCGGCGGCGAGGGCCGCGCGGAGCGGCGCCTCCGCCTCGTCCGGCTGGTCGAGCTCGATGAGCAGCTCGCCCGTGAGCTCCTGGGCCGCGCCCTCGACCGAGGCGAGGGAGGCGGCGGCGGCCATCACTCCCCGGGCCAGATCGAGGGCCTCCGCGTACCGTCCCACGAGCTTGCGGGCCTGGGCCTCGGCCAGCCGGGTCTCCAGCTCCTCGACGCGACGCCGCTCCTCGGGGGCCAGGGGCGGCGCGGCCTCCTGCGTCAGCGCGCCCACGTCGGTGCAGCTCGCGACGGGACGGAGGCCGGCCAGCGCCTCGGCCGCCTTCGCCGCCCGCTCGGTGTCCGCCTTGAGCAGGAGGGAGACGAGGGCGTCGACGTCCTTCAGGCGGCGCCTCAGGCAGCCCATCTCCCGGTCGAGCACCTGCTCGGACTGCTCGCCCCGCAGGCGCGTGGCCTCGCAGGCCGATCGGTAGGCCGCCACCCAGCGCGTGCCGTAGCCGTCGAGGGTCGCCCCGACCTGGCCGGCGGCGTCGCGGCCGAAGGGGGCGCCCGTGCTCTCGAAGGCCGCCGCAACGCCCTGGCGGCGTGACGATCCCCACACGCCATCCCACGCCCTCTCGCCACCCGAGCAGAGCCGGAGCCGTCGCTCGCGTACTTGCAGGAGGCCGAAGGCAATCCCGGCCACGGAGGCGACGACCACCGCGCCCAGGATCACCCGGCGCCGGAGGCGATGCGGGTCGCGGGCCAGCTCCCGGAGGAGCGACTTCATGTCGGGGTGGCGCTCGTCGGCCTTCACCGCGAGCCCGCGGAGGAGGGCGCGCCGGACGGAGGAGGGCAGGCGGGGGCTCAGAAGCGGGGGCGCGACGCGCCCGGCGAGGACGCGGTCCCGCAGGTCCTCGATCGATCCTCCGGCATCGAAGGGGTGCACGCCGTAGAGCGCCTCGTAGAGGGCCGCGCAGAAGGCGAACTGGTCGGAGCGCGCGTCGGCCGGCTCGCCGCGGTGCTGCTCCGGCGCCATGTAGAGAGGGGTGCCGAAGAAGCCTGCCGTGGTCGCGGCCTCGGCCGGACGTGCGCCCCCGCCGCCTCCCTCCGATCCTCTCCCGCCCCCGGCGAGACGGGCCAGGCCGAAGTCGGTCACCCGCGGCCGGCCGTCGGGCCCGATCATCACGTTGCCGGGCTTGAAATCCCGGTGGACGATCCCGGCGGCGTGGGCCGCGGCGAGCCCGTTGCCCGCCTCGACGAACATCTCGATCACCCGCCGCGGCGGCGGCTGATCGCTCTCGATCCACTGCCCGAGCGTCGGCCCGTCGATGAACTCCATCGCCACGTAGGTCTGGCCCTCCACCACGTCGACGTCGTGGACCACGACCACGTTGGGGTGCGACAGCCGGGCCATGGCCTGGGCCTCGCGCTGCAGGAGCTGCCGGCCCTCGGTCCCCGCCCGGTCCTGCCGGACGAGCTTGATGGCCACCCTCCGGTCCAGCTTCGGGTCCCAGGCCGCCCAGACCTCGCCCATGCCTCCGGCGCCCACTCTCTGCTCGAGCACGTAGCGGCCGAACGACGCGCCGGGCTCGTGGGCCGCACTCGTCGGCACACCGGTCGCGGGCAGCTTCTCGCCGGGCTCGGTGGCCCGGGTGACGGTCGGCCGATCCTGGTCCGGACGCGGCATGGAGGAGGCCCCGGCTTCGGGGGGATTCTATCGCCACCTGGCCGGCGAAGAGCGCGAAGCCCGTAGCGGCGAGGGTGCCGACGAAGTCGAGGCCCATCAACGACGTAGCTTCGAGTCGCCGATTCCAGACCGAGCGGCGCCGGGGGGCCATCCGTTGCATTGACGGAGCCCGGCCGTTGGGCTTAGTCTCCGTCGGTCCCTGCCGGTCCGGGCTGCCGGTCCGGTGACGCGGCCCTCGCGCCCGGTCGACCGCGCGAAGAACCCTCAACGGAGGCGTCATGCCAATCGATACCGTCCTGCCGCTGGTCATCGGGATCAGCCTGCTTTCGCTGGGCGTGGCCTGGCTGCTCGCGCGCCAGGTCCTCGCCGCGGACACCGGAACGCCCGAGATGCGCCGGATCTCGGACGCGATCCGGGAGGGGGCCGAGGCCTTCCTCAACCGCCAGTACCGCACGATCGGGATGCTCTCGGTCGTCGCCGCGGCCGCGATCTTCGGTTTCTACTTCTTCAACCGGGACGTCAAGAACATCGAGGAGATGGGAGGGGGCACGGT
>Ga0335085_10004150_pt1 | contig 24243 bp, 18 predicted proteins | sample Lox_Sample_45_FD_206712 | JGI IMG/M metagenome (GOLD analysis project Ga0335085, IMG submission 206712) | Soil microbial communities from Loxahatchee National Wildlife Refuge, Florida, United States - Lox_Sample_4.5 | ecosystem: Environmental > Terrestrial > Soil > Wetlands | place: USA...
TGAGGGTGGAGAACTGGAAGATGCTGCCAACGCGCCGCTGGACACGACCTGGCAGATTTCCAAATCGCCGAAGGAAGCTCCTGACCGTGAGGAGCAGGTGCAGATCGGTTTCGAGAAGGGCGTCCCGGTTTCGGTGAACGGCATGAATCTGGGGCCGGTTTCGGTAGTGGAACTGCTGAATGAAATCGGGGGGCGGAACGCCATTGGCCGCACGGATATCGTAGAGAACCGCTTTGTGGGCATGAAATCGCGCGGCTGCTACGAGACCCCTGGCGGAACGTTGCTGGTGACGGCGCATCGTGAACTGGAGGCGCTGTGCCTGGAGCGTGAAGTCTCGCACTTCAAGCAGCACATCGCTTTGAAGTACGCGGAACTGGTGTACTTCGGGTTGTGGTTCACTCCTCTTCGCGAAGCGCTCGACGCGTTTGTCGATAGCACGCAGAAAGACGTTAGCGGTACGATCACGCTGTCGCTCTACAAAGGGAACGTTTCCATCGTGAGCCGCCAGTCGGAAAATTCGTTGTATCGCACCGATCTTTCTTCGTTCACCATGGGCGAGAGCTACAACCAGAAAGACGCCGAGGGTTTCATCTCCATTCTCGGCCTGCCTTCGCGCTCACGGGCTCGGGCTCGGGCGGAGGTCGTGAAAACCGAGGTCACGAAATGAAGATGTGGTCGGGCCGCTTCCGGCAGCCCCTCGATCCAGGCTTTGAGCGGTGGCAACGCTCGTTCGGTTTTGACCGGCGATTGCTGCGGCACGAACTTGCGGCCAGCAGCGCCCACGCGCGGGCGCTGAAGAGTGCGGGCGTGCTGTCCTCTGACGAATTGATTGCAATTTTGCAGGGGCTGGAGCAGATCGGGGATAAGGCGGCCGCATCTACGGCGTTCCTCGAGGATGAAGAAGCCGAAGATGTGCATCACTTTGTGGAGAAGCAACTGGTGGCGCTCATTGGTGACACCGGCTTCAAACTGCACAGCGGTCGCAGCCGCAATGAACAGATTGCCACGGACCTGCGTCTCTACGTTCGGGCTGCCATCGATCAATTGCGGGCAGAACTTTCCGAGTTGCTGAGTGCCTTTGCGGACTGCGCCGAGCAGGCTGGAGGCGCGGCCATGCCTGCTTACACTCATTTGCAGCAGGCGGAGCCGGTGCTGGTGGCTCATTGGCTACTCACCTATGTCGAGATGTTGCTGCGCGATGCTTCGCGGCTGGCGGATTGCCGTCGACGCTTGAATGTGTGCCCGTTGGGCTCGGGAGCCATCGCGGGGGCCACGTTGCCTCTTAATCGCAATGCCCTGGCCTCGGATCTCAATTTCGATGGTCCCACTGCCAACAGCATGGATGCCACCAGCGATCGCGATTTCGCGCTGGAATTTGTAAGCTCGCTTTCGTTGTTGGCGCTGCACTTAAGCCGGTGGGCGGAGGAAATGATCCTATTTTCGTCGCAAGAATGGGGCTTTGTGCAATTGCCGGAGGCCTACTCCACCGGCAGCAGCGCCATGCCGCAGAAAAAGAACCCGGATTTACTGGAACTGGTACGCGGGAAAGCGGGACGAGTGATCGGCAATGCGACTGCCTTGATGACTACCGTCAAGGGACTTCCACTCGCCTACAACAAAGATTTGCAGGAAACGCAGGAGCCGGTATTTGAAGCTGCCGGAACGCTTCTTGCGATGGTGCCATTGGCGACTGGGTGGATGAAGTCCGTGGGTTTTGATCACGAAAGAATGCAAGCGGCGGCGCAATCGGGCTTCATGAATGCCTGGGCGGCGGCGACTTATTTGGTGCAGCAAGGTGTCCCATTTCGCCTGGCGCACGAGGTTGTGGGGAAAGCGGTGCAGCTGGCTCTGGAGAAAGGCTGCGAACTGCAGGATCTGTCATTGGACGAATTAAAGAAACTGAATCCAGCCTTTGATCAGGGCTTTTATGCAAGCCTCAGGCTGCCCTCCGTGCTGGCGATTCATGATGTTCCAGGCGGTACCGCGCCGGCCCGTGTGCGGCAGGCGCTGGCGGAGGCCAAGCGGCGCATTGAGACCATTCGGGAGGAAAGCCATGCGCACGCGTGATGCGATTCTCCCCGATGCCGAGCGCATTTACGATCTCATTTCCGCGTACTCGGGCGATGGCACGCTGCTGCCGAGAACCTTCGCAGAGATTTGCGAAAACGTCCGCGATTTCGTGGTCCTTGAGGATCGTGGGCTGATCGTCGGTTGCGGCGCGCTGCACCTGTATGGCCAGCATTTGGCGGAAATCCGCTCCATCACGGTCGATCCCTCGTACCAGCGATCGGGCGGTGGCAAGCGCCTGGTCGAGGCTCTGCTGGAAGAAGCGGAGAAACACCAGGTCGGGTGCATTTGCCTGTTTACGCGCAAACCGGAATTTTTCGCGCATCTGGGATTTACCGTAGCGCAGCGCGAAGACCTGCCCGACAAAATCTACAAAGATTGCCATGTATGCCCGCGGCTGCACTGCTGCGATGAAGTCGCCATGGTGCGGGGAGAATTGCCCAAGTTCGCCATCCTGCCTGAGCCGGCAACCATGCTGGTGAAAATTGAGGTATGACAACATCGCCCTTGCCCGCTAGCACGATTTATCTCCCCAAAGGATTTGCCTTTTCTGCCGTTGCCGCCGGCATCAAAGCCAGCGGCCGGCTGGACCTCGCCCTGGCGGAGGCTTCTCCCGGCACTACGGCCGCGGCTGTGTTCACCAGGAATCGGGTCGTCGCCGCTCCGCTGGAAGTGGATCGAACTGCGCTGGCCGCAACCCGCGGCCGCTTGCGCGCCGTGATCGTGAATGCCGGGAACGCGAATTGCGCGACCGGCGCCGCCGGCATCAAGGCCTGCAACCAAGTTTGCGCGGAGACCGCCCGCTTGCTGGGATTGAAAGCGCAGGAAGTTTTTCCGTCGTCAACCGGCATCATCGGCGTGCCCTTGCCTTCACAGAAAATCATCGCCAAACTATCCGATCTGACGGCCGCCTTGCAGCCCACCGAAGATGGTATGACTCAGTTTGCCCGCGCCATCATGACCACGGATCTGCGCATGAAAACCGCATCGGCTCGCTTTTTGGTTGGGAAAAAGAGCGTTGCTCTGATTGGAATCGCCAAAGGCTCCGGCATGATTCATCCGCAACTGGCCACCATGCTGGTCTATTTGTTCACCGATATCGCGGCGAGCCCGAGCGAACTGCAACGGTTGCTGTGGCAGGCCTGCGACCAGACTTTCAATTGCATCTCCGTGGACGGAGACACTTCCACGAACGATACTGTGCTACTGATGGCCAGCGGTAAGAGCGGCATTCCGCTCCACAGGGCCCGCACAAAATTCTCCGCGGCCGTCTTGCAAGTATGCCAATCGCTGGCGGACCAGATCGTCAGCGACGGCGAAGGCGTGAAGCACGTGATCCGCCTCTCCATCGAACGGGCCAGGAATCGCGAGGAAGCTCTGCGCATAGCCAAGGCAATTGCCCACTCCCTGTTGGTCAAAACAGCCTGGGCAGGAGCCGATCCAAACTGGGGGCGCATTCTTGCCGCCATGGGAAACAGCGGAGTACCCATTCAGCCGGATCGCGTGGAAATTTCCATCGGCGATCAAATTGTTTACCGCAACGGCGGCGCCCATCCCTTCGACGAAGCGCGTGCTCACCAACATCTCTCACAAGCGGTTTGTGATATCGGAATCAAGCTGAAGCGGGGAGGTGGTTCTGTTCTCTTTCAAACCACCGATTTGACGGCCGACTACGTGCGCATCAACGCGGACTACTCCACTTAAGACCGGTTTGTTAATACGTGCTCGAAAACGCGCTCCCCAGTTCTCGCACTGAATCGGCGTACCTCTGGCGGAAATAGCTGAACACTTCATTCTTCACGGCCTCGCCAAAAGCCTTACAATCGAACGGAGTCACCACCGGTGAACTAAACCTCACCCGGAGTGTCATTTTCTTAGTACAACCGTCTTCAAGGAGGCGAAAGCACCGCCGTGCCGACAGAAACCGATGCGCTTTGGTACAAGGACGCCATCATTTACCAAGTGCATGTACGCGCCTTCTGCGACAGCAATGGTGACGGCATCGGCGACTTCCGCGGTCTCGAGCAAAAGCTCGGCTATCTGCAAGACCTCGGCATCAACACTCTTTGGCTCATGCCATTTTTCCCTTCGCCTTTGCGGGATGACGGCTACGACATTGCCGATTATTTTTCGGTGCACCCCAACTATGGGACCCTGGAAGACTTCAAGTCATTTCTAGACGCTGCCCACCAGCGAAAAATTCGCGTCATCATCGAGATGGTGATGAACCATACTTCGGATCAGCATCCCTGGTTCCAGGAGTCGCGCAAATCCACCGACAATCCGCGCCGGGATTGGTACGTGTGGAGCGATACCGACGCCCGCTACCGCGGGGTTCGCATCATCTTTGTGGATACGGAGAATTCCAACTGGGCCTGGGATCCCATTTCCAAAACGCATTACTGGCACCGATTTTTCAGCCATCAACCCGATCTGAACTTCGACAACCCGGTGGTGCGGCAGGAGATGTGGAATATCATGAAGTTCTGGCTGGAAATGGGAGTGGACGGCTTCCGCCTGGACGCGGTTCCATACCTGGTCGAACGGGAAGGGACCTCCTGCGAAAACCTGCCCGAAACGCATGGTGTCATCAAAGAGCTGCGCGCCAAGCTCGATCAATATTTCCCCGGCAAAATGCTGCTGGCCGAAGCCAATCAATGGCCCGCCGACCTCCGCCCTTACTTCGGCAATGGGGATGAGTTTCATATGGCGTTTCATTTCCCGCTTATGCCCAGAATGTTTATGGGCCTGAAGCTGGAAGACCGCAAGCCAATCACGGAAATTCTCCAGCAGACGCCCAACATTCCCGACGTTTGCCAATGGTGCCTGTTTTTGCGCAATCACGACGAGCTGACCCTCGAAATGGTCACCGACATGGAGCGCGACTATATGTACGATGAGTATGCGCGCGACAAGTCCATGCGCTTGAATCTGGGCATTCGGCGCCGCCTCGCCCCCTTGCTGGATAATGATCGGCGCCGCATCGAGCTCATGAACGGCTTGCTGATGTCGCTTCCGGGGACGCCGATTATTTATTACGGTGACGAGATTGGCATGGGCGACAATGTTTATCTCGGCGATCGCAACGGCGTGCGCACGCCCATGCAATGGGATGGCGGCTGGGACGCCGGTTTCTCCAGCGCCGATCCGGAAAGCCTGTATGCGGCCTTGATTCTGAACCCGATCTACGGATATCAGGTCGTCAATGTGCAGTCGCAGCGGCGTACTCCGCATTCCCTGCTTTCCTGGATGCGCCGCATCATTCAGGTGCGCAAGTCGAGTGCGGTGTTCGGGCGCGGCTCCATAGAGTTCCTGTATCCCGAGAATCACAGAATTCTGGCCTACATCAGGCGGTTGGGCGGGGAGACGGTTTTAGCGGTCAGCAATCTTTCAAATTCGGCGCAAGCGGTGGAGCTGGATCTCCGCCGTTACAAGGGCAACATTCTCATCGAAATGTTCGGCAGAAACTTGTTTCCTCGGATCGGTGATTTGCCTTACTTGCTCACGCTGGGACCTTACCAGTTCTATTGGTTTCGGCTGCGCCGGCTCTGAGCGAGTGTCGGCTGGGCTGCCGCATAACTGCGAAAACGAAATAACGGTGGTGGTGCCGGGTTCTTGAGGGAGGATGCGTTTGGCGGAAGAGAGCATTTTGTCCGACCAGTTGCTTCGCCAACTTATCAGTGTTGGCGAGGTGGATGTGTTGATCGGACTGCCCACCCACAACAACGCCGAAACCGTGGGCCAGGTGGTGCAGGTCATCCGGGCGGGTCTGCTGAAGTATTTTCCCCGCGAACGGACTGCCATCCTCAATGCCGATGGCGGTTCGCACGACGGCACACAAGACCTGGTGCAGGCCGCCTCCATCAGCGATGCCCGCAATTCCCACACCCTCCAGGCCTTGCGCACCATGCACTGTTTTAGCAGCCGCTACCCGGGAGAACCCTCCACCGGGACTGCCCTGCGCACCATCATGGCGGCTGCCGACCTGCTGCGTGCCCGGGCCTGCGCCGTAATCTCTCCTGAGTCCAATGTTGCTCCCGAATGGATGGAAGTTCTTGTCCGGCCGGCCTACCAACAGGACTTCGATTTCATCGCTCCCGTGTATTGCCGGCACAAGTTCGAAGGCCTGCTGGTAACCAATCTTCTTTACCCTATGACCCGGGCTTTGTATGGTTGCCCCATACGCGAGCCATATGCAGCCGACTTCGGATTCTCCGGGCGTTTAGCCGCTCACTTCCTCACCGAGGATTCCTGGCAGCAAGACGTGTCAGGACGAGGAGCCGAGCTCAGCCTCACGCTGGCGGCAATTGCCGGAGGTTTCCGGCTGCAGCAGACCTTTCTGGGGCCCAAGGGGACCGCCGAGCGGCAACCTGCCGACCTTGTTCTTGCCATGCGGCAAACGGTGGGTACCCTGTTCGCTTCCCTGGGACGCTATTTCTCCAACTGGAGTGCGATCACCGAAGACCAGGCCGTAGTCACCATCGGCGCGGACAACCAGGTAGCCACGCATCCTATGCGGGTCAATCGCAAACGCCTGCTGCAGATGTTTCGCAATGGCGTTGGAGAATTGGAGCCGATTCTGAGCTCCATTCTCTCGCATGGCACCCTGGAAGAGCTTAAGCATTTCGCAAGCGTGCAAGAAGAAGAATTCCAATACGCTGACGAACTGTGGGTGAAGACGGTGTACGAGTTTGCTGCCTCCTATCAACACGCCGTTATCAGCCGCAACCACATCATCCAGGCGCTGGTCCCATTGTTTCGCGGAAGAGCCTACAGCTTTCTCTTGCGCAATCGTGAAACTTCTGGAGTGGAAGTGGAACAGCAGATTGAGAATCTCTGCCAGGCGTTCGAGCGGTTGAAACCATATTTGCTGGAACTGTGGAAAAAGTAAGGAAGGAGGTTCGTAATGCGAGAGATGATCATTGGCGAACTTAGCCAGACCACGCAAGACATTGTCCGGGGATTCGCGCACCTGCTCCCCCGCCTGCTCGTAATGCTGATCATCGTGGGCGTGGGGTTGCTGATTGCTTACCTATTGAAAGCGATCTTGCGCAGCATTTTACGCCTGGTGAAGTTTGACCGGCTGTCCGAGAATGCCGGCACCGCCCAGCTTCTGACCCAGGCGGCTTTGCCATCCTCAACCGAACTCCTGGGCCGGTTGGTTTTTTGGGTTTCGTGGCTGGCCTTTATCCTGGTGGGAATCAATGCGCTGGGTATTGTCAGTCTGCAGGACGACATCATCACCTTCTTTCTGTTCCTGCCCCGGCTCTTCGTGGCGGTGCTGATTCTCTTTTTCGGCATGCTGGCCTCCAGTTTTTTCTCGCGCGCCGCCCTGCTCGCTGCCGTTAACGCCAACCTGCCTTCTGCCCGGCTCTTGAGCTATCTGCTCAGAACCATCATCGTGGTGCTTGCCATTTCCATGGCATTCGAGGAGTTGGGGGTCGCCGAGCGCACCATCCTGGCTGCCTTTTCCATTGTCTTTGGAGCTCTCATGTTTGGCCTGGCGATTGCTTTCGGATTGGGCGGCCAACACCTGGCGAGGGAGGCTCTGGAAAGAAGATTTTCCAGGGAGCGTTTTATCCAGGAGAAGAAAAAAGAAGACGAGCTTTCCCCTTTGTAATTCGGTTGGAAGATTGTTCAGAAACTAGGGGCCTTCCAGGGTTGCGGAACGCGCGGTCTTGTCCAGCATTCGCAGCTTCGCGTCATCCGGAAAAAGCTCCAGCCCTTTTTGCAGTAGGGCGGTGGCGTGCCGATAATCTCCAACCGTCATGTATTGCGCGGCCAGGGCCTCGTAAATGCTCGGAAAATAAGGATTGGCGACGCGCGCTTTTTCGAGCAGCTTGATCGCTTCCTCATTCTTGCCCTCCCGGAGATAAAGCTCGGCCAGCAACGTGTAATCATCCACGTTGGGGGAACCACCCTGCATAATTCGCAGGACGTAGCGCACCGCCCGCTGTCGACCTTCAGGGGTATCCTGCAGGGCCGCGTGCCTCGCCAGAATCCTGAGTACTGCCGCATCTGACGTGCTGGTACGAGATAGTTCAGATACCAGTTGATCGAGTTTCGGCTGAAATTCGGGATGGTTACCGTGGACGAGGGCTTCATAAGCCTGCGCCAATACCGCTGACGGCACCGCTTGGAGATCGCCTCGCTCTCCGAAGGGAGCGGATAAATGCAGTAGCTCCGTGCTGGAACCGGCGGGGGAGGCCATTCTGATTTCGCTCGGCGCCTTGGCCGGAATGGTGTGGTCGGTGAGCGCCGCGTGCGAAATGGTGGCGACCGTTCGCCTGGGCATGTGACAGCCGACGCAATCGTCAGGCGGCGTTGTCGCCAGCCGCTTTTCCCGGCTCAGCGTACAGCTCTGATCATTGTGACATTTCAGGCACCGCGCCCGGTAATGATCGAAGGCGGCCTGCCCCGACAGCTGCACATGAGGATCGTGGCAACTGATGCAATGCAATCCTCCCGACGTAGCGCGATAGCATTTGCTCAAAGTCATCCCGAAGTAATGTTCGAGCAACAGCTTCGATGGCGGCGTTTGCGGATCAGGCGCGATCTTGAAAATGGAGATGACTTTGTCCAGTTCCATCCCCGGCCGAAAATCTTTCTCTTCGGTTCCCGGCCGGTCAACCCGGACGTCGTCCCCCTGGTGACACCGCATGCAGATGTTGTCCGCGAGCCACCCGGAAAGCCGGGTGGGATTCACGATGGTCATGTCGGCGGCTTCGGACGGAGAGATACCCATCATCTGTTCCTGCCTGCGCTCTTTCACGTGCAGCCCGCCCGGGCCGTGGCAGTTTTCGCATCCTACGGCCAGTTCGTCGAACGGCGGATCCTTGTAGAGCCCGATCTGACCATAAACCGGATTCGGGCGGCCACTGTGGCATCCAATGCACTTGGTCACGATCGGGCGGGTGAAAGCCTGGTTGTGAAACTCGTAGCCGGGGGAAAAACTCCAGGTGCGCGACTTCGTGTAGTAAGAAAGTGGAGCTTCGAACAGGTAAAGTCCACGCTGCACGGCGAACCCCAGACCGTTGTCTCCCGCGCCGACCACATAGTCCATTTTCAAGGTCTGGCGGTATAGCTCTTTGCCGCTCGTATCCAATGCATATTGGCTCTCATACCAGCTTCCGTCCTTCCGGAAGACCTCGAAATACTGGCCAAGGTCCTGATCGAAGACCGTCACTGGAGCCGGCAGGCCCGGCAGAGCGTTGCCCCCCGCAGGGATCATGGATCGTCCCATTCCGGTTTGCTGGAAGTTGCTAAAGATTTCCGTGTGGCAGGAACCACAGGTTTTCGACCCAACGTACTCCACCCCCGGGGCCATGTTGGCAAAAGCCGGAGCGCTGCCCTTTTTGTCCGCGGTCTTATTCTGATTTGCTTGCGGGCCCGCGGCGGGAAATGAAAGCAGCGGGAAAGCGAGACACAGGACAAGTCCCGCACCTCGCACAAGCGCTCTTCGCGGCGCGTTTCTGGTTCGCACTCTGTCAACCAACTGCGGATCTCCCTCCGGTAAGATACGAGCCCGAATGCTGCGTCTCGCGCGGAGTCGGCAAGCCCGCATAAGATTGTAGAACCAGGGCATGCAAAATGAAGAGGCCTTTCGCTTTCTGGCGTTCCTGAGAGAATAGTCTATGCTTTGAACTGCAGGAGCTTGTCTTGTCTGCAATCAAAGTGATCAAAGTTTCCAGCGCCTTCCTGGCTGCGGTGGTGCTGGGACTCGCGGCATGGATTGGATGGCGCGTCTGGCCGCGCCCCTTGCAGATTCAAGTCGGCGGATACCCCGCGGTAGAGGCGGTAGCCGGGAAGCTGCAGTTCCCCTTCCCCGCCCGCGCGTTACTTGCGAACGTAGGAACTTTTGAAAACGAGCTCTCCGCGTTTCTCTGGTTCGATTATGTTCGCAGCCGCCCCTTGGTTGAGCAAGACAATGTGCTGTTAACGGCAACAGAGAAGCAAAACGTTCCCCTATACCAGATTGAACTGATTCTCCCCAACGACGCCGTCGTGGCGGTGGCGTATGTCGCCAGGATTGAAGCGATTGGCCTGACCATCGGTGACGGGGATAAGCTGCTGTTCTCGAATTACGCCGAGGTGGGATACGCGCGCGCACAAACCGCTCTCTTTCTTGCGGCCTACAAAAAACCTGTTCACCAAAATCTGGAAACGCTCACGGCCAAACAGTTGTTGCCCTCGGTGGCCCGGTTTCTGATTTTTAAATCAATGACCGACCCGCGGGCCCGCGGCGGTTCAGGGGTGCATAGCCTGAGCCCGGAAGAAGCCTCCGAAATGGCGGCCGACATAATCGCAGTTGCGAAATTCTACGATTTGCCGCTGGATGTTTTCCTCGGAATCGGCGCCATGGAAAATAATTACTTGAGTATCCGTGGCGATCTCGAACACACCATTTGGAAGAGGCGTGCGGCAAAGGACGATATCATCCTCAAGCGCCGGCGGCATCGCGTGCTGGTCAGCGACTACTCCGTCGGGGTGTGGCAGATTACCCGCGAAACTTTGCGCTATGCACACCGTTTGTACCTGAAAGATGAGCGCGACTATGCGCAACTTCCGGAAAGACTCCGCCCTCCCAAGACGCTCGAACTGGATCTTACTGACTCGCACGTGTTAACGACCTATGCCGGATTGCTCCTCCGCGACCTTTTGGATCGCTTCAACGGAGATGTTGAGAAAGCGGTGGGAGCGTACAACGGGGGTTTCCGCAATCCTAATCTCCAATATGCCGCCGGAGTCCAAATGGTGGCGGAATATGCAAGGAACATTCTGGAGAGGGTGACGACGATTAACGGAAGGGCGATTGCGCGGGCGGCTGTATTCGCCAGCCGGCCTCTACCTTAACGCAACGGCAGCCCTGCGACGGAATGCAGCTTCGCGCCATCGCTCAATTTGCGGAAGCTTAGAGCCAAAACAGCGGAACGAGACCGAGCGCTGTAAGGCCGGCTAACAAGCTCAGACTTTGAACGCCAGTCTTTCTGTCCGCCAGACTGTAGGCGTAGATCCCTTTGATGAAGTTGTTGCTGGCCGCCGCAATCAGGACCGCGACGGCGGCAACTCGCAACGGCGTACCGGTCCCTGCCGCTTGCGTCATGCCCAGGATGAAAGGATCGACATCCGTTACGCCCATGATGGCGGCAAGCGTGTCCACCCCGGCTCGTCCCAGGTAGGTGACGGCCAGCTGCGTCGCCACCAGCATCGTCAAAAATAAAAGAGCAAAAAGAAGCGCGGTCAGCAGTTCGAGCGGATTCTTCGCCTGGTACTCGCGCTTGATCGTCCCCTTCTCTTCATCCGGCCATCGCGACCAGAGCCAGCCAACCGCAATAGCGAGCGCGGCGAGAATTAGGAACGCAGGCGCCAGCTGGACGACCAGCCTCCAATTGAAAAGCGCAACCAGTACCACCAGCCTGACATACATGATGCCGGAGGCTATTAAGATTCCGCCGGCGAAGAGGTGGGGGTGATTTTCGCGATGCGCCCGGCGTGACATCACAATCGTGGTGACCGTGGACGAGTAGGCTCCGCCCAGAAACGCGGAGAGCACCACTCCGCCGCGTTCTTTGGTCAGCTTCTGCAGGACATAGCTGCCGTACGAGATCGTGCTTACAGCAACCACGACCAGCCAGGTCTTGAACGGGTTAAGGTGAAAGGGTCCGATCTCCTGTCTGGGCAGAATAGGAAGAATGACAGCGGTGAGCAGGAGGAACTTGGCGAAAGTGTAAATCTCTTCCGCAGGAATACGACCGGCCAGTTTCTCGAGGACGGTTTTGAGTTCCAGCAGCAGCAGGCTGGCTACACTCAAGGTCGTAGCGATCCAAAAATGTCCGTAGTAGACAAGTGCGCCTACCAGGAAGGTCGCCAGGCCGGACATTTCCGAAGTGACACCAGCAGAATCGGAAGTGACGAGCTTGTGCCAATACGAAAGCAACAGAAAACTGCCGACCACCAGGAAGCCCAGGGTCAATGGAACGAGTTGTGTGCCGGAGAGAAGCGCAACGGAGTAGCCAATCAACCCGATCAGCGGAAACGTGCGCACGCCGCCGAACGAGTAAAACCCAGCCGCCGCCTTGTGTTCCTCCCTTTCGAAGCCAATCAGAAAAGACAAAAATAAGACGAGGAGAATTTTTACAGCCTCGGGCGGCAGCCATTGATATGGGTTCACGAGACGTAGGCTCTCTGGATGGACAGCCCGCATTTTGTCATATCCCTGGAAAACTCACCATACTCAGGCGGGTTCATCGCCTCAGTGTATTGGGAGAAGTGAATCTGTGGGATCGTGGTCGCGTGTGCTCAGCGGTCTCTGGATTCAGCGAAGCGGACAAAAGCGTGAGTGTTCAGCTGCGATATGAAGTCTTTCAGTTCGGCGAGCATTCGCCTTCGGGCGTTGTCGGGAGGCTCCATGGAATCTTGCGATTGCTGGCGGATGAGCATCGGCAGCGGCCTGGAATCCGGACGAGTTAAAAGAGAGCCGATTCCCATGCTGGCGAAAGCGACATTTACCTGAGACGGGAGCAGCACGTGTTCATTGCATCCCCCAGCATCGCAAACCGTCGTGGCTTCCAAGGCGGCAGCATGGGGACCCTCGTAAAAGGAAAGTGAAAACATGGCCGAAGCGCCCTCAGCACTTGGGAGCACGATCACGCTATTCCAGGTGGGCCGGTCACCGCGCGAAATATGGCACGCGATCGGGTAATGCACACCCCGGCCGAGCCACAGAGCAACGTCTACCTCATGCCCGGGTTCGCCGGTGGAATAGGCCGTCCACTGGTAAGCCAATTGATTCAGCCAATCCTGCTCCAGCCAGCTTCGGAGCAAGCGATATTTCCCCATCTGTTGCGGAAATAACCCATCGGGCAGGCTGCCATTCGCCGTGGAGTCGTCTTTGGGTAAGTTGCTGAAGGTGACCAGGCTGGAAACGCAGGACATAGCGGCCAGGAATGCAACCACTGCTCCCTTCCACTTCAAACCGTTCCCGTGGCTTCCGGGCCAGCTAGCATGCTTCTCCCCACCGATTTCCGCTTCGGGTGCTTTCTTCCACCAGCGGAGAACTGCCGAGAACAGAGTTGCGGCGACCAGGAAAAGTATCCCACCGATCAAGTAGTCTGCGCCGGTTCCGTGCGGCTGCAGCCATGGCAAGTTCAGCGCGACCCGATAGAACAGCACGAGAAAGCATAGCCGAACCAGGTTGAACACATAACCAAGAGCGACAGCGCCCAGCACCGAGAGAATCCGGTTGCGGATCGAAAAACGGTAAAGATACCCCAATATCAGCGCAAGGTAGCCCATGGTTACCGCCCCGCGAATACCGTTGCAGCCGGGAGCGATGAACATGCCGAAGGCAGGAGCAAACATCAAATGCAGCTGGTTGACGTCGGGATGGACTCCGATGAGGGAGGCAAAGGATTGAGCGATACGGGCACAGAAAAACTGCAAGGGAAGGTCCAATTGCTGGAAAGCGGTGGGTACGGGATTGACCAATAAAAGAAGAGTGAGCGGGAAGAGGGATTTCCGCCAGACTCGCCATCCACCCAGCAGCAAAACGACGCCGCTGCCATAGGCGAATACAGTCAGGCCGAGCGGCAAGAGAGCAATTCCCATACGGCGGGTGAAGGCCATGAGTTGCACCGCGTTGCCCCCTTCTCTTGCCATGATGGCTGCGTAATACAGCAGCACTATGCCCCACCAGGCGCCGCGAGATTCCCAGTTCAGGCCGCGCCAAACCCGCAGAATGAGCACCACACTCAGGATGGGAAAACAAACGCCAATAGAGCGCAAAGCATCTGTCGTCCAGATTCGCCAAAGCAACGATGCCGAGGTGATCAACAGCCCGCCAAATCCCGCGGCCAGCCAGGGGAGCAGGGAATGCAGCTTGCTGGATTGTGAGCGCACCGCTTGTCTGGAAAGCAGTGCTTCTGCCCACGATCGAGAAGTGACACCCATTTCAGTTTGGCGAGTGCTAGTGGCGATCCCGGCGGCTGCGCAGGGACGCTGACAAGCGGTTTTTGAGAGGAGAGTACAACGCAGCCGCGGCTCCGATCAGGCCAAGAACGACGGTGGGATTCTCGGGAGAATCGACGCATCCGCCTTGAGCATGTAGCGGCAGAGCCGCGAACAAAACGATTCCCGCCTGGAAACAGCGGCGCCATAACTTATCCAAAGCACACCTTCCACTTTCCGCGAAAATCAAAACGTGCCATGAATATACCGCGCGCTATGGAGGGCCAACATAATAAATAGGCAGGCAGGCTCCCGATTAGTACACTACGCGAACGCGCTACTGGGCACTCACGTCCACGCGAAGCAGCTTTTTGCCAGAGGAGATCTGTGCAAGACCATCGGTTGAGTAGTTCCTCGCTCCTTCTCTTTCTTCTCTTATGTGCAACCATCGCAGGCAGCCTGGTTTTTCTGGCCAGTTGCGGACAGACTGTGGGAATGTCTTCCCCCGGGCACGCTTTACGTGGGCAGGTGAATGGTGGGCAGCAGGGAGTCAACGGCGCTACCATTCAGCTCTACGCAGCGGGAGACACAGGCTATGGCTCGGCCGCAACCTCGTTGTTGACTACGGCAGTCACGACGAATCCAGCGGGTAGTTTCAGTATCACGGGCGACTATATGTGCCCGTCCGCTTCGACGCAGGTGTATATCGTGGCCACCGGCGGTAATCCCGGTCTTTCTCCGGGAACCAACAATACCGCTCTCGCCATGATGGCAGCTTTGGGGCCATGCGGGAATCTGACATCCTCGACATTCATATTTATGGATGAAGTGACCACGGTAGCGTCAGTGTATGCGCTTGCCCCTTTTATGGCAGTGAGCAGTGGAACTCCGGGAGCAATGCTGGGAACCAGCAGTACGAATTCTCAAGGGCTAGCCAATGCCTTCGCGACGGTCAACAACCTGATCGATACCACGAAGGGAGAAGCCCCTGGGCTAAGTCTGCCCACGGGAGCGACGGCTCCTTCCACGGAAGTGAATACTCTGGCAGATATGCTGGCGACCTGCGTGAACTCCAATGGAAGCTCGGGAGAATGCAGCACCCTGTTCACTGACGCGACCCCGAGCGGCGGAAGCGCGCCGACAAACACGATTGACGCCATCCTCGACATCGCGCAACACCCGGCGCAGAACGTGAGTACTCTTTTCGGTCTGGTGACGGGCACCGCTCCATTCCAGCCGACTCTGGCTTCGGCGCCCAATGACTGGACGATGGCTGTCAAGTATATCGGCGGAGGGCTCACCGCTCCCACGGGTATCGCGGTGGATGGCTCCGGCAACATCTGGGTTGCAAACGGAGGAGTTTATCCCGCTTTCTCTGGCGGGAATAACAGTATCAGTAAGTTTTCTGCCACCGGCACCGCAATCTCCACTTCGTCCGGTTATACGGGGGGCGGTCTCGGGGCTCCGTTTGGGATTGCCATTGATCCGTCGGGAAACGTGTGGGCTCCGCGGTCCAACGGCTCCGCCTTAGCCGAATTCTCCAGCAGCGGCTCTGCGCTTTCCGGTACCAACGGCTACACCGGTGGCGGCCTGAGCGCCCCGTACGGCATAGCTATTAACGGCTCGGGAGTAGTTTTCGCAGCAAACGGTGGCAACGTAAGCGGCATCCTTAACACCGGCAGCGCACAAAGCGGATCGCCATACGGTTCGGGATCAAACCTCTTCTGTATCGCCATCGACGGGTCCGGGAATGTCTGGACTACCGACGAGGTAAATCCGGGCACGGTGATCAAGATGTCCAGCGCCGGCACCGTCGCCGGAACTTATTCCGTGGACGGCCAGAACGGCGCCTGGGGCGTGGCGATTGATGGCTCGTCGCAGGTTTGGGTTTCCAACAGCGCCAGCAATACCGTCACGGCACTCACCAGCAGTGGCAGTGTCGTTTCTAGCTATGGTGGGGGCGGGCTCAGTACTCCCGAAAATCTGATCGTGGATGGTCTGGGAAACATCTGGGTTGCGGATGAAGGCGGCAACCAGGTGAGCGAATTTAGCAACAGTGGCAGCACCATCTCGCCCAGCACCGGTTTTACCGGCGGCGGAATGAGTAAGCCGTACGGCATTGCCGTGGATGGTTCGGGAAACGTCTGGGTGACGAACAACGCCTCCGGCAGCAACAGCATTACGGAGATCGTGGGCGCGGCCGCTCCGCTGGTAACGCCTCTCTCGGTCGCGGCGGGAAACAATACACTCGGTGTGAGGCCTTAGTCCGGCGGGAAGATTCCCTGTGGCACCGATACGTTTGCCTTCGATGAGAAGAACTCGCCTACTTTCTGGTTATTGGTGCATAGGTTTTCTGCTGCTGGTTGGTTGTGGAGGGGGCGCGACCTCGGATGCAGCTCCCCAATCTCCGCCGAGTGGCCCGTCGCTAAGCGGTTCAGTTCATGCGGGCCAGACGGCTGTATCGGGAGCAAGCATACAGCTCTATGCCGCCGGCAATACTGGCTATGGCTCGGCGGCCACTTCGTTGCTTACTACTTCTTCGGCGGAGACCGACGCCAGTGGCAAGTTCACGATCCATTATTCCTGCCCTTCCATCCATGCTCAGGTGTATCTGGTGGCTACCGGCGGCAATCCCGGCTTGGCTGCAGGAACCAACAACCCCGCACTCGCCATGATGACGGCTCTCGGGCCGTGCGGCAGTTTGAGTTCATCCGCAAGCATCAACGAACTGACGACGGTTGCTTCGGTCTTCGCTCTGGCTCAATTCATGAGTGCGGGAGCGAATGTCGGTACCAGCAGCACCAACTCCCTAGGATTAGCAAACGCTTTCGCCGCGGTTGCGAACCTCGTCCATGTTTCCGACGGAATCGCGCCCGGCGCCTCTTTGCCCACAGGAGCTACCGTTTCTACTTCCTTGCTGAACACCCTCGCCAGCATTCTGAATAGCTGCACGAGTTCGGCCGGTCCGTGCGCTTCGCTCTTTTCTGCAGCCACACCCAGCGGAGAGGCCGCGCCCACCAACACCATTGACGCGGTGTTGGACATTGCTTTGCATCCGGCACTGAATCCGGCTGCACTATTCGCCCTCGCGTCTTCCACTCAGCCGTTCCAGCCCGCGCTGACGCAGGCCCCAAATGACTGGATGCTGTCCATCAGCTACACGGGAGGCGGCCTGCACGGTCCTTCCGCGCTGGCGGTTGACCAAGCGGGGAACGTATGGGTGGCAGATTACTATGCAGCCGTGAGCGAAGTTTCTCCCCAGGGGCAGCCGCTCTCGCCGAGCGCCGGCTTCACTGGCGGAGGCATGAATGAATGCTACGGCCTGACGATCGACAACAGCGGCAATGTCTGGGTGACCAATGAGCAGACCTCGGGTTCGGTGAATCATGGTCTGGGCAGTGTGACGGAACTAAACGCCAGCGGACAGATTTTATCGGGTACGAACGGCTTCTGGGGAGGCGGCATCAATTTTCCGGTAGCAGTGGCTTCGGACTCGGCTGGGAATATCTGGACTTCCAATTACGGCTCTTCGACCGCCAGCTTGCTGTCGAACTCGGGGGCGGCTATTTCAAGCGCCGCCGGTTATGGCCTTGGAGATCTCAACTTTCCTGTAGCCATCGCGGCTGACGCTGGAGGAAATTCCTGGCTTGCCAACCAGAGTTCCACCACCGTCACTAGAATTGCCGCCGACGGAACCCAAGCCACGAGTTACTCCTGCTGCAACGCTCCCTCGGGGATCGCACTGGATCAGCAAGGCAATGTCTGGGTAAGCAACTTTCTGGGGGATAGCGTGAGCCAACTGTCCGCGGCAGGAAGCGTAATCTCCAGCGGCTATGTTGGGGGTGGCCTTTTGCGTCCACAGGGCATCGCAGTCGATGGGAAAGGAAACATCTGGGTGGCCAACTACCACGGGAATTCAATTACTGAGCTGCAAGGCACAAATAGCGTGACTCCGGGCGCTCCTCTCTCAGGCGGCACCGGACTCGGACTATCGGCAAACCTGACCTTGCCTTTCGCTTTGGCCATCGATGCCAGTGGCAATCTCTGGGTGTCCAGTTTTGCGAACGATATGGTGGTGGAGTATTTAGGCGCCGCCGCTCCCGTCAAGACGCCTCTCCTGGGCCTGCCGAAAGCGCCATAGTTGATTCGAGGCCGTTCCCCTCGGCGTGTAACAGCCATTATTTTTTCAGCGCTATTGAGCGCACTCGCTTTCCCCGGTATGGAATTGGGGCTGAAGAGCCTAAATCCCGATGGCGTCTACGAGATTGAAATCCGAGCCACGTACGAAAGGCTCCCACGGAGGAAATGAAGGGCAGAGCGCTAGTTCATCCGCACGTTCGATTGTCCGACGCGCCGGGTTCTGCGCTGGTCTTCTATCGACAAAGATAGAAACTTGGGCTGACGATTGGAAGCCCGTCGGTTTCCTAAGGTTGTCGTGGGGGGTATTGCACGCTAAGGTACAACCCTCTTCGGCTGGCAGGTCATCAAAGCGCACGAAATTAACGTCGCATCGGGGCAGTTCTTCTTTATTAAGGAGAGAAATGTTGCCTGATAAACCCAAACGCAGCTGGCAAGATGTTGCTGCGGAGATTGCGAGCAAAAATCCTAGCTCCGAAATAGCCTCGCTGGTCGATGAACTACTCCACAGTCTGGATGAAGCCAGAAGATCTCCACAGGGAAACAAGGCCTGCGACCAACGCAAAGCTTCGTAGTGGATGCAAGTGTTTCCCTTTCAATAGCTTTCGTTTATCGGAGCAATGCTGTCGCAATTTCTTCCCACTCTTTCTCCAAAGAACTCCGAGCCGGGGATTTCCCCGCTCGCTGATACCAATACCTGGCGTTCGATGCATCGCCTTCTTTGCGATGAAGATACGCATGCACCCAGGCGCCTGCAGGGCCTTCGTCCTGCTGCGCCGATTCGTGCGCTTTCGCCCAATCGCCCTTGGCGTCCCACCATAAACCGACTAATGCAAAGCCCAGATCCTGAGGGGGTTGGGCACCTGGCAGGGAATTGCGAAACTCTTGGAGGTTCATAGTATTCCGGGAAGGCGCGGGAACCCCACAGCATACCTCAAAGCCGAGGATGTTCGAACATTGCTGGGACGTGCACCATGCTTCTTCTGGGGAGCGGTTTCGGCCGAGTTGTTCTCTGTATAATCAAGGAATAAGCGGATGCCGAAATTCCCTTCTGAAAGGCGGTTCCTGTGAGTTCCCACACACACCCAAATGCCGGACAACCAACCCCGGGGCCGCAGCCCTTGCCCGGAGTGGATTCCATTATTGCGGTTGGCTCGGGCAAGGGAGGTGTGGGCAAGACCACGATTGCCGTAAACCTGGCCATCGCCTTGTCCAAACTGGGTAATAAAGTGGGACTGCTCGATGCCGATGTCTATGGCCCGAATGTTCCCTTAATGCTCGGCGTGAGCGGCCAGCCCCAGGCCAATCCGGAGGGCAAAATCGATCCGATACGGGCGCATGGCATCAAGGTGATTTCGGTCGGTTTTCTGAATCCCGGCGATAAGCCGGTGATCTGGCGCGGTCCCATGCTGCATTCGATCATCCGCCAATTCCTGGGGTCGGTGCAGTGGGGCGATTTGGACTATTTGGTCGTGGATCTGCCGCCGGGGACTGGCGATGTAGCGCTTTCGCTGATTCAGACCGTGCCGCTGACCGGAGCAATTGTCGTCTCAACGCCCTCGGATGTCTCGCTGCAGGACGCCCGCAAAGCTATAGAAATGTTCCGGCAAATGAAGGTAGATCTGGTGGGCATGGTGGAAAATATGAGCTATTTCGTTTGCCCGCACTGCCAGCACGAAATCGACATATTTTCACGCGGCGGGGCAGAGAAAACTGCGGAGCAATTCGGGGTATCATTCCTAGGCAATATTGCCCTCGATCCGGAGTTGCGCAAGGCCGGAGATACCGGCAAGCCGGCAGTGCTCGAAGGCGAAACGTCGCCTCATGCCAAATCGCTCTACGATTTTGCCCGTAAGGTGATCAGTCGGGTCGAGGAGATTCGTTCCAATTCTCCCGAAGGAGTGATTCAGATTCAATAATTTAGCATTCCGTCTTCCAGAGTGCTAATTGCTTGACAGTGGCGGTGTGCGATTCCTAGAATCAACTTGGGTAGGTGGCCTGCCGATGTATCTCAAGTTGATGAATCTAAAGCATTAAGATACGAATCTAATAAGGTAGCTTGAGAGCTAGGCGAACCGTAGCTAAGGAGTTTCATGCAAGGATCTCCGATAGGTGAACGCGAGCGGGAGATTCTGACGGCCATTGTGGAGACCTTTATTGCCACAGGCGAGCCGGTAGGATCGCGCACTCTTGCACGCTCCAGCCGGGAAGGTTTAAGCCCCGCGACGATCCGCAACGTGATGGCGGATTTGGCAGACGCAGGGTTCCTCGAGCAACCCCACACATCTGCGGGACGCATTCCGAGTTCCGAGGCCTACCGTTACTATGTGGAGCAACTCACCGGCAAGGCTCATCTCTCGCATGAAGATGAAGACATTATCCACGACTCATTGCACGGCATTAATGACGTGCAGGAGTTCATGGAACGGACCTCGCATGTTCTCTCGCTCATCTCGCACAATGTCGGAGTTGCGGTGGCGACCGGGGGGCCCAAGAATGCGCTGGAACATGTCTACTTCTCGCGGCTGGGGGACCAGAAAGTTCTAGCGGTCGTGGTAACGAAATCGGGGCTGGTGCGGGACCGCGTATTGCGCATGGACCTGCCGCAGGATGATCTGGACCAGGCGGCGCGGTTCATCAACGAAAATTTTCGTGGATGGACCATGGAGGCCATGCGTGCTGAACTGGCGCGGCGCCTGGAAAGGGAGCGCAGCGAGTACGACCGGCTGATGGCGTCTGTCGAAAGGCTCTACCGCCAGGGTGCGCTGGCGACCGACGAGACCGCGCAAGTGGTTTTTGTGGAAGGCGCGGCGAACCTGGTGACGGGCGAAGAAGATCGCCAGCGGTTGCGTGAAATGCTTAAGACGCTGGAAGAGAAACAGAAGATTGTGGAGCTGCTGAGCGCATATCTCGACGTGAAGCAGGAAGCGGTACGGGTGGTGATTGGTTTGGACGAGGCGCTGCCCTCGATGCAGAACTTCGTACTGATTGGCGCCCCGGCGCGCGTGGGCGGGGAAGTAATGGGATCGTTGGCGGTGATCGGTCCTACGCGGATCGATTATCAGCACACCATGAACGCGGTTTCCTACATCGCGCGTCTGTTCGACAAAATTCTCAACGAATCGGATTAGTGAGTTATGGCAAGAGGCAATGGAAAACCCGAAGTAGACCCCGTCCTGGATGCAGAGCGTGAATTGCCGGCATCGGATGACAGCGAGCCGGAAACCCAGGGCAGAGTGTCCGCGGTTGGCGAACCTGTCACTCGCGACGGCGAAATGCAGAAGCTGAAGGCCGAGCGTGACACGTTGCTCGACCGTCTGGCGCGGCTGCAAGCAGAGTTCGAGAATGCGCGCAAGCGGGCGGCAAAGGAGCAACAGGAGTTCCGTGAGTTTGCGACCGCCGACGTTATCAAGGCGATCCTGCCGGTGCTCGATAGTTTTGACCGTGCCCTGCAGACCGGAGCGGATAAATCGCATTTGCGCAGCGGAGTGGAACTGATCCACAAGCAGTTGCACGATGCGCTTCAAAAAGTCGGACTCCGCGTGGTTCCCGCCAAAGGCGAGCAGTTCGACCCGCACGTCCATGAAGCGATTGAGATGGTAGACACGACCGACGCTGACGATCATGAAATCGTTGAAGAATTGCAGCGCGGGTATAAGCTCAAAGAACGGTTGCTGCGCCCCGCGATGGTCAAAGTGGCGCGCAATCCCCGGCAGTAGCTCTCAAGACTGAAGAGTTTGGAAGGACGAATCTGGCGAGCAACGTAAAACGCGATTACTACGAAGTTCTTGGCGTGGCCCGCGGCGCCAACGAGCAGGAAATCAAGAGCGCCTACCGCAAATTGGCGCTGCAGTTTCATCCCGACCGCAACCCGAACAATCCTGACGCGGAAGAGAAGTTCAAGGAGGCCAGCGAGGCCTATGCCATTCTCGCCGACGGGGAAAAGCGCGCCATGTATGACCGCTTCGGGCATGCCGGTTTGGGGGGCGGGGCGGGCGGATTTGACAGCTCATCGTTCCAGGATTTCGGCGAAATCTTCGGCGATTTTTTTGGCTTCGGCGAGATTTTTGGCCAGGGCGGCCGTACCCGGACCCGAGCGCAGCGCGGGCCCGATTTGCGCGAAGATCTGACCCTGGAATTCGAAGAGGCGGTTTTCGGCACCGAAAGCCAGGTGACCGTGCGCCGGCACGAAACCTGCGAAACCTGCCGAGGCTCGGGTTCCGCTCCCGGCAAAGCGCCTGCCGCCTGCCGCGCCTGCGGCGGACGCGGGCAAGTCCGCTACCAGCAAGGTTTCTTCAGCATTGCCCGCACCTGTCCTACTTGCCATGGGGCCGGCTCGGTAATCACCGATCCGTGTTCCAAATGCAAAGGCGAAGGCAGAATGCTGCGCCAGAGGACGGTGGATGCGAAGATTCCCGCCGGGGTCGAGGACGGCACTCGCATCCGCTACGCCGGATTGGGGGAAAGCGGCGTGCACGGCGGCCCGCCGGGCGACCTCTACATTGTGCTGCACGTCAAGGAACATCCATTTTTCGAGCGCGAGGGGAATGACCTGCACTGTGTCGTCCCCATTTCCTTTACCCAAGCCGCGCTGGGAACGGAGATTGAAGTTCCAACTCTCGAGGGTGAGCACATGCTTAAGGTTCCGGAGGGTACACAATCCGGGACTCGATTCCGCATTCGCAGCAAAGGCGTGCCGGTGCTCAATGGACGAGGCAAGGGAGATCTTTTCGTCGAAGCCCGAGTCCAGACCCCTGCAAAGATAAGTAAACGTCAGCGCGAGTTGCTGGAAGAGTTGGGCGGGATCAATCCGATCGAGAACAAGCCGGAACGCCGCAGCTTGCTGGATAAAGTAAAAGATATGTTTGTGTAGCCGCAAACAACTTCCTGGATTTCTAACTACTGTCGCCGACTTGTGCGACATCTTGATGTCCGGCTATCCGTTTGGTTTGTTTCCCGCTTAGGTTCCTGTTTGTATTTGTTTTCCTTTCCCGGTGGCATTTGCAGTACCTTCCGTTCATGACGCGCCGCCGCTGGCTGGCCGATGAAGTCTCCGGTAATCGTGCTGCCCTGGTGGGCTCCCACGCCGACCATCTTATCCGCGTGTTGCGCGCGCGGGTGGGGCAGGAATTCGACATTGCTGTAGGCCAGGCGGTGCGCCGCGGCCAGGTAGTCAAGGTAAGTGACCGGCGTGTGGAATTCGCACTTGGCGCCGAGGTGCCCCAGGTCAAGCCGCCTGACGTCGCCGTGATCCTGTCCGTTTTCAAATTCAGTCACATGGACTGGGCGGTTGAGAAGTGCACGGAATTAGGGGCGACTCGCATCGTTCCTATGATCGCCCGCCGCACCGACAAGCATCTTGCCCACGCTGCGCCCAAGCGCCGGGAACGTTGGGAAAAAATCGCAAGGCATGCGGCCGAACAGGCAAGGAGGGTCGATCCCCCGCAGATCTCTGCGCCCACCAGTTTGAAGGAGGCTGTGCACTTGCCGGGCGAGACACGTATCCTGCTGGCAGAGTGGGAAGAAGAAATCTCATTGAGGAAAGCTCTGCGCCCGCATTCCTCCGAAGGTCAAGTGCTGCTGGCCTTCGGTCCCGAAGGTGGGTGGACCGATTACGAATTCGATTTGTTCCGCAAGACAGGCTGGATCGCGGCCTCGCTTGGCCGCAACATTCTTCGCGCCGAGACGGCTGTGATCGCAGCCCTGGCGATTGCCATGGCGGAGTTGAGCGCCGCAAATGAGAGTTAGTTCCCTGGGCAGCCGTTGAACGGCGCTTAACTGCACACATCGTCAGCCGTCTCTGGTAAGCTCCTCCTCAATGGCAGTTTCTGAGTTCACGCCCACCGCCGGTAGTTTCGTACCTGACGAACGCCAGCAGGAAGCTATCCAACATCTTCAAGGGCCCATGCTGGTGGTTGCCGGCGCGGGCACGGGCAAAACGACCGTCCTTACCCGCCGCATCGCCCGCCTGGTGCAGGAAGGCCACGCCCGTGCCGACGAGATTCTGGCCGTCACCTACACCAAGAATGCCGCCCAGGAAATGAAAGAGCGGGTGCAGAAAGAACTCGGTGCGGCGAGTGCCGAGGGTCTTCA